>JAEEGK010006612.1_pt1 | contig 27862 bp, 18 predicted proteins | sample 8958771 | NCBI WGS metagenome assembly JAEEGK01 (sample SAMN16246547, study PRJNA631951) | gut metagenome | biome: gut microbiome; feature: rumen; material: SC-attached | host: Bos | place: Iran: Karaj | collected 2018-10 | reverse complement strand
ACATCAGGTAGTAAACCAGTCATTTCCTTAAATTGATCCTTTGCTTCAATACCAACTACTGATTGGAAATCTCTTACCATTAATGGGAATGGATGAGGGCCCACCACAGAACCTATACAATAAATTGAATCTTTATAATTTTTAGCATAGGACATGAAAGCAGAATCTACTGCTTCCTTGAGCGTTTTCAGGCCAAATGTTACAGGAACTACTTTGGCTCCTAATATCTTCATGCGAGCAACATTAGGAGCTTGTTTAGCAATATCAACTTCTCCCATGTGTATTTCACATTCTAACCCAAAATAGGCTGCTGCTGTCGCTAAAGCCACACCATGCTGACCAGCACCTGTCTCAGCTATCAAACGTTTTTTCCCCAAATACTTAGCAAGAAGTCCCTCACCCATGCAATGATTCAGTTTATGCGCACCAGTATGGTTCAGGTCTTCACGCTTGAGATATATTTGACAAGCACCAATTTTTCTAGAAAGGCGTTCACAATGATAAACAGGAGTCGGTCTTCCTTGAAATTCTTTACGAATCCTCCTTAACTCACTAATAAACTGTGCGGAATGGCAGATAGCCATGTAGGCATCATATATTTCTTTGAACGCAGGAACAAGCTCTGGCGGAAGATAAGATCCACCAAACTCTCCGAAACGCCCATCCTCTGTTGGATAATCTCTAAAATATGTCTTATAGTCCATAGTTTTTATTATATTCACTATTATTCACATACATTGCCCAAGCTGAATTAACTCGAAGCAACAAAACACGGATATGCTAAAAACTCTCCTTTCCTCTGTCAAACTATTATGTTACCCTATGCAGCGTCGCTTTGCCTCAAAAATAAGCGCGCTGAAAACTAGGTAGTGACTTCTTGGCATAAGAATAAAGGATTAACCCCAAATAGTCATGGTTAATTTGGGATTAAAGTACTTTATAATAGGGATGATATGGCATTGGTCGGTAGTCAAACTTTTCATAAAGTTTCTTTGCTCTGTTATTTTCAGGCGAAATTTCCAAACGAAGCCAAGCCGCTGTTTCTCGATATTTGTCTGAGATAAAACGAAGATATTCGTTTCCTAAACCTCTTCCTCGATAAGCTTCGCGAATATATACTTCCTCCAACCAAACCACCAGGCCCCCTGCTTCATTAGAATAAGTAAAACTCAGAAGACCATATCCTACAACAGTTTCATTGTATGATATGAGATAAGCAGCAAGATAAGGAGTACCCTTCATAATAAGATCAAAAGTTTTCTCATGATATACAGAAGGAATTTTTGTATGAACCGCTGGAGTATTCCAAAATTCCGCCGTCAATTCTAAAAAAATAGACCGATCTTTCTTTTCAACAGGACGAACCATATATAACAATTTCTAATTAAATAGATTATATAATTTCAATCAGTTAATAATCCATTATTTATCTCTATGCGAAATAAGTTTTATAGGAGTACTGCAAAAGCAATATTATCTCTCCTAATATAAACACGTTGATTATAACCAATATTCTTAAAGATTTCACTATTTTCATATAATTATCCTTTAATAGATTGAAAATTAAATATTTATATTAGAAAGTTCTCATTATTTAAAATTTTATAAATTCAAAATTTTTATTCAGATTATCTTGAAAATACATCACTTTTGTGCTATTTTTCATTTTCTGTTTTAGTGCAGAGTTAATATGGCATCTAATTCTAATTCCAAATCTAAAAAGAATCCTATTAAAGATACACCTTCCAAGCAGGCTGCATCTTCTATCAGTAGTACAAAAAAACAGTCATCTCCTTCTTTGAAGCGAAAATTGTCTGCCAAGAAAGATACTGTAGATAAAAAGAGTAAGAAAAACATTCCTTCTACAGCAAAACAAAAAACTACTGCGGCTCCAGCTAAAATCAAAAAAACAACAAAGACCAATGTTGCGAGCGATGTAAAAGTCGAGGAAATCAGCTCCTTAAAAAAAAGGTTAACCAAGACAAAACAAACAGATTTCCAGGCAACACCTAAAACCACCAAGGTCAAAAATAAAGCGAAAACAAAAGTTTCTGACGAACCTGTAAAAACGCAAGCAACAAAACCAGTGGGAACTGTTACTTCAAAAAACGTATCCTCCCCTAAAACAGTCACGCCAAAAAGTTCTGATGCAAAACTGACAAAACAAAAGACAAGTACCAAGAGTAAGATAACTGTCACACCGATTACTGAAGAAAAAGTAAACAAATCAGAAGAACAAAACAATCAGTTTTTGGCAGAGAAAATTAGAGAGCTGGTAAGGCGTAACCAAGAAGATGGTTTTATAAGTTACGATGATATTATTGAAGTTCTTCCAGATGCCCCGGCTGATGACCTTGATTATGTTTGTGTTGAATTAAAAAAACTAGGCGTTGAAATTGAAGAAGCCGAAGAACTCACACATTCAAAACAAGATGTATCTGATGAAGATGAGGACAAATTAAAAGCAGATCAAGACATTCTGGACGATCCTGTTCGTATGTATCTGAAACAAATGGGACAAGTTCCTTTATTAGATAGAGATCAGGAAGTTGACATCAGCAAGAGAATAGAGGATGCAGAAAATCAGGTTAAAGATATTATTTACAATATGGGTTTTACAGCAAAGGAGCATGTTACTCTTGCTGAAAAACTCGTAGCTGAAGTCCCAAGAGAAAGATTTGACCGTGTTGTCCAATTACAAGACAAAATGGCAACAATGGCACTTTCTCCAGGAGGAATCGTTGAAGATGAATCTTCCTTCGATCGTATGGTACAAGATCGAAAATTAGTTGAAAGCAGGGATTCTTATGCCCGCACATTGAAGCGCCTCATAAAATCCGTTCTTGAGCAAGATGATAAAGTTAGCAAGTGCTACGAAAACCTAGCTGTCAGCAAAGAACCTCCTACCTCAAAACGCTATATAAAATTACAAAAAGAATTTAATGATGCTCATATAAAGCTGAAGAAGATGCTTCCCAAATTCTTCTTTAAGCAAAAAGTTATTGATGAAATGGCGCAAATGGCATCCAATATCTTTGAAAAGTTTCAATCTTTACGCCGAACTCTTAATTCTTTAGAGAAAAATAGTACCATTACTTCCACCACCGCAGGAATCATCAAAGCCAAACAAAAAGAGTTAGCAGAGTTAGAGCGCTTTGTCCGGATGAAGGAGTCTGATTTTCTAGTAAAACATAAACTTCTCCGTGAGTATTCGGCAAAAGCTCATCAGGCTAAAACTGAAATGATTGAAGCAAATCTTCGTCTTGTAATCTCTATTGCTAAAAAGCATACTAACAGAGGTCTCTCCTTTCTTGATTTAATTCAGGAGGGCAATATGGGATTGATGAAGGCGGTAGAAAAATTTGAATATCGTCGCGGCTACAAGTTCAGTACATATGCCACTTGGTGGATTCGTCAAGCCATTACCCGTTCCATCGCTGATCAAGCCAGAACCATTCGTATCCCTGTCCACATGATCGAAACTCTCAATAAACTGATGAGAGCTCAAAAGAAACTTTTACAAGATTTTGGCAGAGAGCCAACTCCAGAGGAAATCGCAGAAGAGCTTTCTATGGATGTAGATCGTGTACGTACGGTTCTTAGAATGGCTCAACAACCTATTTCACTTCAATCACCAGTTGGAGACAGCGAAGATACCAATTTCGGAGATTTCTTAGAGGATAAATCAGCTGAAAATCCGTCTGATGTAACGAGTTATAGTTTATTGAAAGAACGGCTTGGAGATGTTTTGACCACACTTACTGAACGTGAACGCAAAGTGCTTGAGCTTCGTTTTGGCTTGGGAGATGGCTATTCCAGAACTCTTGAAGAAGTTGGAAAACGTTTCAAAGTAACGCGTGAACGCATCCGGCAAATTGAAGCTAAAGCCCTTCGTAAAATGCGTCATCCTACGCGCATTCGTCAGCTACAAGGGTTCTTAGAAAGTGATCCGCTTGATACTGAACTGTAATTATTTATCAAACGCAGACTAGTCACAACTTATCTGCGTCTTTTTTTAATTTGAGACATAGGTACATTTTTGTGCTATGTTATATTATTGTGCAGCTGTGCTGCTATTAAAATTATCTATTTATAAAATTAGGAATATGCACAACTTAAATGTTATTATTAAATATGCATTAGCACTTCTGATTCTATTTGCATCATATATGGCTGCTTTTGCAGAAAAAATGATCCAGATCAATGAATTTTGTGCATCAAACAAAAGCACATTAACTGCCGCTAATGGAAATGCCGAAGATTGGATCGAACTGAGAAATCTGACAGATCATGATATCAATTTAGCTGGTTGGTGTTTGACAGACTCCCCTCAACAGCTCACAAAATTCCAATTCCCAAAATCTGGAAATATTCTCATAAGAGCCAACAATTTTTTCCTTATATATGCCAGTGGCTCTGATATTCCTCTTGTTAATGGGGAGTGGCACGCTAACTTTAGTTTAAGTAAAAGTGGAGAATATCTTGCCCTAGTTAATCCGGATGGAGAAATTGAAGATGAAATTTCTCCTAATTATCCGGAACAATATACTGATATATCCTACGGTGTTATCGGCAATTATTCCGCTGACACACTGCCTGTATATGGGTATTTTGAATCACCAACTCCAAGAAGACCCAATGGTACATCTACAACCTTACACGGCAGAGTCACATCTGCGGAATTCAATCAGGAACATGGTTTTTGTACATCTCCTTTTTTTATTGCATTAAGCTGTGAAGATTCTGATGCTCAAATATTTTACACTTTAGATGGGAATACACCGACAGCTGAATCATTTCGCTACACCTCCCCTTTGAGGATTGCATCTACTACCGTCCTAAGAACCGTAGCAATAAAAGATGGATATCTTCCATCTGCAGTCAGAAGTCGCACATGGATATTTATAGATGATGTTTTGAAACAAAATACAATGAGGCGTGCTATTGTAAACAATACCAATTATAAGAATCGCTTGAAAGAAGGGCTTCAAGAAATCCCCACAATTTCTTTAACCACAGATCGTTCTAATTTATATGGTTCTAGCGGTATTTTTGATAATTATTCCCAATCGGGAGAAGCATGGGAACGTCCTGCATCAATTGAACTCATAGATCCCAACGGAGGAGAAGGATTTGAAATTAATGCAGGAATCAGAATCAGAGGTGCCGTAGGGCGTTCTTCTCCTAAAAAATCACTGCGCTTCATTTTTGGTTCTAAATATGATGGTGATCTTAATTACCCACTTTTTGGAACTGAAGGTGCAAGCTCTTTTTCAAAAGTTGATTTACGTGCAGAACAAAATAATGCCTGGTCATCCAATGTAGATGCCCCATGGCAAAACACTTTTATCCGAGAAGTCTTCTCCCGTGACACGCAAAGAGATATGGGGAGACTGTACACACGAAGCCGCTATTATCATTTATATATCAATGGTGTCTATTGGGGACTGTATCAAACTATGGAACGTGCGGAAGCAGACTTTGCTTCTTCATATCAGGGAGGAGATCCCGATGAATGGGATGCTCTTAAATCCTCCAGTCAACGCATTATTGAGGTGAAAGACGGAACAAACGAAGCCTATAATCAATTCTATCAATATGCGAAACAAGGTTTTACAGGATCGCATGAAAACAATTACTGGATAGTGAAAGGCATGAATGCAGATGGAACCCATAATCCTAATTTTCCTATCCTTCTCGATGAAGAAAATCTGATCGATTATATTCTCATCACTCTATACACTGCTGACATGGACAGCCCTTTGTCATGGATCAATGTGGTGAATAATGTAAGTACTGTTTACCATAGAACAGATCCAATTGGTTTTCAATGGTTAAAACATGATGCAGAACTTTCACTCGGAGCTTTTTTGAGCGTGGAAGATTCTATTGGATATTTCAAAAACTCTACATATTGGTCTAGTTGGAACAATTTTAATCCCATGGATCTGCATAGAAAACTAATCCAGAATTCAGAGTATTATCAAAAGTTTATCGATGGAGCACAAAAACGCTACCTCAACAATGGTGTTTTCTCCTACGAAAACTCACTGAATCGCTGGAATGAACGGGCTCAGGTTATTGATAAATCTGTTGTAGCTGAATCTGCCCGTTGGGGTAATCAATGGCGAGGACAATATACTTATGAAGATTGGAAATCAGCATGTCACCTTGTAACAGATTCATTTCTGGTTGGCCGCGAATATGAAATGATTCCTCTCCTTAGGAAATATAATTGGTTCCCTGCTCTTAATGCACCTCTGATCCAAAAAGAAGGAACAAATAACATTATCCAGGTAAAAGCCGATGGCCCTGTCTATATTACATTTGACGGCAGTGATCCGAGATTGCCAGGTGGTTCATTAAATCCATCTGCGATTGAACTTGTTCTATCCTCCTCTTCTCCGGAATTAGAAGAAGAAACTATTCTCTCCGAAGGCGAATTGTGGCGCTGTTTTGATACGGGCGATGCGCCGGCTACACAGCGTAATCATTCAACAGAATATTGGAATGGACGTTTTTATAATGATTACACTTGGGATTTGAAATCTCCTGCTGAGGGTTTCCATACTGCCAGTGCCTATCTTAGGAAATCTATCGTTCTGGAAACAGTAGATGATATAGAATCAGCACAACTTGCTCTCCTTAAAGGATCCGGAACTATCAGTATCAACGGTACAACTGTTAAACCTGGTACCTTTTCTTCTAATATTTTAAGACAGGGACGCAATCTAATTACAGTCTCTGTATCTGATTCATCTCCTTTTGATATCACTATAACTGTAAAACGGAATATCTCATATTGGAAAGAAGGGATATTAACACTGTCTGATCAGGATTGGTTAAAAGCGAGAACATTTAAGGATGGGGTATGGAGCGCTCTCAGTGAGATCGACAATAGAAATATCAACAACCATGACTGCTCTGCATTAAAGATCACAGAGATGATGTATTCCCCTGTTCTTACTGAAGAAGACACCGCTACCGGCTATAGCAGAGATGATTTTGCATGGATCGAACTCCAAAACACTGGAACAAAATGGATCAATCTGGAAGGTGTAACCTTTACATCAGGAATTGAATACACATTCCCCAATTATCTTTTAGCTCCTAACAGTTATCTGGTATTAGCTAAAAACGCAAATGCGTTTGCTACTCGCTATGGAACTAATACAATACAACTTCTAAGCGGATATAAATCTAATCTTGCTCGTAAAGGTGAATTGATCACTCTTACAGCTAAAGATGGCACTGAACTTGTCAAGTACACTTATTCAAATAGTTGGTATCCTGAAACAGACAGAGGAGGATACTCTCTGGTAGTCATCGATCCCAACGCGGAAGAATCTCTCTGGAGCACTCCTGAAAACTGGGAACCTAGTTTAAATATCAATGGCACTCCCGGAAACAGTAAAAACGGCTCTGTTGAACCTCCAGATTTGATGGCTCCAGTAATTATTGTACACCCAGCCAATCAATATGTACAAGAAGGGGGCAATATTACTTTTCAAGTTGTAGCCTCTGGCAGTGCTCCTCTTCATTATCAATGGTATAAAGATGGTGAAATCATTCCAAACGAGATAAATCCCTTGCTTATCTTGTCTGGTGTAACCTCCATGGATGCTGGAAGTTATCATGTTACAGTCAGTAACAATCAAGGAATTCAAACAAGCAATACCGCAAGTCTCAATATCTTGGAGGCTGGAAATTATGCAAATGCCATTCTATTCCATCGCTATGGTTTTGATTCCACTTATGAAGATGCAGACATGCTCATGACCACAGATTCCGTCAGTCATGCTGACGCTACACTGTATGGTTCAGCTAAAATCTTGGATGGGTACCTATCACTCGATGGTTCTGGAGATAGAAGTTCTTTTACCAATGGATGCTTTGTTGCATTGCCACCTGAACTTATTGCCAACTTCACATCATTTACAGTTGAAATGTGGGCTCGAGCAACGGCATATAATGGCAGTTGGATGCGGCTCTTTGACTTTGGCAATTGTACTATCAATGCCGATAATACTATTGGAAATGGCCAAAATTACACTATGATGACCTGGTCATCCGGCGGTGATATGCGAGACGGTGTGCGGCTGAATGGTGTAGAGCAAGTCGTCACATCTCCTGTCCTTCCTGTTGGAGACGGTGTATTTCATCACATCGTATATGTGTATGATGCCCAAGAAAAAACAGGTTTTATATATACAGATGGAGTACAAACAGGTAAGGCTCCTCAGGAATTCAATCCCACCCAATGGGGGGGATGCCCCAATATGTGGATCGGTAAATCACAATTTTCTGCTGACCCATATTTTTCTGGTGATTTCGATGAATTCAGAATCTATAAGGGAACACTTTCAGAAGAAGAAGTGCGTGTAAATTATGTCCAAGGACCAACAATGGCAGAATCCTCTCCCATCATTGTTTCACAACCTTCTAGTCTCATTCTTCAAGAAGGGAAAAGCTGTTTGCTGGAAATTATCGCAACGGGAACAAATCCTCTCTCCTATCAATGGTATAAAGATGGTAATGCAATTCCTGGTGCAACAGAATCAACTTTTTACATTCCAGAAGTTAGCGTTCCAGATGCCGGGAATTACTATGTCATCGTCACAAACAGCATAGGAAACAAAACCAGCGAAACAGCAACTCTTAACATTAAAGAAAAAACTGCTTATGAAAATGCAGTGCTTCTCCACCGCTACAGTTTTGATGAAGAATATGATAATGGTGTGGTCATTGCCAAAGATTCAATCAGCGGGGCCAATGGAACTCTCTATGGTTCCGCCATGTTAAAAGATGGCTACCTTTCATTGGATGGTAGCGGTGACACTAAGTCCTTTACAAATGGCTGTTTTGTCGCATTACCGCCAGAGCTTATTGCCAACTTTACGTCATTTTCTGTCGAAATGTGGGCAAGAGCTAATGCCAACAAAGGCAATTGGATGAGACTCTTTGACTTTGGTAATTGTTCTACAAATGATAACAATACCATTGGCAGTGGAAAGAACTATACCATGATGACCTGGTCCGCAGGCAGAGATATGCGTGATGGTGTCCGTTTGAATGGTGTAGAACAAGTCGTTACTGCACCTGTTCTTCCCATCGGTGACAGTGTGTTCCATCATATTGTTTACGTATATGATGCTCAGGAGAAAACAGGAACTATTTATTCCGATGGTGTTCAAACTGGTAAAGCTCCCCAAGAATTCAATCCTACACAATGGGGTGGTTGTCCTAATATGTGGATTGGTAAATCACAATGGTCAGCTGATCCCTATTTTGCTGGCGACTTTGATGAATTTCGCATCTATGAAGGAACACTCTCAGCAGAGGAAATTGCTCAAAATAATAAGTTAGGTGCAGATGAAATAATTGTTCTTCCCTCTAAAGAGCCGGCTCTCTCCTACACTTTTGAAAATGGTGAGCTGATTCTCAACTTTGTTGGATATTTGGAATACAGCGATGATTTGATTTCTTGGAAAAAGCTACCCTCTATTCAAAGTCCATACACTGTTCCCAAAGAAAACATTACCCAGCGTTTCTATCGTTCTTCATATTAACTTATAAAACATGAATAATTTCCTCATTTTGTGATTGTTTTTTTAGCTATTTTCGCTATGTTCGTTTTGTTGTATGTACTCATCTTCACGAGTTCAGCAAAAATAGAAAATTATGAGCGAGAGGATCGGAATTCTTACAGGTGGAGGCGATTGCCCAGGATTAAATGCCGTCATTCGTGCTGTCGTTAAAACAGCTTCAAAACTTGGCTGGGAAACCTTGGGTTTCCATGGTGGCTATGAAGGACTGTTAGACAAAGACTATCAGTTATTAGATTATAAACAGATGGATCACCTTCTTAAGCAAGGTGGTACAATTCTTGGCACATCTAATAAAGGTCGTTTTGCAGTAAAAACAGGTGTTGGACAAATAGGGCGTCTTGATCCGGATGTCATGAAAAATTCTTTGAAAAATTTCAAAGAATTAGGTTTAAAGGCTCTTGTCTGTGTCGGAGGTGATGGTTCTTTAACAATTGCACAACAACTCTTTGAGGGTGGAATCCCTCTTGTAGGAGTACCCAAAACTATTGACAACGACCTTGAAGGGACCTTGTTGACATTCGGTTTTGATTCTGCTGTATCATGCGCAATGGATGCTATTGACAGACTCCATACAACTGCTGAAAGTCATAATCGAGTTATGATCATTGAACTTATGGGACGCTATGCCGGATGGATCACCTTGTGGGCAGGTATGTCTGGTGGGGCTGATGTTATTCTCCTACCGGAAATTCCCTTTAACTATGAAAGCATTTGTCAACAAATCAAAAAACGTGAAGAAAATGGTAAATTTTTTACGATCATCGCAGTTTCAGAAGGAGCAAAAGAAGAAGGCGGGACATTGACCCTTTTAGAAAATCAAGAAGCTAATCGTGAAGCCCGCTTAGGTGGAATTGGCAATAGGATCGCCCAAGAAGTCACTAAACGTACTGGCAAAGAAACCAGGGTTTGCGTACTTGGGCATCTTCAGCGCGGTGGCGGACCAACATCTTTAGACAGAGTTCTATGCACAGCATTTGGTGCTTCTGCTGTAAAGCTCATTAAAGAAGGCAAGTTTGGATATATGACAGCCTACGTACCACCACACATTACTGCTATTAAAATATCTGATGCCATAGGCAAGCTTCGCCTTGTGGAAAAAGACAACGAAATGGTTTTGTTCGCTCGCTCAATGGGCATCAGCATGGGAGATGAAGTTTCTATAAAATAAACATTATTATGTTAAATACACCCGAAAATCCAGATACAGATTTCCTGGCAGATGGCAGTATTCATACTGGCACACAAAATTCATCTGACAAAACAGAATCAACGGCCAGTAAATTATCCGATAACAAAGATATTAATACAATCAATCCATTAAGAACGACTTCTAATACTACTCCTCCCCCCGCAGATAATGATATACATCAGCTTCGTACAAAAGAAGAACTCAAAGAAGCTAACTACGAAATGATAAAACTGCGTCAGAGAGAAGCAGATATCCAAAAACAAATTACAAATCTCGAAGAAACTGAACGCAGACAAGCTGAATATCACGCCAGCCGTGAGGAAATGGAAAAGGCACTGACGAGAGGAATCACTATACTAAATGAAGAAACAATTCAAGCAAAGCGAAATGCAAAACAACTGGAAGATACTCTGCAAACATTTTCTGAAATGCTTGATAAAATTAAACATCTCAATCATGATGCCTGGACAGAAAAAGAATATTCGTCAGAACTAACGAAAGCCCTCTCATTACTTGAAAATGCCAGGATGGAATGGAATTCCGCTCGAATCAGAATTTCTTCTTTAGATGAAACTAAAAATGCAACTGAATCGCAAAATTCAGATAAATTATCAGCCATATCCTCCTATTTTGAAGAAGTAAATAATCTCAGCTTTTCTCAAATATTTAAGTTAGGCATTATTTTGCAATGGCCTATCCTATTGAGTGCTCTTTTGATTTTTTCCCTGATTTTAACTGTATTGTTGAAATAAATACAAAATATCATGGATATCAATTTGCAATCACAAAAAGATAAGCTAAAAGATGAACTTAAAAAAGTTCGTTCAGAGATTCAAAAGTCATTGCAAAAAGAGGATGCCGCGAATAATTCCAATTATCCTTCTACATCCGTTATCCATGTAGACAGACATACGCATCTGGATGCTCATAGCCCTTCGCCAGGAAAGCCAGAGCGACAACAACAAAAATTTCTTTATCCTATCAAAGATCCAAACACCGGAAAAATCAATCCCCATGCTATTTGGGATAGGGCTATAAATCTGCTCCGATTAAAAAATAGCTCCCCCGCTTATCCAGAAACAAACTCTTCTTCAAAATCTGGAATTCTTTCAAAAAACAAATCTAAAAAAACACGTCGTGAACTAATTGTTATTCGGCGTCATTTCATTCTTATTTTAATAGTTTTTATACTCATTCTTTGGGGGCTTTTCCTCATATTTCTTAAACGATAGTATTGTGACAAATCGTATTCTCATTGTCAGCGATATACACTATGCCAGTTCTCAAGAAAAATTAGAGAATGAAAATAACTTAAAAATCATACAAAATCCTTTTTTCAAAATCATTGCTATTATTTTTCGCAATTTTTTCTGGATGAAGGATCCTTTTGCACATAACGGCAAACTACTTCATTTCCTAGCCACCGCACCTGATGCAGATATGGTTATTGCTTGTGGTGATTACTCATGTGGCACTGGACATATTGGAGTGATGCATCCATCAGCCAAGGCAAGTGTTTTAACGTGTCTCAATCTTTTCAAAGAGCGATTTGGTTGCCGTTTTCTCCCTATCTGTGGTGATCATGAAATCGGCAAAAAAGGTCTTTTTAGCGATAAAGGAGGCTTTCGACTAACAAGCTGGAATATCTGTCAAGAGGAACTTCAAATTCGTCATTTGTGGCACCGTCAAATTGGTGTATACCATCTTATAGGAATCAGCTCTCCCCCTATCATTCTGTCCAATGCAGCAAAAGAAATTCTTGCGGAAGAGAAAGAACAATGGCAACAACTGAGAAAAAAATATATGAAAGAGATCGAAACTCATATGTGCATGGTTCCTTCCAATGAGAAAATCATTTTTTTCTGTCATGATCCCACGGCACTACCATATTTAAAAGAGAGTCCCATAATAAATCATCTGCTTGAACGAAAAAGAATAACTCTTACAATTGTTGGTCACTTGCATACAGATATTATTCTCAAAGTTTCCAGAATATTATCAGGAATGCCAGCGATCCATTTTCTGGGTAATTCCATTTCCAGAATGAGCTCCGCCCTGCATCAAGCCAAAGTCTGGAAAGAATTCAATATGGTTCTATGCCCTAGCTTGGCTGGATGTCAATGGGCCAAGGACGGCGGTTGGCTGGAATTAAATCTCGAAGAAAATGGAACTTTCTCTCTGACACGTCATTACATAAAATGGTAAAATTCACTCTTTTCATTTCTAAGATATCATTATAATATCTTTCCAGCTATGAAAATGCGCTTATTTTGTACTGCTGTATTAACCTCCGTATTTTGTTTTAGTTTACAATTCGGAACCTTTGCTCAAGAAAATCCTGAAACTAATCCAAAATTTGACTGGCCTAAGGACGAATCTGTTATTCCTGGACAAGGTCACCTTCGTAATTCTGATTGGTTTAAAGGACATTACAAGAATCGTCGTATTGGTTTTGCCAAAAACGCAGCTGAAAAGCAAAATGCTATTGTCTTTTTGGGTGATTCTATTACGGAAGGTTGGGATCACAGATTAGAGAAAGATTTCCCAGAATTCAAAGTAGTAAGCCGTGGTATCAGTGGTGATGTAACTCGAACAGTACTGTATCGTCTCAAAGAAGATGTTATGGATTTAAATCCTCGTGCTGTTGTTTTGTTAATAGGAACAAATGACTTAGATGAAAAAAATACTCCAGAACAAATCGCAGCTAATACCATAGAAATCCTTGAAAAGCTGAAGGCATTTAATCCAGATTTACCTGTTCTATATTGCAAAATCATGCCGCGCAGTCAGTTCCCAGATCATAGAACTTCATTGATTATTATCACAAATAAAATTGTCAGCGACTATATTGAGAAAGCCAATAATCCGCATTGGTATATCGTTGATACATGGAGTATTTATGCCACAGACAAAGGTGTTGTCGCTAAAGAAACAATGAATGACTTTCTACACCCGGTAAGTGCCGCTTATGAAAAGTGGAGAGATCTTGTTAAACCCATTTTGCTGAAGCTGCAATTACAAGAGAAATAATTTCTATCCATTTCTGTTATTAGAAATTAAGGCTCCTCTTTTTTGTTGATTGGTAAATCAATTATAAAAGTGGAGCCTTTTCCAATTTCGCTTTGAAGGCTAACACTTCCTCCATGAGCTTCTACCACAGCTCTAACCATACAAAGGCCTAAACCCAAGCCTTTCTTAGAACGGCTTGCATCACAACGGTAAAGGCGCTGCCATATTCTCTCTTGCTCATCTTTAGGAATACCCATCCCTGTATCTGAAACCAGAAATCTTAACTGATTCTCATCTTGCGCCATAGAGATAGAAACACTCCCACCTTTTGGGGTATATTTAACGGCATTGTCCACTAAATTGGCTAAAACCTGCCCCAACCGCGTTTGATCCGCAGTAAACTCAAGATCAAAAAGATTTCCTGTGGTTAAATGTATATCTTGATCTTCTGCAACAAGCTCATATAAATCAATGACTCTGGTGATTAATGTTTTTGCATTGAAAGTATTCTTATGGAGTTTCAGCATTCCCGCTTCAGCTTCAGAGACATCCATAAGAACCTTTAATATCGTCAGCACTCGATCACTCTCCTCTAAACCATCTGCCAGAGATTCTTTCATCTGTACAACATCCGAAGACTGAATTCCTGTTTCCATGGAAGCTCTTAATCGTGTTAAGGGTGTGCGTAAATCATGTGCAACATTATCCAGTGCTTCCCTCATTCCTTTGATAAGATTTTGATTTCGATCCAACATTGTATTAAAAAGATGTGCTAAATTATCTAGCTCATCCCGCCGTTTTTGAGATGGAACTCTATCTTCTAAATTCCCCGTGGAAATAATGTTCCTTGCGATCTGCGTCATTTTGCGAATCGGCTGTAATGCTAAACGAGTCATGTATGCTCCGCCACTGAATACAAGGATTGCAGAACCTATCATTGTCAAAATAAAGGCATTACGCATCTGTAAGAGCAGACGAACTGAATCGTTGATATTTTTCCCAACTTGAATTATACATCCATCGGATAGTTGTCTTTCTATATATAACCAATCGCCTTTCGGGGGATTAGGATCCGAAAGAAAATGAACAGACTTTTGATCATCCAAAATCCGAACAAAATAAGTTTCTTGTTCTAAACCTGACGCAGATCGAAAACGCTGATTCAATCGTTGTATTGCCCCTCCTTCATACCAGTCTTTATATTCTTCAATTCGTTGACTGAGAGCTTGTTCATCCCGATGACGAACATAATCGTATAAATTTTTATAGGCAACGTAAAAAAGGATGGATGCAGCAATAATAAAAAACAACGTATATTGCAGATTAAGCTCTAATGCAAAATTCCGTTGAGGTCGATGAGCTTCCATAAAATGTCAACTTATTCCACTATTCCTGTTTAAGAACATATCCCATTCCTCTAATTGTGTGGATCAATGAAGTTTTAAACCCTTTATCAATCTTATTGCGTAAACGGCAAACTAATACATCGACCACATTGGTTTGGGGATCAAAATTATAATCCCAAACATGGCCAAGAATCAGTGTTTTTGTAACACATTTGCCTGCATTTCTTAAAAGGTATTCTAAAAGAGTGAATTCTCGCGTTTGAAGTTCTATCTTCTTTTCACCTCGATATACTTCTCTCGTAAGAAGATTCAATTTCAGATCGCCATGAGATAATAGTGTTGTCTCACTTGGCTGCACAACTACTGTGGAGCGTCTAATAAGAGCTTGAATACGAGCCGTCAATTCGCTAATAGCAAATGGCTTTCCCAAGTAATCGTCACCTCCAGCTTGTAATCCGGCAATCCTATCTTCAACAGAAGATTTCGCACTCAGAAAAATGACAGGGATAGAAATATTTTTAGCTCGCAGATCCTGTACTATTTTAAGTCCATCTTTGCTTGGTAACATGATATCCGCTACAACTGCATCATATTGTTCTTGTTCAGCCATAGATTGGCCTAATAGACCATCGGTAGCCATATCCACATCATAACCATTTTCTTTCAAGCCCTTAGCTATGAAAGAAGCTATTTTTTCATCATCTTCAATAACTAAAATTTTCATAATTCCACTTAGTATAGTGACAAAGGACCATAAATACGGATTTGAAAAGGCTCCAGTTGCTCTAATGCCTTTCCATCTTTAAAATCACTTATTCGAATGGGTAAACTTCCATTTTCAATGGATGTTTCCGGCAGATTTCTAGAATACACTCTGCCATTTTTTATTTTAGGCAGAGATATTTCAAAAGGAATCGCTTGATCAGTTGTATTGACACATACTACATATTCTCCAGCAGGAACCTTGGCATTCCCTTTTTTGACTCGCAATCCCCTTGATAATATCGAGGGTTCATACGCTTTATTGAAATCCTGTTCATTATTAAGACATTCAACTCCTCCTTTAAACCAAAAATGTTCAGCCATAAACAACGGTTCTAACATACGAACTTCGAAAACTACTTCCTTTAATTCATTCCACTGTTCTGGATGCTCTTCCATGCGCCACGCATTTTTATTGTCATAGCAATAATAAAATACACCATTCGCCCCCAAAACTAATGAAACCCAGGTCATGCAACGAAGTTCTTCTTTTGTCGGTGGGCGGGTTTCATATTTTTCAACAGGAAAGACTTTTGGATAATACTTCCAATCAAATGCCTGAATCACAGCAAACACAGGTTTATCCGGTCCTGCCGCATAGCGAGCCAAAAGTAAATGCTTTCCAAATGTTTCTAAGGGTTGCCATCCTATTGGATAGCGATCCAGCAGCATAATATCCGGAATCTGAGCATAGTCACCAGCTTTATATCCCTTGAAACATACCAAAGACGTTGGCTTTTTAGCACCGCGAGATTTGAGATATTTCTGTAAAGCCATTACATCATCTGGATTTACATCATTCATATCCGGTTCATCTATCAAGTACCATGAATATAATGCTGGATGAGAATCAGCTTTGCGAACAACCTCCCAAATGCGCTCCTTGTTCATAAATTCAGACGCAGATTGTCCCGGTGTTGCAATTACTTTTAGATGTGATGCTTGTGCCGCATTTAAATTCCTTAAAGACGCACTAGCAAAGATATGGCTGAATCCTGCCTGACTTAATTTCGGATAATTATCCAAACTACCAGGAGAATAAATTCCAATAGGATATCTACTCTCAGCAGTTTTACATCCGCAAAGTAACATAAAAAGGAAAACACTAATTACTAAATTAGATAAATATCGCATATATACAGCACAGAACCAGGCAATAAACGCCTGCTGTTTTTAAACTACTAATTCTAATCAGTAGCACACAACAACAATAATAGCATTTTATCTGGTATACCTCAAAGGAAATAAAGATCCTTTTATTTGATCCGCATTGCCTCAAAAAAGCACAACAAAAGAGGGTGAAGAAATGATTTTGTAAAAATATCACTGGTGAAAGATAACGATCCCCCATGGCAATTTGAGAATAATTAACATATTCATTTTGTCTTTATACTCATATTCAAAGCAATACATAGTTATAGTGCGTTCTTTTTGAGGTAATGCGTGCGACTGCAAAAAATTGAACAATAGATTGCATTTCTTTTAATTATAGGATACTATTGCGGTGGTGAATTGAGGTTATTATTGGATTCAAAGATGAAAATAAAGCAAAGCAAATTGATTTTATCACTTTTCTGTCTTGTGTTATCACTTTTCTGTTGTGACTTTTTTGCTACTCTATATGCTGAGGAAGCTCCAGCTACCCCGCCTCCGGCAGAACAACCAGCACCTCCCCCTGAGGTGAAAGAACCCGCACCAGCTGCTCCAAAATCACCAGCTCCGGCTCCGGAACAACCTGCACCTACTGAAGAGCCCCCATCAACTCCGGAACAGCCAACAACACCAGCAGAGCCAGCCCCAGCACCCACGGAACCGGCTCCAGATACTCCGCCTCCTGCACCTGAGCAGCCTGCTGAACCGGAGCCAACCATAGCGGAACAGCCATCCTCACCAGCTACACCTACAGAGAAATTGCCCGATCAGATCTCCACGCAAGAAACTAATCTAAGTGAAGCACAAGCCGTTAAAACCGAAGAAAGCTTGAATGATATTCCTCTTCCGACAGAAACAAAAATGATGCCTATTTGGCACACAAATTCCATTTTCTGTTCAAAATCTTATGAAGAAGTCCTTAACTCCAGTAATCTCGGTGACCCAGAGGCATGTTTTGAATTGGGATTACGTATATATTCTTCCACTCGTAAGAAAAAAGAAATCAAAAATGCAATCTCATACATAGAGAAGGCTGCTGCCGCTGGATACCCAGAAGCGCAACTATGGGTTGCTGAGCACTATGAAAGTGGGAAATATTATCCTAAAAACTACAGACAATCCTATTTATGGTGCAAAAAAGCAGCGGATCAGAATCAGCCAAGAGCTCAATACTTCTTATCTCTCCTTTATATTGCGGGAAGAGGTGTGATAGAAGATAGCACTCAAAGCGCTCATTGGTGTCAGATATCAGCGGATAACGCATATCCTCCTGCTATGACACGTATCGCAAATCTTTACCAGCAAGGACTGGGTGTACCGCAGAATGCTAAATTGGCTATTCACTGGTTTTTAAAAGGAGCCATGTACAATGATTCCACCGCTCAGTATAACCTAGGACTTTGCTATGAAAAAGGTAACGGAGTGAGAATAAACACTGTTGAAGCATACAAATGGTTCAATATCGCTGCATCTCAAGGTAACGCTCAAGCCCTAAGTGCTCGCCAAAAAATTGAGAAACGCTTAAGTTCTAGAGATTTAAAAGAAGGTCAAGAACGCAGTATTCAATTTGCTCGTTTCATTCTTCAACACAAGAATTTTGATGATCTCGATCCATTATCGGCAAATCTTCCAATTGAAAATACTATCTCCGGATTTTTTGTTACAGATGATGGATATATACTCACGTCCTATTATCCTTTAATCAATGCATCTGCCTTATACGCCAGAACATCTCATGGCTACTTTGAGGCAAAAATTGTTCAAACCGATACACATAACAATATAGCTCTGCTAAAAATAGATAATCATATCAAGTCTATCTTGAACACAAAATCGGATGTATCCGGCGATAATACACTTCCTATATTGGGCCCAGAAATCAAGCCTTTGGCATTATCTCCAACTACTACTTTTGAAATGAGAGATCCCGTATTTACGATTGCATTTCCTAATTTTGATCCTATGGTCTGGTCTCCTAAGTTAAGTGAGGGTAATGTCAAAGGATTGTCTGGAATAAAAAATGATCCGCGCTATCTCAAAATTGGAATTTTAATCAATTCCCAAAATACAGGAGCCCCTATTATTACTGCTACAGGAGAAGTTATTGGCATCCTTGATGTACAAGAAGGAATAATCACAGGTTCTGAATCTGAATTGGGTGCATATAGAAATGCACTAAGATCTCAATATGCCCTTACGCTGTTTGAATCACTACCCGAGGTAAAAAGCAAACTGAAAGCACCAAGTGGCAACAAAGAACAAAAATTTAATGATTCGGTTGCTCAAGCAACCGATGCTGTTGTACAAATTATTATATATTAAAGTGTTATGGATAAAAAAATATCACGTCGTTCTGCACTTAAATCAGTTGCAGGTGGTGTTGCATTGATGGGAGCCGCTATGATGAACCCTGTTGTAGCTTTGTCTGATGACTCCAGAGCTCGTCTTAAAGGAAATATCCATCATTCTGTATCTGCCTGGTGCTACGGTGGTGTAGGCTTAGAAGGACTTTGTAAATTTTGCAAAGAAATTGGCATTGAATCTGTTGAGCTTTTAGATCCTAATCAGTTTGAAATGGTGAAAAAGTATGGCTTAACTTGTGCTGTCTGCAATGGACCCTCCACAATTACTAATGGATGGAACAGAGTTGAAAATCATGAGAAGTACCTTAAAGAATTTGAAGAAGCAATAAAAGTTGTTGCTGACTATGGTTTTCCAAATATCATCACATTCAGTGGTAATCGCAATGGAATGTCTGATGAAGAAGGCCTTGAAAACTGTGTAAAAGGACTTAAAAGACTGATGCCTATCGCAGAGAAATATAAAGTCACAGTCATAATGGAACTCCTTAACAGTGTCGGCCATAAAGATTACATGTGTGATCATTCCAAATGGGGTGTTGAAATGTGCAAACGAGTTGGCTCAGAACGCATGAAGTTACTCTATGATATCTATCATATGCAAATTATGGAAGGGAACATTATCGATACCATCAATCGCAACTATGAATATTTTGGTCACTATCACACAGGTGGAAATCCCGGGCGCAATGAGATTGATGACTCACAGGAATTAAATTACTCCGCCATTATGAAAGCTATTGTCAAAACTGGCTATAAAGGTTTTGTTGGTCAAGAATTTGTTCCTACTAATCCCCTTCCTCTTCGGTCATTGGCACAAGCTATTCAAATTTGTGATGTATAGCTTTGCATCATGATGTAAAAAAAAGGGCGAGTTACTCGCCCTTTTTTCTTCAAATTAAAACTGCAAGTTCCCTTTTGTTCGAGGGTATAAGGCAACATCTCGAATATTCCCAATTCCTGTAATATACAGAAGAATGCGCTCCAATCCTAATCCAAAACCACTATGTGGGGCAGAACCAAATCTCCGAAGATCTAAATACCACCAATAATCTTCCATAGTCATTTTCAAATCTTTCATACGCCGTTCCAGTTTTTCAAGATCATCTTCACGCTGACTGCCTCCTATGATCTCTCCCACTCCCGGCAGAAGCAGATCTGTTGCCGCAACCGTCTTTCCATCGGGATTTTGTTTCATGTAAAAAGATTTTAATTCCATAGGATAGTTAATTACAAAAACGGGCTTATTGAAAACCTTTTCAGTGATGTATCTTTCATGTTCAGTTTGTAGATCACATCCCCAACTAACCGGATACTCGAATTTAACCTTTGCCTCACTTAGTATTTTAATAGCCTCTGTATATTCAAGAATCACAAAATCCTGCTCTACGATATTCTTTAATTTTTCAATTAAACCATTTTCATAGTGTTTATCAAAGAATGCCATTTCTTCCGGACACTTTTTTAGCACCTCATTAATCAGACTCTTGATCATATCTGTTGCCAATTCAATGATGTCAGGAAGCTCCGCAAAAGCAATCTCGGGTTCAATTTGCCAAAATTCCGCAGCGTGCCGTGCTGTATTAGAATTTTCAGCTCTAAAGGTTGGGCCAAAGGTATAAATCTTACCTAAAGCCATTGCCATTGTTTCACCTTCCAATTGACCGGAAACAGTCAACCCCGCTTTGCAACCAAAGAAATCTTCTTTATAGTATTCTTTAGCAGGAAGATCTTTAGGTTTGGCAAAAGAAGGATCAAGAGTGGTAACCCGAAACATTTCACCGGCACCTTCACAATCGCTCCCAGTAAGAATTGGTGTATGCACATAGATAAAGCCTCTCTCTGCAAAAAAATTATGAATAGCTCTGGATAAAACAGAGCGTATTCTAAACATAGCATTGAAAGTATTAGTTCTTGCTCTTAAATGCGCAATTGTTCTTAGGAATTCAAGAGTATGCCGTTTTTTCTGCAATGGATAATTACTAGGCGCTTCGCCCAATACTGATACTGATTGAACATTTACCTCTGGAATGTCCTTATTATTATATGAATTAACTACAGTTCCAACTAATTTTAATGCACACCCAACCCCTTGCTTTGTTGTTAAAGCAAAATCGGGACAGCTCTTTTCATCAATAACCATTTGCAGTCCTCTAAATGAACTGCCATCGTTTAGTTCGATAAAACATATCCCCTTAGAATTCCGCACTGTTCGAGCCCAGCCACAAAGCGTGACCTCTTTCCCAACATACGCATCTTTATTCTCCAAGATTTTTACAATATCTGTATGCTTCATATAATCAAATAATAAAACTCGGTATAAAAGGAAAAAATGGAAAACTACAGAACAGGGTCCTGTAATTTTCCATTTTCATTCAAAACATTACTATGCGCGCGGTGGAAGTTTCTTTTCCACACGAACAGCCTCTAGTTTAACATACTTAGGCAACCCACCTTCAAAAGGAGGTTGAACTTCTCCCTCAATCAAAGGACGAGCATAATTGATAAATTTTTCATTCGGGAGAAAACCATCCTCCGTAATCCATTCACGAGGCAGGAAATGCTCAACATTCGCAATCTCTTCCAACGGATGCAAATCAGTTGTCCATGTATAAGGATTCTCACCAGTACGAACTATTTTCACCATGAACCCAGATTTCCCTTCAACAGCCGCACGCACCGCAGCCGCACCACAAGCAAAAGCTTCATCAATATCTGTCTGGCTTGAGAAATGAGAAGCCGCTCTTTGGGCATAACCCAGTTTCACTGTACGAGTCTTTGTCCCTAATTTACCTTGAACGATCTTGGCAAGAGCCTCTGCTGAACCTGACAATACCGGATGCCCAAAAGCATCCAAATTGTTCTTATCCGCCCCCAGTTCATTGCCGTTTTTATCTTTTAATCCTTCGCCAACAACAACGACACAGTATTTAAACTTTTCAACAGTTTCCTTTACCTTCGCAAGGAATTTCTCTTCATCAAAAGCAATTTCAGGTAATAAAATAATATGGGGAGCGTCTGCCTCACAACGCTTTGCAAGAACAGTACCAGCAGCAATCCAGCCAGCAGAACGTCCCATCACTTCTACAATACAGCAAGATCCATCATCTGTAGCCATAGATCCCACATCGATACCAACCTCCATTGTGCTGACAGCATTATATTTAATCACAGAACCATAACCAGGACAATGATCAGTCTTGGGAAGATCGTTATCAATAGTCTTTGGAATACCGATCACCCGAATATCATAACCGCGCTTTAATGCTTCAAGATGAATCTTATAGGAAGTATCCTGAGAATCATTTCCTCCTGCATAGAAAAAGTAGCGGATATCGTGCGCATTGAACACATCAAAAAGGCGATCCATATCCTTGGCTGCCTTTTCTGGGTTTTTCTTAAAATCAATCTTGTAGCGGCATGTACCCAAAGCCGCTGCAGGTGTATATCTTAACCCCTTGATGGAGCGTTCTTTTTCATCATTTAAATCACAAAGATCTTCATTCAGAATACCATAAATTCCATTAAGACCACCGTAAATTTCTTCGATGCATTCATGTTTGCCGGCTTCTAAAACAACACCAGCGACACTTGAGTTGATTGCACAAGTCGGGCCACCCGATTGCGCGACTAATAAATTACCAATGATTTCAGCCATATTAAAATCCGCTTTTCTTTAGCGTGTGACTTTTCCTTAAAATGCAAGTCACCCCCGCTCCCTTCAGAATGCCAAAAAGGTATTCAAAGGTCAAAGTATTATTGTGTTAGAATGTAATTATTCAAAAGAATAAGGGGGTGAAATTTAACTTTCACCCCCACTTTTCAAAAATTCTATGGACGAATTATGATTTAATAAGATCCGCAACAGCCGCTGCTTCTTCTTTTAATTCGGCAACAGTTGCATTGATTTTTGTCCTACTGAACTTATTGATATTTAATCCTTGAACCACTTTCCATCCTCTGTCAGTCACATGGACAGGCATAGAACTGATAAGACCTTTGTCAATGCCGTAAGAACCATCAGAACAGACACAAACACTAACCCAATCAGTCGGATATGTCGGAGTCTCCATAGCTATTACCGTATTCAATGCAGCATTTGCAGCGGAAGCCGCAGATGACAAGCCTCTTGCTTTAATGATTGCAGAACCACGCTGCTGCACTGTTGTAATAAATTCCCCTTGAAGCCATGCTTCATCATTGATCACATCAGTAACAGGTTTGCCCTGAATACGCGCATTGTAAAAATCAGGATACTGAGTAGAAGAGTGATTCCCCCAAATCGTCATATTGGTGACATCAGAGACCTGCACTCCCGCTTTTTTAGCTAACTGGGCTTTCGCTCTAAACTCATCCAAACGAGTCATTGCAAACCAGCGATCAGAAGGAATATCTTTGGCATTGTTCATCGCAATGTAACAATTTGTATTACAAGGATTACCAACAACCAAAATACGAACATCACTTGCTGCATTCTTTTGAATAGCCAATCCCTGGCCAGTGAAAATTTTACCATTGATCCCAAGAAGATCTTTTCTTTCCATTCCTGCCTTACGAGGAACACTACCCACAAGCAATGCCCAATTAACATCATTGAATCCCGTATTGAGATCCGATGTCAAAACAAGGCCCTTCAGGGTCGGAAATGCACAATCATCCAGCTCCATTGCAACACCTTCCAGGACTTTCATCGCTGGTTCGATTTCAATAAGATGGAGAATAACAGGTTGATTAGGTCCAAAAACAGCTCCGGATGCCAAGCGGAACAGAAGACTATAACCGATCTGACCGGCGGCTCCGGTCACAGCAATTCGAATTGGTTTATTCATAATATAAATTTTCTTTTAAAAACATACGAATCGTGAGTCTTTGATGAACGTATCACGACTCAACCATCTGCCCATAAGATACACTAAAGTCAGATGATAAACAATTCATAATTCACAATATTAGATTAAAGTTTTATTTCTTTTGTGTTTTACTCCAAGAATCACGTAGCGTTACTGTACGATTAAACGCTCCATCTGGATCCAAACAAAAATATCCAAGCCGTTCAAATTGATATACCGTTCCTGCTTGAGCGTTTTCTATAGACGGCTCCATGTAACAATCTGGTAGAAACTCCAAAGAATTAGGATTGAGATGGCTCATCCAATCTTGTCCATCACTTTCATCTGCAGGATCTTCTACATTAAACAAGCGATCATATAAACGTACTTGCTTTTTTAACGCATGAGCTGCAGAAACCCAATGGATGGTTCCTTTGATTTTTCTCCCACTGGTCGCTCCGCCAGCTTTAGATTCAGGATCATATGTGCAATGGATTTCTGTCACATTACCTTGTGAATCCTTTGTCAAACTGACACATTTGATAATATACGCATAGCGAAGTCTAACCTCACCACCAGGCACCAATCTAAAATACTTCGGTGGCGGATTTTCTTTAAAATCATCTTGTTCAATGAAAAGCTCTTTACTGAAAGGAATTTTTCGATTTCCAGCTGTCAAATCTTCCGGATTATTGATTGCATCCAACTGTTCAACCTGACCATCCGGATAATTATCAATGATCAACTTAATTGGTTTCAAAACCCCCATCACACGTAATGCGGATTTATTTAGTTCTTCTCGCACACAAAATTCCAACAATGAAAGATCTATTGTGTTCTCTCTTTTAGCAATACCTATTTTAGCACAAAATAGTCTTAATGCGGCAGCCGGGTAACCACGACGACGCATTCCCGCAACCGTTGGCATACGAGGATCATCCCAACCACTTACCTTACCTTGTTGAACTAATGCAAGGAGTTTACGTTTGCTCATCACTGTATAGCTGAGATTTAAACGCGCAAATTCATATTGATGAGGTAATGGCCGAGGTAAATCCAAAGCCTCTAAAAACCAATCATAAAGAGGACGATGAACAACAAATTCCAATGTACAAATGGAATGCGTAATTCCTTCAATATAATCACTTACACAATGAGCAAAATCATAAAGCGGATAGATGCACCATTGCGTTCCAGTTTGGTGATGAGGTGTATGACGAATTCTATAAATAAGTGGATCCCGCAACCAGACATTGGGGCTTTTCATGTCGATTTTTGCACGCAGCGTCCTTGTCCCATCCGGGAATTCCCCTTGCCTCATACGGGTGAACAGGTCTAAATTTTCTTCAATGCTGCGGTTTCTATAAGGACTCTCAATGCCAGGTTTATCAGGTGCGCCTCGCATTTGATCAACTTCCTCAGAAGAGAGATCGCAGACATACGCTTTACCTTTTTTAATAAGTTCAACAGCAAATTGATAAAGCGCCTCAAAGTAATCTGAAGCATAAAACGGCGCTTTTTCCTTACCTAATTCTCTGCATGCCTTCGCATGAAAATCTTTTTTGTCATTTAACTGTTCTTCAACCGGTTTGCATCCAGATTCTTTCAAAGCCAGACAATCCTCGGCCCAACCTGAAATAAGCCAGCGAATATCCCTTTGAATACTTTCGACATATTCTTCATCCTCTTTCACCGGATTAGTGTCATCCATCCGAATATGACAGATGCCGTTAAACTCCTTGGCAATACCAAAATTCAAACAAATTGCTTTAGCATGACCAATATGAAGATATCCATTAGGCTCTGGCGGGAAGCGAGTAATTACCTCTTTTCTACGACCGCTCTTTAAATCCGCATCAACTATTTCACGGATAAAATCTTTTGATTCAGAACATTCTTCACTCATAATCAAATTCAATATTTAGAGTACATTCCTCTACATAGACACAACGATCACCGCCATATCCTCTATCAGAGGTTACAAAAACAAGATATTATTCTCAATTTAATAATTTATCATTGACTCAATCCCATCCAACGACTCATCACCGCGAAGGCTTTTTTAGCACGCCCTAATACATGATGATCGGAACCGATTACTCTCAAATCAGGGTCTAGCATCAGATATCCCCCTTTATAGCCAGGGCAATGTCTCCACAACCAATATCTTGTATGAGGAAAAATGACAGCTAAGTCAATGAGTCCCCCCATGCAATATACCGGAATCTGAGTCTCTGCCGCAACAGGGCGAGGATCATTTGCCGCAATAATTTTAAGACGATGTTTTACAGCATCTCTATCCAATTGAGAACGGCGTTTTTTAAATTCCATTAGATCTTCTTTAACAAGAGGATATTTTAAACATCTTTTCAAAATTCTGCGCCCAGTATATCGAAGGATTGTAAATTGTGTTTTTATTGAAAACTTTATTTTAAAGCCTAAAAACTTAAAGCCACAAAGGGTCATGTGCTGAACAAATCCACCAGCAAGAATGATCCCCTCCGGCGTAAAATCTTGTGGTGATTTTCTTTGAATTTCCAAAACTTTCCAAGCGAGTTGTGAACCAAAAGACTCAGCCATGATCCATCCGTGTTTAATATTGTGCTGCAACAGTGAATCATAGATAGCCTGTCCATATTGATCCATAGACCAGGTCGTTGTTCGCGGATATGTAAATTCGACAAAACAAAGATGTTTAACAGCTTCGCGCCTAAAGTCCCCAACCATAGACCAATCCCCATGAATACCAGGCAAATGGATCATCGTTGGCCCAGAAGGATCTCCATGTATACGTATAAGAAGAGGTTCTTCTTCCATAATAATCTGTTATTTTGAACTCAATACTAAAACACCTTCCACAACTCCATCCCCAAAAGCATTTTTTGAGATATATCCACCTTGCTCTTTTACGGTATCTTTTACTAGGTCTATTGCATTTGCTGGTGTAATGATATGGGACGCTAATTGTTTTTGAAGCATTGGAAGATCATTATAATGATCTCCAGCGACACAAACATCCTCCGCATTTATATTCAGCACTCTCTCTAATTCCTTAAGGGTTGCTCCCTTATGATAGTCTTTATGAGCAAGACGTGCATATACATCATTTCTCACTAAACTCACATCCTGAACTGATGCAAGATGTTCTTTCACTCGAGACAATACCACATCTGCTTCAGGATTGTCCTTTGCAATGAAACAGAGCGGAGAGTATCCGTCCTTATATAAAATCGAATCACTGTAGTTAGCTACTATCCAATCTTCTAATGCAGGTAAAAGAGGAGCCAGTCGGTGATACAAATCTTCGTGAACTTGTTTGCAATGCTGATTCCAAGGTTCTAATGAAACGTATCTTCCACCATCGAATGAATATATTTCTCTCTCTACAACAGAAAGATAATCAGGCCATACCGGAATATTATAATGTTCCAGAGTTGCAACCATTTCGTGGCAATCCCTTCCAGTACTAATAACCCATTTCCCACCATTATCTCTAAAATTTTTTACAAACTGCAAAAAACGTTCAGAGATTGGTTTAGAAGCAGTATCATCAAAAATAGTACCGTCAAAGTCAGTACAGAGTAATCGAATCATAAAATTCCTTAAA
>JAEEGK010006611.1_pt1 | contig 27863 bp, 16 predicted proteins | sample 8958771 | NCBI WGS metagenome assembly JAEEGK01 (sample SAMN16246547, study PRJNA631951) | gut metagenome | biome: gut microbiome; feature: rumen; material: SC-attached | host: Bos | place: Iran: Karaj | collected 2018-10 | reverse complement strand
ATCCCCAAGAATTGAAAGATATTTACTTATTTAAAAAAATAGAATTCATTAAAAAATAAAAGAAATTAAATTTATTTTTTAACAATAAGAATAATAGATTCAAATAACTAAATTAATAAAAAAGTCTTTCTTGTTTAAACAATAATATTTAAAAATTAAAACAAAAATTATGAAAAAGATATAAATAATATTAATGACATTAATAATATGATAAAAATTTTAATAAATATATAAATATGTTCTTTAAAAAATATTTGGAAAAATATTTAAAAAATATTAATTCACAACTAAGAATTACATATATTTAAAAAAATTAAATTGTTTACTTACTTAAAAAGTCTTTTATTAAAGTTAAATTTTCAGTAAATAAATTAATTAACATTTTCCTTTTTTGATTTATTTCACTTTCTTCTTTTTCCATTTGAAAATTTTCAATAAACTCCGTAACTAACAATTGAGTCATTGAAATATTTTTTAATATTAATTTTAATGAAAATATTAAAACTAAATTATCATTATTATCATTCGAATATTTTTCAATGAATTTTTTAATAAATAAATAATTTTGTTGATTAAAATATTGAAGTAATTGACAAACTGTAATAGGAATTATATTATATTTTTCAGTAAATTGAATTTGAATTTTTATATTTTTTTCAATGTCATTAAAACTGAGATTATCTAAATTCTTTTTTTTCTCAGAATTATTAATTGACTTTTTATAATTATTGTTAATTAAATTCTCTTTATTTTCTTCATAGTTATTAGAACGATTTTTTTTTTGTTTATTATGATTTTCTCCTATTATATAAGATAAATCATTTATCTCATTTAATTCATTTTTATCTCCTTTTTTATTTTTAAGAATTGATTGAATATGATTTCCTGTATCAGTATTTTCGAAAGAAAAAGTTTTTTCAAATGAAGAAGAAGTTAAAGTTTTATTTCTTATTATAGGATTGTGAAATAAATTATCATTATTATTATTATTATTTTCAATTAAATTAAATTCTTTATTATTATCTTTATTAATATCTGAATTTATAAATGTAATTTGTTTGTTAAAAAATGTGGGAGAAGTAACATTTTTTTCTGATAATTTTTCTGTTGAATTTTCTTCTTTAATTGTTTGATTTGAAAAATGATTGATTAATCCTTCTTTTAGTTTATTATAATTTTCAATATTTAAATTATTTTTATCATCATAATCATTCAAATCATTATTTTCAATATCATTATGAATTTTTTTTAAATTCTTTGGTTTTATATTTATAAATTGAGTTAATATACTTTTTGTAATACGTATCTTATTGTTTTTATTTAATTTTTTATTAATAAGAGAAGATGATTCGTTAGAAAAAGAATCTTTATTAAAATCAATATGCTTATTTTTTAAAACTGGTGTTCTTACTGAAAAATTATTATCATTTACAATCGAATTTTCAACACTATTATTTATAGAATTTAAACTTATATTATTCTTTTTATTCTTTATTTTATTTTTTTCTTTTTTTTTAATTTGATTATTTATTATATTTTTTGCATAAGAATTATTTTCATTAAAAAGTAATAATGATATTGAATTATTTTTATTATTCTTTTTTTTAACAGAAAAACTTCTAATTTTATTCACTGTTTTAACTTTACTTTTATAAGATTCAATATATTGTTTTTTTATTGTAAATTTTTCAAGATAAGAATTTTTACTTAATAATTTTTCATTTTTTTGAAAAGAATTTAAATTTAATTGATTATTAATTCTATGAGTTAAATTATTAATTGAACAATTTTTACTTATAAAATTTGATGACTTTAAATTTAAAAATGGCTTCTCATAATTCTTATTTATTAAATTAGATTTCATTTTATTATTTGAAAAATAATTAAATATAAAAATAATTACAAATATGATTTATTTAAAGTTAAAATGTGGGATTAAATATTCCTTAAAATTAAAATGTAAAATATATAAAACTAAATATATAAAATACTTTATTTCCCATTTGTTTTATTTTCATAAGCATATTTTGCTTTTTTAATAGAAATTCTATTTTGTTCAGTTATAATTTCATTTTTTTCATCAATAAACTTTTTTTTACCAAGAAAACCATCTTTCCTATTATTCATTAATTCTTTTTCAATATTATGTTTTTCTACATAATTTTTCCAATCTTTTTTAGATTTATCTATTGTACTTATATTTCTTTTTTTTGCTATTTCATTTATTATTGCATCTAATTCTTTATTTGTTTGTTTTTTTTTTATTTTTTCAACTTCTTTTTCATTAATTTCTTTTTTTTCTTCAAATTGTTGTCCAGCAAAATAATATTTTTCAGTAACTGTTTTTTGTTTAAGTTCTTTAGATTTTTTAATTGCTTCTTTTATTTCTTCTTCTAATTTTTTTTCTTTTTCAACATCATTAACAATTCTTTTTTCTAATTCATTTGAATTTTCATTTTTTTTATTATTATTATTATAATTATTTGGACGAGTTTGCTGTTTTAATTTTTCCCATATCGCATCTACTTTACTTTTATTTACTTTTATATTTTCATCTTTTTTATTTTTTATCTCTTCATTTGATTGTTCTAATTCTTTTTTAGAAGGAATATATTCATCATCATTTGAATCAGAGTCAAATTCTTTAGTAAAAAGTTCATTCATTTTTTTTGTTATATTAATATAATAAATTAAATAATATTAAAAATTAATAAACTATTAATTAAAAATATATCATTTTTTATATCTAAAAAAATGAATACATTAAATACACAAAATCAACTTGGTAAAACAGTTTTATTCATAAGTGAACTTCCAGATAATATATTAGATACTGAATTAGAAGATTTTTTTTCAGATTATAAAGATAATATTTTAATGATTCAAATAGAAAGAAATAAAAATTATGATTTTTTTAATACTAGAAAACCAAAAGCCACAATAATATTTAAAGATTATGATAAAGCAAATGAAGCAAGAAATCAATTAAATATGAAAAGATTAAAAGGAAAAGCTTTAAATATAATGTGGCATGAAAAAGATAATAGTATAAGATATAATAATACTGCAAATATATTTGTTAAGGGAATTCCCCCTGACGTTAAACCTAGAGAAATTTTTGAATTATTTAATAAATATGGTGAAATTATTTCTATTAAAATTTGCGAAGATGAAGATGGAAATTTATTAGGTTATGGATATATAAATTATTATTCTCTTGATTCTGCTGAAAATGCTATTAAAGAATTAAATAAAAAAAAAATATGGAATAGTGTTTTAGAAATCGAACATTTTCAAAAGAAAAATGAAAGATTACAATCTAATTTAGGTAATAATTCAATTTATATTAAAAATATTCCTGATAAAATAAATGAAAATGATATTAAAAATTTATTTAAAGATTTTGGAGAAATAACTTGGTCGAAAGTTCTTTCTGATAATAATGGAAGAAAATTTGCAATTATTGTTTATTCAAAATCTGAAAGTGCATTAAAAGCAAAAGAAGAAATGAATGATAAAATAATTTCAAATAGTGAAATTGGATTATATGTAGATTTACTTCAAAAAAAATCAGAAAGAAAAAGAATATTAACTTCAAAAATCGGAGATATAAATAATAAATTAAATCAAGAATTTAAAAATTGTAATTTATATATTAAAAACTTACCATATGATTTAACTGATGAAAAACTAAGAGAAATATTTAGTAAATATGGTGAAATAAAATCAGTTAAAATATCTAAATATACTTTAGTAACAAAAATAAAAGATGAATTAAAAGAAATAGAACAATCAAGAGGATTTGGATATGTATGTTATACAAATCCAGATAATGCAACAAAGGCAATAGAAAATTTAAATGGACAAAATTTACCAGGATATAAAGATGCAAAAAGACCAGTAATGATATCATTATTTATGCCTAAACAGGAAAGAAAACAATTTTTAAATAAATTACAATCTAGTCCAATGAATAGATTCCCATTAATTATGGGAAATCCTTATAATATGCCAATGTTTCCTTATAATAATTATCCTCAAAGACAAGGAAAATATTATAATGTAAATAATAATAGAAAAGTTAATAAAAATCAAAAAAATTATAATCAAAATAATCAAAATGTTAATAATAATAATGTTAATAAAAATAATGTTAATAATACTAATAAAGAAGATGAACCTAATTTAGAATATTTAGATTCTCTTGAAACTATAGAAGCTAAAAAAGATTATCTTGGAGAATTTTTATTTAAAAAAATTGAACAACATCCTCTTGCACATGAAAAGAACTTTACTATAGATATTATAGGAAGAATTACTGGAATGATTCTTGGTATTGAAGATATTAGAGAAATATATGAAATTACTACAAATATTGAAAGTTTATCTTCGAGAATTGAAGAAGCTTTAAGCTTATTGGAAAACCAATAAGTTTATTAATTAGATACATTGATTAACTATTACCATAAAAAAATTAAAAAAAACTAACATAAAATTTTTTTTCTATTATTAAAACGTTCTTTTTTAGTTTAAGTAAAATATTATAATTTTCAAGTAAAAAAAAAGAAAGATTTTTAGTTATTATATTTATAATTCAATATTTTTTAATCTTCATCACTTTCTTCGTTTAAATAATTTATAAAGTCTTTTAATTGATTTTGAATTATTGATTTTTGTTCAATAGAATATAATTCTTGTTCTAAATTTTCTATATCTTTCTGACAATATTCAATTATATCATGTATATTTAACATTCTTTTATAATTTCTCATTGTTCCATTAAAAACATTTATAAGTTCTTCATTATATAATTTATGAGATATTGAATAATTTCTATAAAACTTTTTAATAATTAATTGAATAAAATCATTATGTTGTAAAAATTCATGTATTCTTTTTTTTTCAAAGTAATTTTCTTCAGCATTTTCTGTAATATTTCTCCCAAATAAAAATTCATTTTTAACATGATCAATTAATCTTTTATAATCTCTTCTATAATTTTCATAACCGATTATACATTTAAAATATTCATAAATTTCTTCAATATTAACACTTTTTTCTCTTCCTATTCTATTATAATTTTCAAATAAATTAACTATAAAATTAATTTTATCAATTGGAGAATTTAAATCACTTGTAATATTCATAAAAAAAAAAACATCTTTTACTTTAATATTTCCATTTCCTTCATCGAATATTAAAAATATTTTATTGGTGAAATCAATTCCTCCACTTTTATTTAATTTTAATAAAGAAATTAATTCTAGAAATACATTTTCATTAATATACTTTTCCCTTTCAAGAAACCATTTAAATTTAGTATAATTAACTAATAATTTTTCAATAATTAAAGAATGAACTTTCCAAACTTTACTTATTGCTTCATATTTAACTGCTTGTTTAAAAGAAGAAACTCCTTTTGAAGGGTTAATTTTACTTATTAATCTCCAAATTAATTCATCTCTTTTAAAATTCTTATCAAAAAATAAAATAGAAGAAGCTTCAAAAACTTTTCTATTTTTTGATTTTTTATAATTTATTTTTTTACTTGGAAGAGAATAATTAATATTATTTGTTTTCTCATTATTATAACTACTTAAATTTTTTCCAGTATTTAATTTTCTTGATATTAAATTACGATTAATTGATGTTGAAAACATTACACTTTTAGGAACATAATGATATGGATTTAAAACCATTAAATCTCTTAATCTATATTTAACATTACTTGTATATTTCTTTTTTCTCTTTTTTTTATTTAAGGAATTTTCGTATTGGTGTTCTTTTATTTCTTTTAAATAATTTAATAATTCTTGACTTTTATCTTTTGGTGTTAAGATAGTTTTATTTGATATTTCTTTATCATCTAAATATTGATTTAAATATTTATCATTATCATTTGAATCTAACTTATTTGTTTTAATTTGCAATTTTCTAATCATATTTCTATCAATAAATGATATTCTATTTGCTTTTCTATAACTATTTGTACTATATTTTGAAGGAGAAGTTATTGAAACCGAAGATTTTCTTCTTAACTTTATTGTTAATGGTGGTTTTATTGAATCTATTTCGTCTTTGTTTGGATTTACTGATAAATTTGAATTGGGATTCAGAGTTAAGAGATTCATTCTATTATTATTTTTATTTTTTTTATTTTACTTTGAAAATGAATTTTGAGTTCTTGTTGTTTGCTCTTCTGTTTGGAGTGAAGATAATTTTTTAGAATCATAAAATTTATAGTATGACATTAAATTTATATATTTTTGATATTTGATTTATTATTATTTTCTGGATTTAACTTCTATATTTGATTTAAATAAAAATTAATCATAATTTAACTAATAATAAATAAATAAAGTTGAATCAAAAAAATAAAGGAAATATTAACAAATAGTAATTATATCATATAATGATAAATGGTTTTCTTCCATAATTTTTCCGTTTTTAATTTAAAGCAAAAAATAATAAAGTTAATGAAAATTAAAAAGATTATAGGTAGTATTTTTAGAAAGTAAGTTTATATTTTGATTTATTTTTGTCATTTAATTTAATTGATTAATACAAATTTTATTAAATTAAATTTAAAATTTTTTTTATATATGTCAATTACAGAAATTCAATTTTCTGTTATAGATTGTAATCCAAAGACTTTTGATTTTAGTGATTGCTATTTTAAAATTATTTCCCATGATACAAAATTTGATAATACAATTTCTTATCTCCAAAAAAATTCAATAATAGATAAAACTGAATTAAAATCTGATATTAAATATTGTATTAAAGTAATGACTAAAGGAGAAATAATTGGTATTGGTTCTTTTATTTTACCAAAAAGAACTTTTGATAAAAGACTAAAACATATAAAATATAATAATATAAATCTCACTTTATCACATTCAATTTTAAATAAATATTTCAAAATTCCAATTCAGCAAAAGCAATTTCAAATATCAATTACTTTAGATGTTAATATAAAATATATAACAAAAAAATTTAAATTTCAAAAAATAAATTCCATAATTAAAAGAATTCCAATAACTCATAGATTCCACAGTCCTTCAAAAATAAAATTAAAAATAAATAATATATATTTACCTTTAACAAGTAGATCAAATAAATCTTCAAAAAAAAATAATTCTTTTTATAAACTTAAAAGAGATTATATTTCCGGGAATAATTCATTTATTAAAAAAGAATTACTTTTTACTCAAAGACATTCACTCTTAAATTCATTTGAAAAAGTAAATTTTGATAGTGATAAGACTATAATTGATAGTATTATAGTTGATAATGAAGATGATAGTTTTGAAGACAATTATATTTTAAAAGAAAAATTAAATTTTAACAAAGATGAAAACATTGCTGATAATGAAATTCAAGATAAAATTAATTCTGTTTATAAAGATTTATATAATATTATTCAAGAAAAAAATAATAAATTACAAGAATGCATTGTTAATAATATTAAATTGGGAAAATCTTATAATAATTATAACCAAAAAATTAGAGTTGTAAGAAAGAAAGAAAATAATTTAAAAAATTGAAAGAAAAATATAAAATTCAAAATGATGTTTATGTTTATCAAAATGATAATTTAAATAAAATTATTGAAAAAAGTTTAGAAATTAAAAAAATTGAAAATGATTTAATTGATAAAATATTTGATAATAATCCAGATATTATATTTTCATCTTTAAATTCAGAAATCATAAAAAATTTACTTATAAAAACAATAAGAAATAACTTAGATTTATATATTGATCTAGGAGAATATTTCAGTGATGAAGGAATTCAAATTTTCAGAGAAATATGTAAAAAATACAATTTAATATATGATGGAAATAGTTTTCAAATAGATGAAGACCCAAATGAATAAAGAAATAATGTTTAAATTAAGTAAAAAAAAATGTATATAAGAAAATAAAATTATTAACTTAAAAATTATACTCATTTATATGAAAAACTAATAATTAATTTTCTCCTATTATTGTAATTAAACCAATATTAGCTCTACTAACAACTCTCATAGGAGGTTCACTTGTTCCAACTCCACTTGCACAATAAACATAATATTCATTTAAATAAGTATATAAACCATTTAAAACTCTACTTTTTAAATAAATATATATATTTGTTGGTATCATTTGTGCACCATGAGTATGTCCACATAAAAATAAAAATATATTATATGGGATTAAATCTTTTGGTTTAAATAAAGGAACATGGCAAATACATATATTTATTAAATTGGAATTTTTATCTACTATTTCCATTAATTTTTTTCTTTGATTTGAAAAAGGATTTTCATAGTCTATTCCAATTAAATTTATTTGATTATTATATATTATGCTTTCATTTGATAAATGTTTTATATTTAAATTTTTTATCATTTTTAATGTTTCATTTATATCTGAAAAATATTCATGATTTCCAGTTACATAAAATTTTGGAACTTTAATTTCTTTTAAAGGTTCTAACATATCTTCTTTCATTTTTATTTTTCCTAAATCTCCTTCACAAATATCACCTGTTATAACCAAGATGTCAAATTTTTCTTCTTTTAATTTATTCACTAATTTTCTAACAAATTTTTTACCATAAACAATTCCTAAATGCATATCACTTACTTGGCATATTATTAATTTTCCTTTCATTTTTTTTGAATAAATTTGACATTTTTCAAAACGAATATTTCTCTCATTATATATTCCTATTATTGATAAAATAATTCCTGTTCCAAAATGAATATATATATTAATATTAGGTGATAAATTTTTTTTTCCATAAAAAATCACTACAAGTAAACCTAATGATAAATTTATTAAAAAACCTAAAAATAAGAAAAAAAGATATGTTACTATTTTAAAAAGTCTTATTGAAATATGATATGAAACAAACATAATTATATAATATATTATATGAAAATATAATGAAATTTTAAATAAAGAAACTTTTGATTTATAATCCAAAATTTGGTAAATAACACTTAAATTCCAAAATAAAAGGGAACTCATAAGAAAAAAGAAAAAAATTCCAACTAATATTGCTCTTAGATTTCCTCTAGAAATCATATTTAAATAAATAAATGATAAAATATTCATAAATTATTATAAAACATTATTAATGTTAAAAAAAATATTTTGATTTTATTCTTTTATAAAAGTAAATATTTATAAAAAATATATTATTATTCACATTAATATAATTTCCCATTTTATTTTATAAATCCAGAAACACTTAAAAGAACTTCCATTCCATGTAAGTCTCTAACATATTGTTCATTTTCTTCAGAACTTCTTGCAAATTTAGCTAATAAAACAGCAGCATTTTTTCTTAATAATTCAGTTTTTTCTTTACAAATAATAATGATATCAGGAATTATATTTTTAATTTCTTTAGCATTATCTGGATATTTACCAATAATACCAATTAATAAAGATAAATTATTAACTATTCTTTGATAATTTTTTTCATTAACTCCTTTAGCTTCATTACCACAATCTTTTCTTAACATTTCTGAACAATTTTTTATTAATTTTGCCATTCTTCCTTTCTCATTCATTGGTTTAAAATCACTTTTTAAAAGAAATACCCAAGCTTTAATATTATAATCAATTATATCTGGATGACTTTCAGTAAATTTTGGATTCATAATATCTATTAAATTATCTATTACTGATTCTTTTTCTGGAATTGGACTTTCTGTATCAAATATTTTTTGATTATATTTTACTATTCTAAATAAAAGCATTATTGTTCTTAATAAATATGTAAATAAATATTCTTTATTTTTGTTAAATTTATGATTTATGAAATAAAATAAAAATGCTTCTATATGAATTTCAAAATAATAATCTACTATATTTTTTTCTTCTCCATTTATAAAAGTTAAATTATAGAAAAGTGAACATGTTTTTTCATATATTTCATCCATTTCTTTTCCTTTTAATAATAATTCATTATTTATCATTGTTACAAGTAAATTATCTGATAAAAATTTCAAAAATTTTTTTTCTTTTGAAATATTTATTCTAAATGTAACATCATTAGCTAAATTAGTTATAAAAGACAAAACAGAACTTAATAAATTTTTATGATGTTCCAATTCAATATTATATTTATCAATAAATTCATTTAATTGTTTAATAAAAACTTCAGAAACTTTATTAGAAACTTTTTTTCTAATTTCATCAGAAGAATAACAAATATTACAAATAAAAGTGTAAACTTTAGATAATAAAATAGCAGTTTTAACATCAGGAATTTTTTGTAATTCATATTTATTTAAAACAATTTCACTCATTTGATCTAAATGACTAATATCAGTGATTTTTTTTCTACAACTTTCATTTAAAGTAGCCCCTTCTAAAATAGATAAAATAATATTAGCTTGATCAATAGAAACTCCAATATGTTTATTATCATTCGCAGCATCAGCATATTTTTTTTTCATTTTATTATCTGAAGCAGCATCTTCAGGTTTTGCATTTGCTTCACTTGTAAATAAAAATTGAATAAGTTTATTATATCCTTTAACTGAATTTACTAATAATTTATATTTATCATTATCACTTATTAAATTTAGTAAAGTAAGTAATTTTGTTAATATTAATGAATCATTATTTGCTCTTGAATTTAAGAAATTAAATAATGATTCTATTCCACCTGAAATTGAAAAAAATAATATATAATTATTATCCTCATTTTCTTTTACCTTTTTATTTTCATTTTCAATTATTTTAATAACAATATCAAATTGATCAGCAAGGGCTTTTTTATCAGTAATTTTATCATTTTTAAATGACTTTTTCAAATCTTCAATTAATTTAGTAATTTCAGTCATATTGTCGTTGTTATTATTTTTATTATCTTTCATAGTTTTTACACTTTTCTTATATAAACTTAATCCATGTTCAATTTCTTCAGATAATTTTTTAATTTCAACACTATCTTTATTATAATCAATAGCTTTATCAATAGTTTCTTTTGCTTCTTTATAATCTTTCAATTGTAATAAAGAAAAAGCTTTTCTAGTTAAAGCTTTAGTATAAGTATCAATGTGATTATTAATTTCATCTTCAAATACTTCATAATAATTAATAACTTTATCACAATCATCACAAGCATTTTTCCATTCTTCCAATTTCATATAAGCAAAAGCTCTATTAGTATACAATATCATATTACTTCTAACTTCTTCAATAGCATTAGTATAACATTCAATAGCTTTTTTATATTTTTTTTCTTGAATAAATTTATTACCTTCTTCTTTAAATTTTAAACTTTTTCTTTGAGAAATTTCTCTTCTTTTCATATCATCATTCATACTTTTTTCCAAAGCAATAAAATTAGGATCATGTCTTGGTAAAATAGGTTGTTTATCTTCTTCATCACTTTCACTTTCATACATATCCCATTTAGAATAATTTGTTGGTCCATGTTTTGCTGCATCTAATATATGAATTTCACCTTGAGATTTTATCCAATTATCATATTTCATTCTTCTAAATTTTTTCTTTTTTTTTTGCTCTTTTAATATTTCTACTTTTTGCTTTAATATTTTTATTCTCTCTTCTCTTGTTATTAATTGCTTTTTACAATGAGTGCAATAATCTAATTCTTTTATTTGATATTCATAAAAACAAAAAGGACAAAATTTATAATAATTTGGACCATCTCCTTTACCTGGATTTCCATTTAAAAGTTTTTCTTGTTTTTCTCTTTGTTTTATTTCTTCTAGTATTTTTTCACGTTTTTTTCTTTCTTCTTTAGCTTTTAATTTTTTCTCTATTTCCTCTGCTCCTATTTCTCCTTTTAATATTTTATTTAAATCATTCAATGTTTGCTCCATCTCCCATTGATCTGCTTCTAAAAAATCTTTTTCTAAATCTGAACTCATATTTTTAAAATTTTTAAATAATAATAGGAATTTATATTTTCAATTTGTTCTAGAATAAAAATTGAATTTTAATTAAATTTATTTCTCATATGTAAGTTATTTTTAAATTAATTAAAAGAAAAATAAAGAATAAAAAATTATTAATTATACTATTTGATTTGTATAAAGTAAACATGTCATCTAATTTATAATAACAAAAGCCATTCAAAGTTATTTTCAATGGAACTAAAAAAGAAATAATATCTGTATATTCAAAATATTCCAAATTTATAAATAGGCTATTATGTCTATATGCAAATATAAGTTTTATAATTACTTAAAAACTTTAAATGTTTATCCTGATTTTTGAAGAACGATTAAAAATTTAAATAAAAAAAGAAAAATAAATTTATTAATAATGAAGAAATAGAAGATGATGGTATATTCTTTATTATAACCTTTTGGAGAAAGTATAGATATATTACCTAATCCTCAAAATGAAGGAATTTTATTTAATAGAATATCAAATCCTTTAAAGCTCTATTATACACAATTCAAAAAGTGTGAAAAGGTAAAATTTCATGTTTTAGGTTCTGTAAATTTATAAATAAGGATTATATAGAAAAAGAAGAAAAAAGTAAAGTTTTGGATGGATTATTAAGATGGTTATTAGAAATAATAAAACCATCAATATTAATTTCATCAAAGGATAAGTAAAAGAACATAGAAAAATTTCAATGACCTATATGATATGAGTTTGTTTAAAAATGATAATGATTTGGTTCCAGAAGCTGTTGAAATGTATGATATATTACATATCATGCATGAAATTTAAATCTTAATCTTCCTCAATTTGATATTCCTTTATCTCCTTTATATTTAAATGTTTTTGATCCTATTATTAAAGAGTTTTCCCTCTTCCTAATTTAGAATTCTAAGCTCTAGATGGTGAAAATGATTATAATAATGAAGTAATTGATTAAAAAACAATTTTAATTCCTATTAAAGTTAAATTAAAATTATTTAGATAAGAAAAAATAAGAAGAATTCATTAATAATAAGAAAAAGAATATAATATTAATAATTTATTTATTTGAACGTGAAACTTTTATTCAAGAAGATAATAATACATCAATTGATTTTAATTCATAAAACAATATTTTTTTAGTCTTTAAGAAAATAAAATAATAAAATAAATAAAAATTAATAGTTAATTTTTATTTTGAATATATAAAAATTTTATATAAAAATATATTAAATGGAAAACAAAGATGAAATTATTACTTCTGTTAATTCAAGTACATCTCCACGTTCAAAAATATCAGATTTACTGCCAAGTGATATTTTAGAAGAAATAGGGGTTTCAAAAATTCATAAAAATCCAAAAGTTTCAGTATCATCAAACAATTTAAAATATGATACTTTAAATGATGATGAAATTAATGGAAGAAATACAGTCAATAATAATTATGGAAGTAGTAAATTTGTTTATCGTTCAAATATAAATACAATGGAAATTGCTAATAATTTTAAAAATAATAATTTTGTTGAATATATTGGTAAAGTGAATAATTATCCCAAATTCAAAAATAATTATCCTTCATCTTCAAATCAAATATTATTAATGAATAATTTTCCTGTAAATAATAATATGAATATTCCAAATATTAATTCTAGTGGGAATTCAAATTTTTATTTCAACAAAAACAATAATAACTTTGAAGGAGGAATAAGAAGAGTAAATTCCAACAAACCATTTATTACACAAAGACCAGAATTTTTAGATAATTATCAACAAAATGTAAATATAAACAATATAAATAATAATATTAATAATTATAATTGTAGTTCTCAGAATTATTGTAATGTTTTTTGGCAAAATATAAATATTAATAATAATATAAATAATAATCAAATATACAGAAAATTTCCTATTAATCACAGTAATTCTTCTCAAAATTTAGTTCAAACAAATACTCAATTACAACCAACAAAAAGTCGATTTGGACATAGAGGAAGTTCAACTTTAATTTCAGTACAAAATAAAATAATACCTAAAGAAGAATTAATAGAAACTCCCAGTCAAAAAAATAATAATATTAATCATCAATCTCCACCTTTAATAGACTCACAAATTGATAATATTTTCTCTCAATTTCAATACAATGAAATAAATAATCCTAATCAATCTTATTTATCTTATTTATTAGAAAAGATTGGAACTAATTTATTCATTCAAATAATAAAAACTCATAAAGGTTCTCTTCAATTACAAAAAATATTATTAAATAATCCTCCAACCTTAAAGGAAATTGAAGTAATAATTTTAATAATATGTTTAAATATCCAAGATATAATATGTGATTATTATGGTAATTATTTTTTGCAAAAATTTTTTCCTTATTGTTCTCTTAATCATAGATTACTTTTATATCAATATATAAAGCCAAATTTTATTAAAATTGCAAATGATATTTGTGGAAATCATTCACTTCAATGTTTAATTCTTCTTCAAAATTCAAAAGAAGAAGAAAATATAATTAAAGAATGTATAGAAAAAAATTTATTATCTTTATCCACAGCACCAAATTCAAGTCATGTAATTCAAAAAGTAATAAAAGCAATTAAAGAAAAAAATAGAGAATATATTAATGATTTTATTATAAGTAATTTAATGGAATTATGTTTAGATCCAAATGGTATTTGTGTTGTTAAAGAATTTATTAATGAATCTGTTAGTGAAGTTTATGTTATGTCTATTATTTCTATTTTTGAAGTTGAAACTAATAAATTAACGTTTAATCAATTTGGGAATTTTGGTATTCAAGAAATTATTAAAAAATATGGAGAAAGTTATTGTGGGAAAATTATTAATAAATTAGTTGATCATATTATTGAATTTTCTAAGTCTAAATTTTCATCTAATGTAGTTGATTTTTTAATTGAGTATTTAAGTAGGAATAATTTTAAAAAATTTTATAATATTTTAAATAAAATTTTCTTGGATGAAAATAATTTTAATAAAATGATAAATAATAAATTTGGTACTTATGTAATTGAAAACTCATTAGAATTAATTAATAAAATGAATAAAGATTTTTTTATTAATGCAAATAAAGAAGATGATAGTAATTCAAATAGTAATAGTTTAAGTGATGATGATGAACAAATAACATTTGAAGAATTTATTAAATTAAAAAATAAAATATATTCTGTAGTTCAAAATAATTCAACTGCCAAAGAGAAAAAGAAAATTGTTAAATTAATTAAAGTTTAAAAATTTATCATCATATTGTGTATAAAATAAAAATATAAAATTTATCTTTAATTCTTATAATTTAGTAATTAGATGTATTCTTAATATATTGTATTAAATGAATACTTATTATCTTTTTATTATTTTGGGTAAAAAATATAAAAGAATAAAAACTCTTTTGTATCCTAATACAAATTAGTATTTATAAACAGCTTTATATTAATTATTTTTTATATAACGATTAATTTATTATATGAATTTTTATTGATAATAATACTAAAAATTTAAAAAATAAAGTAAAAAGAAAAATTTTAATTTTTACCTTAATAAAAAATATTAAATATTTTTATCTTGAATATTCTAATCGTTTTTTTAAAAATATAAAAAATTAAAAATATGGATAGTCAAAGTATTACATCATCAGTAACTGAAAAAAAAAGAATAATAATTAAAAATCCAGATGGAACTTTTATGCATTGTTATAAAGAAGGAGAAAGAGATTCAATTTATCTTCCTTTAGTTAAAAAAAAAGATAATAGAGATGATATTGATGCTTTAACCATTTCTGATACTGATTTAGAATTTATAGTTGATAATTATGAACAATTTGATCAAGGAAATATTCTAGAACAGTTTGTTTCTATTTTAAAAAGAAATATATATATTTTCACTTGTTTATTATTTATTGAAATGAGCTTAACTTTCTTTTTAATTTATATTACTTGGAAAAAAAGAAATGCTTCAATGATTCTTATTCAAAAATTATATCCTAATTTAAATATGTTTCATGTTAGAAAATTATTTTATGTTCTTTTTACTATAAGTTGTGTGATAAATTTATTTTTTTATCCTATTGGTTTTTATTCTATTTATGTAAAAAAATTTAAATGGCTAAGATTTTTTTCTAATATTTCTTTAGTTACAGGAATATTAAATATTTTTGTCGTCTATATTAATGTTTTATTTTTAATTCTTTTCATTATGAGATTAATTCTTTATACTTTTGCAAGGTTTATTTGTAATTTACTTATTTCTATTATTATTTTACCTAAAAAAATGCAGAACAATGATTATGAAACAATTTAAATAGAACAATAAATAAAAAAAAGAAAATTTAAAAAATTAAACATTTTAATATTATAATTAATTAATTTTTCAATATATTGAAAATAAAAAAAATTAAATTAACTAAATAACAAAAAATTATTTAATTAATGTTTGGTTGTAGTCTTCAAACTCAATATATAAAAAAATTATAACACTCTAATAAAAAACTCTTTATTTATCAAAGGTAGATGTTAAAATGATTCTATTTCAACACTAATAAATGACTGTTTTTATAAAGTTAGATAATAAATAGAACATTATAAAATATACAAAAATTTTTAATTAATAAATTATTGTTTGTTAAAATAAAAAAGGAAATTATTTAATAATTGAAATAATTAAAAGATTCTAAATTTATTATTTCATTTATTTATATAAATCATAAAAAAATCTAAAAAAAACAATTATATGAATTTTTCAAAAAAACTATTATTAAAAGAAAAAAAAGAAAAAAAAATAAAGATTTTAGAAATCAATACCAGTAAGTATTTGAAAGCTTTTAGCATGATTCCAGTTTTTAATTTTATCAAAAGTATTCATTTTAGAAGTAGTATCTAAATCTTTCCATTTTCCATCAATATAAGCATAACTCCAAACATGTCCCATATAACCACTTTTAATAAATCTAACAGTTCCATTTTTATATCTTGCAGGAATTCCAGCAGTTCTTAAAAGAGCATTAAGTACATGAGTTTGATCAACACAATTTCCTTTTTTTCTTTGTAAAGTTGAAAGTGAACCATGACGAGTATTCCTATAGTATTCATATTCAATTTTGTCTCTTACAAATTGAAAAATCTTTTCAGCTTTTTGACGATTTGTTTTTGCATCTTTAATTAATGCTTCTGTTTGTTTTTTTATTTTCTCATTTCCTACATGACAGTTTTTTGTTGCTTTTAAATAAGCAGAAGTACCACTTGCCATTAATACTACTTCTTCCATATTTCTGAATTTGAAAGTTGATGCAGATGATACAAATATTATTAATGTTGAGAGAAATAGGAATTTAATCATTTTTTTCTATAATATCTTAATTAAATAATTGGTATTTATAATATATTTGTATATTTATTATTTTAATTTTAATTATCTTTATTATCTTATTATTTTTTTCAGAATATTTCAAACAATTTAATTAAAAATTATATAAATTTTAAAAAATGATTCTTGGAATTGTTCCATTAATTTCTATCATTAAAATATTTTAAGGTAAATATACTCACAAATACCTAAATCTTGTAAAAAAATTAAAATTTTTTTAAAAAATTTATTTAATTATATATTATGTTTTTGTTTTTAGAAACAATTTTATAAACTTATATTTTTGAGTCTCTATTATTTAAAAGGTTTTTTGTTTCCATTTTTCATTTTAAAAATTTAATTTTTTGAATCAATGGAATTTTTTGTTAAACTTGAGTGCTTTTTTTTTGAATATAATAATAGTTTTTGGAAAAATTATTTCTTATTTTTTCATTTAAATTTCTCTCCCTAAACAAGTTCATTCAATTAATAATTAATAATTCTATTTCAAATTAAACATTTTTTAAAGGAAAAGATATATTCAAATTTATCAAATATTTGTGAATTCAAACTCAAAATATATATTTTATTTGCGGTTTTAATAATTTATTCATTTAATAATTGTTAAAAATTCTATTGTATTTACCATGATTTTATTTATTATTACTATTAAAACAAAGATAAAAAATTTAATTGTTCTTATTTACAAAATTTATAACAGAGAAAAACTTAATTTAAATCATTATTATATGGAATTTATTATTGAGAATTTAATATTAATACATCTTTATGAAAAAAAATTATAATAAAATTAAAAATGAAAAAATTAATTTTCTCATTACTTTTTATTCTAATAATAAATGAAAAAATTGATAAAAGACATATAATTCCAAATCTTCTAATATCAAAAGAAGAAGCAAAAAATAAAATCCTTAATGTTTTAAGAAAAGAAGGTTCAAAAGCAAAATATAAATATCCACCAAATTACAAGAATTATTTTACAAATTTAAGAAGTTCAACAATAATAAAATTTGATCAAATTCATTTTTCTCAAATAGATTCTCTTAAAACAACACATAATTTCCCAATTGAAACTATTTATAAATTTAGAAAGATGAAATATGTTTCAAATACAATGGCTTATGAAACATTTGAATTTTCAATTAATAAAGCAAGAACTAAAATAGAAAATATATTTGGAGTTGCTACAAGATTAGATGCAAATTATCTTTATTTTGCTTATGTTCAAGGTGAGGCAAGTGCAAATGCAATTATTCAATTTCAAACTGTATCTTATCAATCATGTAGTACAATTTTATTTTGGGAAAAATGTGAAACAAAATATAAAAAAGTAAAAAGAGGATTTACTAATTCTGAATTAGATATAATTAAAGAAGCTTTAAAAGCTAAATTTTATCAAACTTTAAATTCTATTCTTGATTTAGATAAACAAAAAGCTTTTTCAAGATTTAAACAATTAGCTCAATCAAAAAGAGTTTCTTATCCTCAATATTATCAAAAATATGCTCCTTTGATTCAAACATTTTTAGATTTTGAAACAGTAAATCTTGAATCAACATATTCAATCGATTATTTAAAACATCAAGGATTTGATTTACAAACAAGAGATAAAATAGTAAGTTTATTAGATAGTCCAAATAATTATGTTGAGACATATCAAATATTAAAAAGAAGTCCAAATGAATTTAAATTAAGAATGGGAGTTGCTTATGGTGTTTCTAATGATAAAATAACTTTTTCATATGTAGAAGCAGTAAGTATATCTAAAAGTTATAAAGAGTATTGTGTAGTATATTCTGGATTTTTAGGTCTTTTTATGGAACAAATTCAAACTTGTAAAGATGACCCTGAATGTGTTGAAACATGTAATAATTATAGAAAAATTGTTGGGGATTATAATAATCCTATTAATGAAATTCCTGGTCTTTTTGGAGATAAAAAAAAATTTGATAAAAATCTTGAACAAATATTATTTGCTGATATTACTAATAAAATTTCAGATATTTTAAATGAAATAAAATTTTAAGAGTATTAATTTAATGACTTTAGTATTTTCATATTTTTAAAATTAACGAAAAATAAATAAATGATTATTACATATTTCTAAAAACTAAAAAACATAAAAAATAAATAATCTAAAATAACTTTAAAAAGGTAATTGGGAATAAGTAGAAACATTTCTTGGAGATTTACATCTTCTAACATTATCAAAATCATTAATTTTATTAGTGGGATCAACAGTAGCCCATTTTCCATCCACATAAGTTTGAGCCCAAATATGTCCACTGCTTGCTCCTTGACAAATTCCTCTTTGATATCTAGCAGGAATACCAACAGAACGTAAAAGAGCTACAAGAGCATGAGCTTGATCACAACAATTTCCTGTTCCTTTTTTTAATGTTTTTAATGCTCCTTGTTTAGTATTTGAATATCTGTCATATTTTATATTTTTTCTTACGAATAAAAATAATTTCTCTGCTTTATCACGAGTTGAATAAGCTCCTTGAATTATACTTTCTGCTTTATTTTTTATATAAGAATCTCCTACTTCACAATTTCTTGTTTTTTTTAAGTATTCTGATATATCTTTTTCCATTAAATTTACGTTTGAATGTTGGGAAAAGGAAGCAGAAGTTGATAATATTATTAATGTGGATATCAATAAAAATTTCATCATTTTTTTTATGAATATCTTAATTAATTATGGTTTTTATATTTTTTTTTAATTTTAATTTTTGTTATTTTAATTTATTATTTAATGATTTTTTGATTACATTTTATTTTAGAAATGATTAACTTATTTTAAAAATTTATATAAAAAGATTAATAATATATGTTTCTTTTTTTATTTATTATAATTTTGTGATTTTTTTTAATATACATTATGTTTTTTATTTATTAAATATCTATTAAAGATAGATTTGAAATAATGTTAAATTCTTTGATATTTTTAATATATATAATTAGTTTTATTTAATGATTTTTTTTCAAATTTTTGCGCATTCGCATTTTTATTATTAAAATGAAAAATTTTGATTTATTTAAAATAAATAAAAAATTGATTCATTATTAATAATAGAAGTTTTTTTATATAAATAATGAAAAAAATTTAATTCATAAAATGAATAAAGAAAACCAACAACTTAATCAAGATGAAATAATAAAAGAAACTGACATGATATCTTCTCTTATTCATGAATATTTATATAAAAAAGAATATAACAAAACTTTAGATGTTTTCCAAAATGAATTATCAGAAAAAATAAAATCCGAAAAATATTATAGTATGTCTTTTAAAGAAATAAACGACACAATATTAATAAATAGTTTTAACACAGGAAATAAAATAGAATTTTTCCAACAATGGAATAGAATGATTCCAAATCATATGAAATTAAATGAACCAGCAATAAATAGGTTAGATTTTTTCCTTGAGATTTATTTTGCAATATATCCTATATTAGGAGAAAAGAAAAACATTACTCCTCAAATTCAACAAAAATTAAAGCAAAATATGGAAGATTTTAAAAAATATTTAGATAATAAAGAAATTGAATTGTCAAAAACAACTGAATTTTTAGCATATTATGCTTTGCCTTATGTTCCAAATCCTAAAAATCATCCAAGTTATCAACAATTATTTAAGCAAGAATGGGTGAATGGATTAAAAGAAAAAATTAAAGAATGTATTTCAAATTATTTACCTTCTCCAACTTGTAAATATCCTGTTTTATATGATTTAATGAATGGTAACGAAGAAAATATTAAATTAGATAATATTAAAAGAAATTATACTACTCCTTCTTCAACTAAAAATATGAATCAAATGCATAATAAAGATAATAATAATAATTCTAATAGTATTGAAAATTCGGAATTAAAGATTGAAAATGCAAAATTAATTGAAGAAATTAAGAAAATAAAATTAAAAGAAGAAAGAAGTAAAAATGCTTTTGTTGATTCTCAAAGAACTTGGACAAATTTAGCATCAAATATAATAACTTGGTCATTTAATTTAGTAGACCTTTATAAAAAGAGAAATAATAATGAAATAAATCCTCAAGTTGAAAAAATAAACAAAAGATTAATGAAATATCAAAACTTCCTTAAAAAAAATGCCGAAGAATTAGAAAAAAATAAAAATAATTCAAATATTATGTTTCAAAATGATGATATGGATACAATAGGAAATTCAAAGTATGAAGATAGTATAATAAATCAAAATCAGAGTATAAATCAAAGTTTAAATGGTAATGAAAGGAATTATAAAAAAGAAAATATAGAACAAATAATAAATCAAAATGACAGAAATACAATAAACGAATCAATTCAACAAGGAAAAAGTATTCAAATTGATTATGAGCCATCTAATTTAATAGATATGAAAAAATTTATAATGGCTTTAAATCATAAAATTAAAGTAGATGATAATAAATTATGGTTTATTTTTAGAGAAATTAGATTAAGAATTTTTAGAAGAAATGATATTAAATTACGTCAATTAACATTATTTGAAGCATTTTATTATGATATATTTGGTACATTATCAAAATCTTCAAATTTACTTCATCAACTTTTATCAAATATAATTTTAAATTTAGAAGTAATGAAATTATTAAATTCAATAGCTTCATTGAATAAAGGAAGAAATTATTTATTATCAAAAGAAAATTTAATTGATGATATAGTTCAATGTATGATAAATGAAAAAACAGATAGTGAACTTCGTCAAAATTGTTTAGGAGCAATTCAAAAATTTACTTTAAGAGCAGAACCTCAAAATAGATTAATAGAATTAAATGTAATTCATTATATAGTAGATGTATTTTCAACTCAAGGAGATTCATTAAGTGATTATACTACTGAATATGGTTTAGCATTAATAATGAATTTATCTCTTAGAAAAGCAGGAAGAGAAAAATTTGAATCTGTTGCTGAACAAACTTTAAAAATATTACTTAAATTTATGGATAAAGATTCACCTCAAGTTTTAACTTGTATAAATGGAACTTTATATTCACTTTTAAAAAGACAAAAATTTAAAATCGAAGCAATGAAATGTGGTTTAGATAAAAAATTACAAAATGCAAATTGTTCAAATCCTCAATTGCAAAAACAAATATTATATATATTACAAGAATTAAATAGTAAACCTGAAGAAGAAGAATATGATGAAAATTTCGAAGAAGATATTAATGCAAAAGATGAAGATGAAAATATATATGATGAAAATGCAGATGCTGAATCAGTAAATGATGAAGCTTTAGAAGAACATTATAAAGTTTTAGGAGATTTTATTATAAGAAATAATGACTTAAATAAAATAGAAGAAGAAAAAATAATTTCATTTATGAATAGTAATCCTTCAATGTGTGAAACTAACATAAATAATTATAAAAGTTTTGTGAGTGTTTCCTCTACTTTAAGACCTCAAGATAATAATCGTCCTTTGAGAAGACCAACTACTCCAATGACAAATTCCTCTATGACTGGAACTAATCAATTATTTAATGCTAAAAAAAGCTTAATTAGAACTATTAATAGTAAAGAGGATATTCAAGAAGGAGATGAAAGTAATAATATTTATGTTCCTGGCGATTCTGCTAAAGCTTTTGAAAAAAGAGATAAAATTCCTAGAACACTTAATGATTTTAATAATGATAATAATAATTAAATATTCTTTTATAGATTATTAATTTTATATATTTTTATATTTTCAAGTATTAAAATTATTTATTATAAAGTTTTAAATATTAAATTGAATACTATTTATGGAAGAAAGTTTAAGTCAAAAAAGATAATAAAAAACAATTAAACTTTCTTGTTTAGAATAAATAAATTATGGTTAACTCAATATTTTTTGCCATTCAATCTCAGCTAATAGGTGATGATTTTAATTGAATATAATCTTCATTTAAGGATTTTTTATTAAATCTCATTTCAAATATCTATATATTTAATTCTTTAATAATTTTAATATTTCTGAATTTAATATTTTTTTCATATTTAATTCTCCGTTTATATTAAATTGATAGTTTTTTATTGCTTTTTATTGAATATATAAGAGTCCATCTTTTTGAAAATATTTTTGATTTCTTTTTTATTTTGTTTTCAAAAGAAAAAACTTAAATTTGGATTTCTCATTCTTTATTTATTATTCATTTTTTATTCAAATAGGTGAATAGAAATTTAACAGTGTTAAAAATATATGATACATAATTAATTTTGTCAATAATCTAAAAAATATTATACAAGTGATATGAATATGATTCTTAATTATTATTAAATTAATTAATAATAATATAATCACTTTTTTCACTCAATAACTAAAAAGTTAATTTTGAATAATATTATATAATAAAAATTAAAAATTTTAATGAAGAACCAAGAATCGAAAGAAACGAACAATCAACAAGAACAAATAGGAATATCTGACAGAACTCAAAATATATTTAATACTAAAGATGAAAATCAAAAACTAAAAGAACTTCAAAACCAAATAGAGCAATTAGCCTTAAATTCAAAAGATGAGCATGATTCTCCAAGGAAATTATCAAAAAAAGAAGAAAATCAAAGAAAAAATTTTTCTCAAAAAGAAACTCCGATTGTTTATAATATAACAGAAGAAGAAGGATTAAAAGAAATGAATAAAATAAATTTGCCAATTCAACCAACAAGAGATAGAGGAAGAGCAAAGACAAATTTTCCACAAAAAGAAATGAAACATACTCCTTCTTATAATTATCAAAAAAGTTCTGGATCAAATCTAAGTCCATTATATTCATATTATGATGAATCTTCTAAATATTTAAGTAAAAATATTCATTTAGAGGAAGAAAATAATAAATCAAACTTTCAATTTTCTTCTAGTAAAAATGTTAATCCAAATAGAAATGCAATGATAAGTGGAATTAATGTTATGACTTCTCCTAAAGGAGATTCTACTATTGAAACTCCAAATTATAATGATTTTAATTTTTTTTCTAGTAATAATAATAATAATAAAAGTCCTGATCATTCTGAAGTTATTAATAATAATAATAATTTTATATCTGGAAATAATAATAACTTATTTAAATCAAAAAATAATTTATATATGAATTATGACGATAATATGTTTAACAATAATTTTAATTTTCAAAATATTAATGAAATGAAAATGCAAAATTTAAATAGTGGTTTAGAGCAAAATGACAATCAATTTAATCAATTTCCAAATTTTCCTCAAATGCCTTTTAATTCATTTAATCCTTCTTTGAGAAATCAATTATATTTTCAAAATAATATGATGTTTAACAAAGAAAATCCCAATCCTATTATAACTCAACAACCTCAAAATTTAATTAATAAATTAAATCCTGAAGATTATATTTTTGAAAAATTTGGAAAGAGAGGTTGGCAATGTGAAAGATGTAATAATTTTAACTTTGAAAGTAAAATATAATTTTTATATAATATTTTAGCCAGAGTAAAATGTAATAGATGTGGAATACAAATGATGCCAAAAATAATTAGTAAAAATAGAAGTAATGATAATAATAATCCTGAAGAAAAAAAGAAAAAACCATTAATTGAAAGAAAAGGAGATTGGCAATGTCCAAAATGTAGAAATTTAAATTTTGCATTTAGATTAATATGTAATAGATGTCAATTAGCTAAAAGTGAAGCTGAAAAAATGCTTACTTTTCAACAAAATATGTCGATGAATAATAATTTAATTGGAAGAGGATTTAGATTTAATCAACAACAAAATCCTCAAAATAATAATGCTCAAGGATATAATTTTAATGATTATCAAAATATTTTAAATGAAAATATGAACATGTATAATAATTATTATGGAATTCATGGAAATAATATAAGCAATATGAATAATATGAATCATATGAACAATATGAATAATGTTACCAATAATATTTTAAATCAAAATATGATTAATTATTTGAATATGAATCCAAATCAAAGACAAATAGCAAACCAAATGAATCAATTAAATCAAATGAATTTTTCTAATTTTGCACAGCAAATACAAAACAACAATATGAATAATATTGGTACTATGAATAATAATGGTAATATGAATAATATGAATAATATGCGTAATATGGGTAATATGGGAGGTGAAGTAAAATTAAATCAACATTTTGATTATCCAATAAATATGAATAAAAATAGTAATGAAGGTGATGAAAGTAGTTCTGGAGGAGATGAGTTCGGAAATGATAATTAAATGTACTTTAAGTAAAAGTAAAAAATAATTAAAATGGTAAAGTATAGGAAGTATCAAGTAAAGGGAAAAGTAGTATTTAATAATCTTAATTGCCAATAAAAAAAATAATATAATAAAAATCTTATAATTGATATATAAAAAATACTATTATAAAAGCTTTTTTATCAATTATTAGTCCTAAATTAATTGATTTCATTCAAAATAAATTTTTAATGATTTCATTGATATAATAAAATCATTTATTTTAGTTCAAATTTTTAAAGAATTGATTTTATTTTCTTATAAGACTATATTTCAATATTTTCAAAATATTGTTATTTTTTTCTCTTTTTTTTATTATAAAATATAAATAAAAATCTTGGACAATCTTTATATGAAATATTATTAAATTAAATAATGGCTTTTTCATTGTTTTATAAAATTTTCATCTAAATATTTTCAACTCCAAATACATTTCTTATTTTCATTCTATAGTTTTATTATCAGAAAAATCAAATATTTCATATTTAATAAATTTACTTATTAAATCAATAAATTATTTTAGATAATTTGAAGGTAAATTATGATTTTGACCTTATTTTCTTAAAGTTTTGAATTATATTCATTATTTCTTCTTTTGATAATAGAGGATTTTAAGTTCTTTGGTATTTCATTTTTTTTTGCTTCTGGATTTTTTGTTGGTTTTTTTTTATTACTTCAAAATCAATGTTGTTTTATTAAATCTTTTTTTAATATACCATTTCCACTAAATGGTTTAATTTTTTGGGTCTAATATTAGATTTTTTATAATTTTATTTTTGATTTACTTATTACAAGTAAAAAGCATAGTAAAAAATTGTTTTCATTTTTATCATATTATTTTAATTCTTATATTCTTTATATATACTTATTTTTTTTGGAATAGTATATAATTTTTGAAACTGATTTTCTAACTATATAGTTTATTTTTTTATATATAAAAATTAATTTATCATTTAAATAATTAATAATTCAAATATATTTGACTTTTATTTTAAATAGTTTAAATTCATTCACCATTTTTAATAAAATATTAAAAATTCAAATAAATTTTATAAATTATTATTTAAGTAATATAAAAAAAATATATATTTAAAATGAAACCTAAACAAGATTCAGACTCGAAGAAACCCTTCAAGTCTGATAACAAAAAAGTGAACATAATTCAATTTTTAAACATAGCAGATAATTCCCTTCATCCAAAATGTTCAGTAAGTGTAGACGAGCCAATATTCCAGCCTGAACCAAGTACAATTTTTTTTGAAGATTATGAACCTCTACAAATATTAGAAAAAGTATTAAAATTAAGAAATAGAGACACAGTCCCAAGAAGAGTAAATATAGTTCATCCTGAAAATAGATTATTTCAAGTTCTTCCATATATTCATAATAAAGGCAGTAAAGGAAAAGAAGGTGGTGAATCTGCTAATACGAAAGTTGCTCCTGGAATGGAAGTTTCTTATTTAATTAAATTTACTCCTGAAGCTAAAGTTGATATTTCTTATGATTTAGTTGTTATTACTGAAAGAGAAAAATTCACTGTTCCTATTAGAGGTATTGGATGTAAAGTTAATATTGAATTTACTGATTATATCGATTTTGGAGAAGTTCCTGTCAAATATAAAATTGAGAAACCTTTTATTATTAGAAATGTTGGAGAAAAAATCACCAAGTGGATGTTAAAATGTATTTCCAATTCAGTTACTATTTCTAAAAAAGAAGGAATTTTAGATATTGGAAAGAATGAACAAATTATTTGTACTTTTTGCCCAGAAAAAGAAAAAAATTATAAAGAAAGTATGATATTATCATATGACGAAACTGATCATATTATTACAATATATGGTAAAAGTAAAAATGATGCTGTTGATATATCTCCAAAAATATTAGAAATGGAACCTGCTTATATTACTTTACATACTGAAAAATCTGTGACTATTACAAATGATACTGGAGTTCCTATTGAATATGTTTGGAAACAATTTGAATCAAAAGAAAAGGAAGAAGAAGCCAAACAAAAAGTATTTCAAAATTTATCTAAACAAGAACAAGAGGAAAAAATATTAAATGAATTACAACATACATATGAAGAAAATCCATATGAAGATGATACATCAATAGATCTTGAAGATTCATATGATGAAGATGAAATAATTAGAATGAATGAAAGGAACCATTTAAAAAATCAGAATATAATAGCAAGAAGATTTGAAAAAATAAAAAAATCATTAAATGAAGATCAAATGTGTTTCGAGCATCCAAACTTTGTAATAGAAACTTTAACAGGAAAAGTATGGCCAAATACAAAAGCAACAATAACTGTAACATTC
>JAEEGK010006609.1_pt1 | contig 27864 bp, 16 predicted proteins | sample 8958771 | NCBI WGS metagenome assembly JAEEGK01 (sample SAMN16246547, study PRJNA631951) | gut metagenome | biome: gut microbiome; feature: rumen; material: SC-attached | host: Bos | place: Iran: Karaj | collected 2018-10 | reverse complement strand
CCAATCCCCAATCCCCCATCCCCAATCCCCATTTTTAATTTTTAAAGAAAATTTAAAATATTAAATAATGATTATTACTTATTATTTTTTAAAAATTGTATTTAAAATTAATAAATAAAAAAATAACTCTCATATTATAAATAAGCCTTAAATAAAAAAATAAACAAATGGAAGTTTCAGAAGAAGAAAGTAGAACAGTAAGTGGAATTCCACAAGAAGATATAGAAGAATTAAATAAAGAAGATGAAGATGAAGAAATAGATTTAGATAATTTAGCATCTCTCCAAGTAGAAAAAAAACAAACAGTATATGATGGAGAACAACAAACATATAATTTTCAAGAAGATAATGAAAGAATAGATGTTTTTATAAAAAATTATCTTTCAAATTTTGGAATGGAAAGAACTTTAAGAGTATTTGAACAAGAATTTTATGAACATTTATCAAAAGGTGAAATTGATATGTCAAAAATTGGTTCAGTACCAAAAGTTTATATAGAAAGTGAGGAAATACAAAAAAAAATTGGTAACTTACAAAAAGATTTAGATTCAGCTAAAATTTATGCAGAAAAGGCAAATAGTCAATTTCTTAGATTAAATAAAGGAAAAGAAAATGAAAAAATTAAACATAGAAGAGTACAACAAGAAAAGCAAATATTAATAAAAAAAATAGATGATTTAAAAAAAGTATATGAGAAAGATAATAAAATATATAAAGATTTATTAAAAAAGTATTCAGATGTTACAGTAAAAACTGCAATTTTTGACACACATATAGTATCAATGAAACAAAAATTAGAAAATTTAGAAGAGCAAAGATTAAAATTAGAAAAAACATTAGCAGAATCAAAAAAACAATCAGCAGAATTAAATGAAATAAAAGATAAATCTTTAATTAAAGAAGAATTAAAAGGTAATAAAATAATTCAATGGACACCATTTCCACCATTACCACAAGAAGTACCAAATTATAATATAAATCCAGCAAATAATAGAATGAATATATTTAAAAGTTTCCCTGGTCATTTAAGAGGTGTAACATCAATAGATTTCCATCCTAAAAAAGCAATAATAGCAACAGCAAGTGATGATAAAACATGGAAATTATGGAAATTCCCAACAGGAGAATTATTAATGCATGGTGAAGGACATAAAGATTGGTTAAGTTGTATATCATTTCATCCTGATGGTATATTATTATCAACATGTGGTGGTGATGCTACAATTAAAATATGGAATATTATAGAAGAGAAATGTATTCATACAATTATTGATCATGCTGAACCAGTTTGGAAAACTAAATTTCATTGGAGTGGTGATTTTATGCTTACATCATGTATGGATCATACTGTTAGATTATATGATTTAAATAATTTTAAAGCTAGAATGAGTTATAGAGCACATGTTGATTCTGTTAATTCAATTAATTGGGTTTATTATTCAAATAATTTTGTTACTGGTTCTGCTGATAAAACATGTTCAATGTGGGATATGAGAACTAATATTTGTACTAGTACATTTTATGGTCATAATAATGCTGTTAATGCTGCTATGGTTGATAATTCTGGTACTTATTTAGCTAGTTGTGATGCTGATGGTATTGTTAAATTTTGGGATGTTAGAATGGTTAGAGAAATTGCTACTTTTGATGAATGTAAACAAAGTGCTAATTGTCTTTGCTTTGATAAAAGTGGAAATTTACTTGCTGTTGGATATGATGATAGTAATATTAGAATTTTTAGTGGAATTAAAAAAAGTGATGCTATGTATAAAGGACATGAAGATGCTGTTTTAGATTTGTTATATGATCCTAATAATGCAAGTTTATTATCTTGTGGGGCTGATAGGACTTTTAAAATATGGCAATAATATATTTTTTCTTATTTTTTTTTTAAGTATTAATAAATTAATTAATAAAAAGAAAGTTTAAAAATCTTTTTTTCATATAGAATTTTAAATTGATTTTCATTAAGCATTTACTGGAGTATAATCATAATCATCTATAACTTCGTTTAATCTTTTTTTTCTTCTCATTTTTGTAAATAATTTATTTAAATAAAAAGCTAAAATAATAGAAATAACAATTAAAACTATAACAATTATCCAAATCCTCCTTTTAGTTTTTAATTCATTTTTTAATTCATTTTCTTTAATCTCTGGATTAGTTTCCATTGTATAACGTCCAATTATTTTCCTCTCTTTATCCAATATTATAGTTTTTACTTTTTGAAGAAATAATCTACCTAATTTCCATCTATAAAAAGAACGATCATTATTAATGAAAAAAATTAGAAAATATTTATAATTATCAATTGTTTTAAATAATTCTTGAGGAGTAAAAATAATATCATTACCCCAATCTTTTCTTTTAAATACAATATCATCTAAATTAGAAATATTAATATTAGGATTACAATAATAATAAAATAAAGTATCATAATTATAATTAGTTGATTTACTAAAGCATTCATTATTTCTTACAGCACGAGCAAAAAAATCTTTATTAAGAGTTTCTTTAAATTTATTAGATCCAATTATAATATCTATATCAGTTGTTAATTCAGCATAATTAATATAATTAATATTAGTTAAATTTTTATAATAAATACCATCAAATTTAAGATCCCAATGAAATTCATCTCCACTTCTCATTTCAGCATTCATATATAAAAAATCATCTTTAACATAATATCTATTATATTCAGAAGGATAATCTCCAATAATAATTTCACCTTCTGTTTCACTTGTATAATTAATAGTAAATACACGATTATTAGTTAATCCTTTTTTCTTTAATTGTTCAACAATATTACAATCACTTATTTTAGAATCATGATAATGAGTTGGAGATAATCCAATAGCACCACTTGAATTATATTTTAATTTATCGGCTAATACAAAAATAAAATCATTAATATTTGTATTGTTAAATGAAATTGTATCTTTTGAATGATAACCTGAATAAAATGGTTGAATTGAATATGTATTTTTTTGTATTAATTTATATGTTGATGATTTATTTGAATCAAATTTAGAGAATTCTCCCATTATTGTTGGATCTGCTACGTAAAATGAGTATGTGTCTACACAAATTAATAATGGTAATTTTTGACCTGGACTACCAATGCTTATTTCTGTAACAATTTCATTTTTTATAATATCCATTATTTTATCTTTATTATTTGTTTCTCTTTTTTTAAAAGGTAATCTAAATATTCCTAAACTATTTATTTTATGTATAAAAATAATGAAAATGGAGAAAAAGAGAAAATTAATTTTCATATTATATATATTAAATTAAAAAAAAATAATTACAAAATAAAATTATAAAAAAATAAAAAGAAAAGAATAGATAATATATTTCTTTTTATAAAATTTTGTATTAAATATATTATATTACCATTAATAGAAAAAATGATGCTTTTATTTATTTTCAATAATAAAATTAATTGTGTTCATTATAAAAAATTGAAATTTATTTTTCCTTTTAAATTTATCAAAAAAAATTTCATAATTTAAATTCCTTTAATAAAAATATAAATAAATACACCAAAATTCATATATCGAAATAGTTAAGATGTAAATAAATAAAAAATAAAAAATAAAAATATTAAATTTAACTTTTTAAAAATCTTTTTGAATTAAAAAAAAAAATAAAAAAACTTTATGAATTTTAAAACAACCTAATAATTAAAAAAACTACACATTCATATTATTTATTTTAAGTTTGTTTTTAAAAAAAAAGATTATTAAATTATTTAAAAATCAAATTATGATCTTATGGAGCAATACCAAATAAACAGATGAAGCAATGCATTTGTTCATTTTCATATTTAACTGTAATTGAACCATCAGTATTAGGATTCCATAAACAAGTTGAACTAAAATGAAGAGAAGCATCTCCTTTTTGGAAAATTGTTCCATTGCAAATAAATTTAAATCCTCTTTGTTGAGAATGAAGTGTTTTGATTATTTCATCTGATATTTGATTACACCAACTTTGAGCTTCTTTTTGATCATAATTTTTTCCTTCAAGATATTTTTTGATGATTCCATCACAAAGTTGGTTGAGTTCATCTTTGATTGCTGAGAATTGGAGTTCAGTTGACATTTTTATATATTAATTTTTTATTTAATTTGGATTTATCATTTTATTATTTTTCTTATTTATTTTTTTTAATTTTTACATTATAAATTTTTTTTTTATTCATTTTTAGATTTTTTATTATTTTTACTTTTTATTCACCAAAAAAAACAAAAACACACTTTTAATAAAAAATAATGAAGATATACTTTTATTAGAAACAATAATTAAAGAAAAAAAATAAAATAAAACATAGCAAAATAAAAACCCAATAAATAATCCCTAAAAAAAATTTATATTAACTTTTTTCATTATTAACTGATTTATTTACATTCCCATCTCCATTTAACATTTTATTAATTTTTTCATTTTTATTTCCATTTCTATAACTAGTTAAATTACTTTTTTTTTCTTTTTTCCCATCTTTCCATCTTCCTTTAACCCATATTTTTTCTTTAGGATTATAACACTCACCTTCACCTTGTTGTTTCCCATTTTTCCAATAACCTTTATATTTTTTACCATCAGGCCATTCAAAAACACCATAACCATCTTTTTTATCATTTTTATAATAACCAATATATCTTCTCCCATCAGGCCATTTAAAAACACCTTCACCATCAATTTTATTATTTTTCCATTCACCATTATATTCTCTTCCATCAGGCCAAATATAAATTCCTTTACCATGTAATTGATTATTTAAAAAATTACCAGTATAATTAGAACCATCTGAATCTTTAAATTTACCTTTACCACTTTTTTGTCCATTTTTAAATTCTCCTGTATAAGTTGTTCCATCTTTCCATGTTTCTGTACCAATTCCTTCTTGTCTATCATTCTTCCATTTACCTTCATAAGTTACTTCTTTACTTTTATAAATACCAAAACCATTTGTTTTATTATTTTCCCAATCACCATCATATTCTTCTCCATCTTTAAATATTAATTTTCCTTTACCATTTGCTTTATCCATTTTAAATTGACCATAATAAATTGGTCCATCTGGAAATTTTAATATTCCTCTTCCATGTTTTTGATTGTTGTTTTGATTATATTCACCATAATATTGTACTCCGTTTGAATATTCTATTGTTTTTAAACAAACTGTTGGTATATCATCGTTTAATGGTTGAAATTTTTGAAATAATAATTGAATATCGTTTTGTGTTATTAATGATTTTTCTGCTATGTGATATTGTAAATCTGGATCGAGATATGGAAGAAATTTTCCTATTATAAAACGATTTAGTTGAATTTTTTTTCTTGTTTGAAAACCACGAATGTGACTTTGAAGGAAGATTATTTTTTCTAAACATTTTTTTTTGTCTGGGAATGTACTTAAGAATGAATGAATTTTTGCTTCTGTATATATTGATATATCATTTTCTAATGGTTTACTTCTTAAACATGCACAATTATTTCCCATTTAATTTATTTTAAAAAAAAAAAATTTTGAATAATTTTTTTTTTATTTTTATTTTTTTTTTTTTAGAAATTAAAATATATTATTTATTTAATTATTATGGAAAATATTGCGAGAGAAGAAGTTAGAAATAGGGAAAATGATAATAAAAATAATGAGTATAATAGTAAAAATGAAGTAAAAGAAGATGATGATAAAAAGATAATTAAAGATGAAAATACAGGATTCATTGAAAGTGAAGAACAAAAAAAATTAAAATTTAAACATACCAAACATTACTCAAAATATGAGATAATAAAGAAATCACTTTTTATATCATCAAGAAATTGGAGGAATACAATTTTTTCTGTATTAAAAGGATTAATAAACCAATATTTTTCAGTAAGAAATCCTTTATTAAGTGGAAAATTATTTGATGCAATTAATAAAAAATCTATTCCTGATTTAAAATTGGCTTTAAAATCTTATTTGATTTTTATATTTATAAAATTAATAATAGATATTTTCTTTCATATATTCGCATATTTTTATATAAATTATTCAATTATAGAGTATAAAAATTTAGTATTAGAAAATATTTCAAAAAAAGATATTGAATTTTTTGATGTTTTTAAAACTGGAGAATTATTAGAAAGAATTGGATTATGTGAAAGAAGTATTGAAGGAGATTTTTTAAAACAAACAATTGAATTATTTCAAAATGTAACTAAATTCATTTTCATATGTTATTACTTATTTACAACTTCAATAAGATTATCTATAATATATATAGTAATAATGGTAATAAAATTCCTATGTGATTATTGTCATGACCAATTTTCTGAAATGGGTAATTTTAAAAAAAGACATAAATTATTTGAACAATATTTTGGTTGTTTAAATGAATTTATATCAAATATAAGATTAGTTAAATCATTTGGAAATGAAGAAATAGAAATGGAAAAATTAAAAAATTTAAAAAAAGTATTTCATAATCACAGAAGTGGATTAGGTGAATTAATATGGAAAATAATGGATTTTCTTCATGATGGTGGTACACATTTAATAACATTTTATGCAGGATTAGAAACAATACAAGGAAGAATAACATTAGGAGAATTAATGATATTTCAAAAATATTCAACTGATTTAAGATGGACAATTAAAAAATTGAGAGATATATTTAATAAATATAATGAATTATTAGAAGGTTGGACAAAATTTTTTGAAATATATGATTATACTCCAAAAGTAGTATCAAAAAAAAATTTAAAACCAGAAAAAATAAAAGGAGAAATTGAATTTGATAATGTTAAATTTTCATATCCATTAAAACCAAATGTACCAATTTTAAATCATTTATCATTTAAAATCAAACCAGGGAAAGTATTAGCAATAGTAGGTCATTCAGGAAGTGGTAAATCAACAATATCACATTTAATTCAAAGATTTTATGATCCAAATGAAGGAATAATTAAATTAGATGGTATTGATATAAGAGATTTTAATACAAATTGGTATCATAAAAATTTAGGTTTAGTCTCACAAGAACCTGTATTAAATAATGGAAGTATTGAAGATAATATAACTTATGGAGTAAGGGAATATACACAAAATGATTTTAATAATGTTTGTGAATTATCAAGTGTTAGTAATTTTGTTAAAGATAATTCACAATTTCCAGATGGTTATAAAACTATTGTTGGTGAAAGAGGTGTTCAAGTTAGTGGAGGACAAAAACAAAGAATTGCTATTGCTAGAGCTTTAATGAAGAATGTTAAAATTTTAGTTTTTGATGAAGCTACTTCGGCATTGGATGCTGAAAGTGAAAATGAAGTTCAAAGTGCTATTAATAATATTATTAAGAAAAAGAATATTACTTCTGTTATTATTGCTCATAGATTAAGTACAATTAGAAATGCTGATATTATTATTTTCTTAGATAAAGGAAGAATTGTTGAAAGTGGAACACATGATGAATTAATTGCTTTAGATGGAGAATATAAAAAATTAGTTCAAAAACAATTAATAAGTTAAATTTGTATAATCTATATAAATTATCTTTAATTATATAATTTACAATAAAAAATTTAATAATAAAAAATTATAAACCTAATTTTTCTTATTTTAAAATGTATTTAAATAAAATTATTAATTCTTATAAAAGTGCATATTTACTATTTATTTCTATTTTACTACCAGCTGGATATTTTTTAGGAGCATAAATAAATAAATAAAATACTAATCCAAGTATTGAAGCTATAATAATAACAATAAAGATATATAATGCATAAGTTCCAAGTGATGTTGATGTTGATAAAACAACATTTTCTTTTTGAGAATAAAATACAAGTCTTCTATCACCAACATCAATAATAGTATTTAAATCTTTTATTGCATTCAAAGTAAAATAAAGATGATCAAGCTTTTTCTCAATAAAAGTAATATTATTAAATATAATTGCAGAATCTCCAATATTCATAAATCCTTTTTTATCTGAATTACATCTTACTGAAGGATCAGAAAAAGGTTTATTACATTTAAATCCAGATTCATTTAAAAATTTAGAAATTTCATCAATCATTTCTTTAGGACCAAAAATTGCATCATCTTGTCCTTCAAGTACATAAAATTCTGCTTTAATATTTGAAAAAGCTTTTGATTTAACATCTTTATTTTTTTCAAAATCTATTATTGAGGATGCAATTGAAATTTTATTTATTTTACATCCATATATTCCTTTTTCCATTTTACTCTTTGAATAATATTTAAATTTAGATGTTGAATAATCTTTTCCTATAGTAACATTTATTGAAGTACTATTAATTCTTTCATAAGTTATTATTTCTTTTGTAATATTTTTATTTTTTTTTAATTTGTTTAAGGCTTTTGAATTAAAATTAAAAATAGCATCATAATCTTCAGTTACTTTTTCTTTAAGAAAAATAAATTCCCAATCTCCAATTGAAATATTATTTATTTTTACTTTATCTTTATATAATGGTATATCTGTATAATTATATTTATATAAAGAAAATTTTTGTTTTTTCTTTTGATCTTTATTTGATTCTGGAATATAACAATTTTCACTTTTTTCATTCCTACATTCAGATGATTTTGCAACAATTAAATTTACATCTGAATTAGAGTCTAATGCATAAAATGTTGCATCTAATTTTTTACCATTTATTGAAAGAGGGTATTTAAAATATATTTGTCTATAAACCTCTAATTGTAATGAAATATAATTATCTTTACAACATGAAAATGAAAATAATATTAATATAAATAAGAGCTCTAATTTCATTTTTATTGTTAATTAATTTTAAAAACTGGAATATTCGAAAAATAATAATATTTAAATAATTATATTAATAAAGTAAAAAAAAAATAATTAAAATTTAATAATAACTTTTATAAATAATTAAAAAAATTATTAAAAATAAATATGAAAAGGTATAATACTGGACCATTAGAAAAATCAAAGCAAAAAAAAACATTTGATAATAATGATCCTTTATTTAAATGTAATAAAACAATTCATGCATATATAAATTCAAAATTAAATAATATTGAAAAAAAAAATAATAGTACAAATAAACCTCCAAAACCAAAAAGACGATTACCAAATAAATTAATAGGAAATCAATATACAATTAATTCAAGTACTTCAACAATGATTAGTGAGAAATCAAATAATAAAGAAATAAATACATCACCGAATAAAAATTTAAATAATGAAAATGAAAAATTAAATGAACAAATTGAAAATATAAATAATATAAAATTAGAAATTAAAAAAGAAAAAATTATAGAAGAAAATGAACAATTAAAAGAAAGATTAAAAATTTCAAGAAATAAAGTTTCTAATTTAGAAGAATTATTACAAAAGATAATAAAAGATAGTCAACCATTAAGTAAAGAACAATGTCCACAACCAACTCCACAAATTAAAAATTATTCAATTCCTAAAATAGGAAAACATGAAAGAATTACAAAATTTACTAGAGGTGAAGATGGTGATATAATTATTAAATATACACAAACACCTGAACAAAAAAAAAATTTTGAAAGTTATTTTGGTAATAAATATAAATAATATTTATTTATTATATATATTTTTTTATTGGTATATTTTAAAATAATTAATTTTCATAAAATTTAAAAATTGTATTATTAAAAAAATTAAAAAAATACATTATAAAAATAATAAAATATTATAATAAATAAACCAAAAAAAAAATTAAAAAAACATCCCTTAATCAATAAACGTCAAAATTAAAAATATAAAAAAAAATAAAAAAAAATGTTAAAAAATGAAATAAAAGAATATTTAATCCAAGTAACAATAATAGAAGCACGTTGTTTAAAACCAAAAACTGATGGTGGTTTAGCAAATCCTTTTGTAAAAATAAAATGTGGAAATCTCCCAGTTCAAGCAACAGAAGTAATTCATGATAGATTAGAAGCAAATTGGAATCAATCTTTTACATTTGAAGGAATAAAATTAACAGAACAACAACTTCAAACAACAGATTTATTAATAGAAGTATATTCTAAAAATAATTTCTTTGCAAATGATTTAATTGGTCTTTATTCAATTGGTTTATCAACATTATACAAAAACGCCAATCATGAATTTTATAATATGTGGGTTGTATTATATAATCAAGATGAAGATCCTGAAGAAGCACAAGGTTATGTTTTATTAAATGCATTTATTATTGGACCTGGTGATAGACCTCCTGTTCATGATAGAAATGATAAAGTTAATCAAGAAGTTGGTCCTGAAGATGAAGATTTAAATATTGATGAAATGACTTTTGAACAATTAAGAGCTTATCAAGAAAAAATGCAAAGTTATCAAATTATTGGAAAACCTTCTGTTGCTAGAAAAGGTTTTCAATTAAGTTGTTATATGTTTAAATGTGAAAATTTAGCTTATTTTGGTGGGAAAAAACCATCTGCTTTTATTTCTGCTAGAGTTGCTGGATTAGTTAGAAGAACTAAAGCTGTTAATAAAAATGCTAGTCCTGTTTTCAATCAAAAAATGCTTTTTCCATGTTTTTTCCCTTTTTTAAATGATAAGATATTACTTAGAATATGGAATGAAAAAGGTAATTCTAGAGATGATTTTATTGCTAATATTCCTGAAGTACAAAATAATAATGATTTCTTTAATTTATCTAAATTAGTTGCTATGGGTGGAAGAATGCCTGCAAAATGGGTTAATTTATATGGTATTCCTGAAGAAGAGAGAAATTCAACTTTTAAAGCTAAAGTTGTTCATCCTAAAGAAGGTACTGCATATATGGGAAGAATAATGTTAAGTTTTTCATTAATATCAGCTGAAGTTCCTATATGTGCAACAGTACCAACAAATCCTTTTTATGAACAAGATCCTCAAAATTATAATTTATATTGTGATATATATGAATTAAAATATTTAAAAGAAGAACAATATGATATAGCAGTATGGTGTGAATGTAAAATTGGACCATATAGTTCAGGAATAAATACTCAAAAAAAACCAAATAAGAAAGGAACAGTAAAGTGGAATATTACAGAAAATAATAATGAAATAACATTACCATCAATAACTCATATTTACTTCCCAAAAGATTATGAACAAGTTCCAGATATATTTATAAATTTATTTACTGGATGTGGTGGAAATGAATCAACTAGAATAGGATATATTAGATTAAATGCAGAAATGGTTAATAGATGGTCAACTGACGCAACACCAAGATGGTTACATTTTAAACCACTTGATATTAATAAAGATAGTCCTGGTAGTGTTTTAATTAATTTACAATTTGCTCCTGCAAATGAATCATCAAAAAGAATTTTTAAACAAGTTGGTATTGCTAAAAATTATAATTTATTTGCTCATATTGTAAATGGTTTTGAATTATGTCCTAAATTAGATTTGAAAAAAAATGAAATTTTCGAAACTAAAGTTCAAGTTGAATTAAATGATAAAAGTGAATTTACAAAAGAAATTAAAACAGGACGTTATCCAGTTTGGAATGAGATAATAAAAATTGAAACTGAATTAGATTGGAAATTAGATTTTGCACCTGATGTTGTAGTAAAATTATTTAGAAGAGTTCCTAAAACTTTTAGTAAAGAATTAATTGATGTTGAAGTTGGTAAATTTACAGTTCCTGTTGTTTCAATTAAAAAAATGAAAAAATATCCTCATTACTTTAATTTAATTCATAATAATGAAATTAATGGTAGATTAATGGCAATGTTTTTTATTGTTGATGCAAAGGAAAAAAATATTGGTGATAAATTTGGAGTTATTAAAAGAATTTTAGATGATATTAAATTAGCAGATATTAAAATATTTACTTTAGGTTTTAGAAATTTAGATTTTAATCCTGATTATATTAATAAAAAAACTAAATTTTCTGTTTCTTTAAGCGATGAAAGTAATACTGTTTTCCCTGAAGAAAAAGATGATACACCTCTTGAAAAATTTAATTCAAAAGATTCTAATTGTACTTATTTTAATTTAATCAATTGTTATGAATTTAAAGATGTTGAAATTAGGGGTGATGAAAATTTCCAAATATTTCCTTATATAAAATTAAATTTAGTTCATGAAAAATTATTTTATAATGAAGAAAGATTTATAATATTTAATGTAGATGAATTTGTTTCTACAGTAAGTGAAAATAAAAAGAAATTATATCGTGTTTTATTTGAACAAAATTTAGGAGTTACATCATTAGATCAAGAACAAAAAATAATTGGAAAAGATGTTGTTGATGATGATTATATTGATTTTAAAGCAGAAGATGAAAAAGATGGTGAAACTGGAGAAGAAAAGGGAGAAAAATATGATGAAGATAATATTGATATTACTGCAATAATGAATAAAAATAAGAAAAAAAAAGAAAATAAAGATGAAGAAATAAAACCATTTTTAGTATCAAAAGAAAATGGTGGAGATAGAGAAATGGCATATAAAATTAGGACATATAAAAATATGGAAATTGGAAAAGAATTTAATTTAGTTTGTAAACCAAAAGATAAAGAAATGGAAAAGGAAAAAATGAAAAGATTAAGGAAAAAATATTATGAAGAAATAAGAAAATTAAGAAAAATTGATAAACCAACCTTAGAAGAAACAAATAGATTATTAGATTTAGAAGAACAATTTAGAGATGCTAAAAAACCACAAATGAATGAAGCAATATTTTATGGATTTGAAGATATTCAAGATGAATATAATTATGGAAGAGATATTTATAAAGAAGATATTTATGAAACACATCAAAATTTAGTTATACCTTATAAAAGAAAACAATTATATCATATTCCACATAATCCATTTGAAGATGTTTATGAAACTTTAGATGGTTATTATAAATTAGGAAAATTAACTGAAAATTTAATTAAATTCAATGTTAAAGTAGAATTTAAAAATAATGAAACCAATGATACTACTGATCAAATAACTTCTGCAAATAAAAGATTATCAGATGATGAATTATTAAAAATAGAAATGAATAATGATTTAGAAAATTATGATATATTTAATGAAACATATCAAAATAAACTTCGTTTTATTTATTTAAATAAAGAAGAACAAAGATTAGATAAAGGAAATGATTTAAAACTTCCTTTAACATCTCTTAAAGTGAGAGTATACATATATAAATGTTCAAATTTAACAGCACAAGATAATTTTATTGGTTTAGTAGATTATATGGCAGGATATAATTCATTTAGTCAAGCAAATGCATATTTACAAATTAGAGTTGGTTCAGATGAATCAACAAGAGAAAAAGGAAGTAAATTTGTAGAAACAAAAGATTCATATGTAGCAAATTCTTTAAATCCTGATTTTTATCAAATGTTTGAATTAGAAGCTGACTTACCAAAAGATTGGAAATTAACAATAAATGTATTTTCATATTCAAAAGGTTCAAGTTCAGATTCTTTAATAGGTTCAACAATAATAGATTTAGAAGATAGATATATAGGAGAAAATAGAACACGTGGTATATTAAAATATAAATCATATGAAAGTGATTTAATAAAAGAATTAAATCAATTAGAAAATACAGAAAATGAAAGAGATGATAATAAAATAGAAAAAATAAATTCAAAATTACGTAAAGTAACAGTATTACTAAATGATTTACAAGAAAGTCAAGTACCAGTAGAATATCGTCCATTAATGAAACCAGGAGTAAAAACAGCTCAAGGAATAATAGAAATGTTCGTAGAAATTTTACCACAAGCAAGAGCAAAAATAGTTCGTCCAGCAAAAATAGAAAGACCTCCACCTGAAGAATATGAAATGCGTCTTGTAATATGGGAAACACGTAATTTACCATATGAGAATGGTAAAAAGAGAATGGATGTAATGATAAAAGTATCATATGATCCAGAAGGTTATATGGAAGAAGATATACAAAAAGAAACTGATTGTCATTTAGGTTGTATGGATGGTAAAGCAGAATTTAATTATAGAATGAAATTTAATTTAACTGTACCTTGTACTTTCCCAAGATTAACTTTTGATGTTATGGATTTTAATGCTTTTTCATCAAATGAAGCTATTTGCTCTTGTACAATATCAGTACAAAGATTAATTAAGAAATTAAATCAACAAGGAAAATTGGAAATAAAAAATAAATGGATTCAATTAGGTAATAGAAATGATCCTGGTGAACCTAAAGGAGAAATTAAAATTGATTTATATTTTATTCAAAAATTCGAAGCTGATCAAAATCCTGTTGGTGAAGCACAAGATGAACCTAATCATGATCCTAGGTTAATTAGACCTAAAAATGGAAGAGGAATGTCTGATTTTTTAAGAGGAACTTTTTTAGATGTTACTGGATGGAAATTTAATTTTTCATTATTTGGTACTTTGGCTATTATTGGGATTGTTGTTGCTGTTATTTTTGTTTTTGTTATCTGCTTTGTTCAACCTGGAATTATGGTTAAGTAAAAAATTTAAATATTTTTTATATATTTTTTAAAATTTATATATTGTTTTAATTATTTTTAAATTTTTATGTTATTTTATATTATTGATATTATTAGTTATCATAAAAAAGAAAGAAAAATTAAAATTGATAAATTTTAAAAAATTGGATAATAGATTAAATAAAAAAATAATTAAAATTCAATTTATTTTTCAATGAATTATAAAATATTTTAAGATTTAAGATTTTTATTTTATTATATTTTAATATAAATTTAAACAAAATATTTAAAATTAATTTTAATTGTTTATTTATATATTAATTTTTTTATTTTTTTTTTTGAATTTAATTTTATAGGATTTTTTCAATTATTTTTTTTTTTCTAATGGGACTCTTATTAAAAGTAATTTTTTAAACTTAAATATCATATTTTACTTTAATTTTTTTTATGAAATGTTAATATAAATATATACTTCAGTCTTTTTTTAACCAATTTTCTCCAAAAAATTGTGTTTCATCATATTTTTCCAAATAATCTGACTCATTAATATTATAAATCGGGAAAATCGATTCTCCAAAAGGATTTTGTTCATTTTGTGTTAATGAACCATCACTATAACAATTTTCCGTCTTATTTGGGCTCTCATAATTTAAAATTTGTTCTTTTTTTTGATTCATTTGTGGAATTTGATTTTCAATTTTTTTATTACCTGAATTAATATAATTTACAGTAAGCATATTAATATATAAAGAAGGATTGTTTTTTAAATTTTTATTTGCTATAATTGATTTGTCAATATTATTTAGAGTACTATTTTGGGTAGCATTTAAAATAGTTTTATTTTTTAATGATGCTTTTAATGCATTTTTTAACCTATATTTTGAACTTAAATTAATAGAAGAAAAAGTAGAATGTTCAACATTTTCAAAATTTTTTTTAAGTAATCTATTAGATTTATTATTATTTGGAGAATATAATTTTAATATATATTGTGTAAAATTATTAAGATAAGAAGCATCATATTTTTCATTTAATTCTTTTTTAAATAAAGCTTCAATTTTTCCTTTAACGTAATTTTCATTTTGAGAATTTTTAATATATTTTCTTACCTTTATTAAAAATTTTTGAGCATGAGATCTTAATTGTACAATTGTTCTTGATCTAATAACCTCATTTAATTTTTTCCAATTATTTCTATATTTAAAAAAACCTTCTAAAAATATTTTATTTTCAACTAAATTCCACCTTCCATTATATTGTTTTTTTGATTCTCTATTATAATTTTTTAAAATCTTATCTTTTTTTTCAATTTCTGAATCATATTCGGTAATTGTTCTATTATCTAAATCATTATCTAAATTACTATTTTCTTTTATTACATTGCCTTTTTGAGTATATAAATCATTTAAATTTAATTTTATTAGATTTTTTTTTTTATTTTGATCAATATCTTTATTTGATTTTTCTTCAAATATATTCCCATTATATGACGCCATTTGTCTTATTTGAATTAATTCAAAATAATAAATTCATAATTATTCCTCCCCTAATGATAAATATTTTATTATTTATATTAAATATCAAAGATATTTTTAAAAGATATTTAAAATAAAACCTAAAGAATTTATTTTTAATAATTTATAAATATATTAATTAAAATTTAGTATTATATTTATATTTTAAGTATACAATAATTAAGAATTGAATTAATAAAATTAATACATTAGAGATTAAATTCATGAAATTATTTTTAGATTATAATTGGATTATTATAATTTTTTTTTCGCTTTTATTTATTAATTTATGTTTCATTTTTGGCTTTATGTATTATTAATTTGATTACAAAGTATATTTTTAAATTAGTTTTTTTTATAATTATTTAATTTATTATAAGAGATATTTAATTACCCTTAAATTATATTTATAATTTATGAGGGATATTAAATAACTCTTAATTTAAATTATTAATAATTTTAAATTATTTAAAATATTTTTAAATGTTAATATTTATATTAAAAAATTATTCTTTACTAAAAGAATTAATAATTAAATTTAATAAAATTTTTTTTCTTCTAATAAATACAAAAAAAATTAAAAAATTATCTAAAAATCATCTATATCATCAATAACATTTACATTATATTTTTCAATATTTTGCAATTCCAAATCATTAAATAAAATTGAAAAGCATGGAAACTCTTGTTTTTTATATTCATTTAAAAAATTAATTAAATTTTTATATTCTTCAACACTTGTAAAATAAAAACCAATAGTAAAACAAGTGGTTAATTTTTTTAAAGATATACTATGAATATTTTTAGTCAAATATTCTTTTAATAAAATATTTTCATCCAATTTTATAGGTGAATTATTTGTTGTATGAGGATCTAAATATAAAAGTTCTTCATTATCAACATATCCAATAAAATAATATGCTAATTTTTCTCTCCCTCCAATTATACCCAAACAATATTTACATAAAAATAACTCTTTTAAAGACTTATAATATTCCTTTGAAATTGATTTAATTCCTAATCTAATTGAAACATATATAATTCCTATTTTCTTAAAATAATATTTTTCATTTTTAATTTCAATAAAATCATTTTCATTGAATGGACTACTTTCTTTAGAAAAACATTCATTTAAAACTTCTTTAAAATTAATAAGACTTTGAAAATTAAATATCTTTAAATTTTTAAATAATTGAAAAGTATTATTTATAAGAGTAAATATATAAGCCATATTAAAATCAGAAAACCAAAGTCCAACATCTTTATTGAGAATTCTTCCAACAGAACATAAATTTTTAATACTAAAAGGTGCATAAACAGTTTTTATTGATATATTATTATTATTTTCTTTATACCAAATTGATAAAAAATAATTCATCATATTAATAAAATTATCAGGCATTTTATCAAAAGGAAATGGATTTTCCATAAAAAATTCAACTGAATGAATTAAAGAATATTTTGTTGAAAATCCTATTTTTTTAAAATATTTATATAATCCCCTTGCCATTATCATTTGACCACATCTTATCATACATCCCCATCCTGAGTCTGAAGTATATTTTTTTCCTTTTATATTTGTTATTACTGGGAAATTTTTTTTATATGATATAAATATTATTTTCCCAAAATTATATATTAATTTGTCTTTATTATCTTTTGTATATAATTTATTGAATATTTGATATTTTTCATGTTTTATTTTATTAATATTTGATGATGAATAATTTGATATTATTTTCTTATTAAAAATTATTTTTGATTTTTCATCTTTTCCTTTAAATCCAATAAAATTATGGAATGTTCCTACTAAATTATTTAATCCAATATCAAATGAATAGGTAAATAATGATTGGATAATTTTATTTATTTGGATTTGCAAATCACTTTCTTTTTCATTGGGGAATTTTTGCATCAATTATTTATTTAATTAAATTTTTTTCATTTTTTTATATAAATATAAATTATATATAATATATAATATATAAATACTATAAAAAATACTTCTTATAATTCAACCAATCTATCTTATCTTATATATTTCTAAATTCTAAATTATTGTTTAATTATATCACAAATTAATTAGTTAATAACAAAAGTATTACAAATATAAAATTATGTTCATTTGAGTTTTTCAAATATTAGATACAATTGCAATATATTAAATATATTAAAAAAGAATATAAATTTTTATAGGAAACCCAAATTTATATTCTTTTTTCAATAATTATTATTATTTTTATAATTAATCCAAAATTCTTTTTCCAATCCATATTTTTTTTTGGAAAATTCTATTAAAGCCTTTTCAAAAGGATAATAATTTTCAAATTTTTGAAAAAAATACAACCTTATAAATATATCATCTATTAAATTTTTTAAGCAATAATCATTTTCATTATTATTATATATAAAATCATTTGCATATTTACAAAAAAATCTAGATTCTTCTTTATATTTAAAAATATTATTTTCATAATTAGGAATATAAATTATATTTTTATTAGAATCACTAGATTTACTACTCCAACTCATAGATAAATTATTACCATTAGAAGAATTAGTAGTATTATTATCATTTAAATCATCTTTTAAATAAATAGATTTAATATTTGGAAAAATGGTATTAAAAGGAATATTCAAATTTAATACAAAATTTCTATTTTCAAAACTTCCATAATTAATAATTTTTTTGGCAAGTTTTAAATGTTCATTATAACTAAATTTTGAATTAATTCCTAAAATTTCATTCTCATTTGCAAGAGAATGTATATACATACATTTTTCTTTATTAAAACATTCAATATTATTTAAAAAATGAATACAATATTTACTAGTACCAAAAAAAGCTCTAACTAAATGATTTTCAATAATTAGAGAATCCATTACTAAAATTGCATAGGCAGCTTCTTCATTAGATGAAAAAGTTATATATGCATTGTTATTTTTTTTTGAATTTTCATCTTTTTTTGATACTAAAACAATTTTTTTTATTTGACCAAATTGTCCAAAATATGATGGTTGAATTAATAAATTTTTATCTGCTAATGAATCAGGAAAATTTTGGAAATGAACTAAATTTTTTTGAATTATTCTATATTTTATTAATTTATTGTAATCTTCTTTTGTAAAAATTGGTCGAAATTCGTTGTTTAATACTTTTGACATTTTTTTTTATAAATGATATTTTATAAAATTTTATTTATTATAGTAGTATTTTTAAAAATAATAAATAAAAAATTTCAAAACTTAACATTGTTTATTATATTATATATAAAATGAATTATATTTTTTTTAATAAATAATATTTAGAAAATTAATTTAAAATTTTAAATTACTTAGGGTTCATATTAAAAGACTTAATGAAAATGGAAAATTTAGGAGGTATAACTTATTTATAATTAATTCTTTTTTAAAGACTTCAAAAAAGACCAACAAGAAAATTATATAATTGAATGTAATAGGAATTATTCTAATCAAAAAAAGAAAAAAAAAAAACGTCATGAATACAATAAAATTTCAACTTCAAGATATACTTGGTATAATTGTTTCCCTAAAATTTTAGTAGAACAATTTTCAAAAATGTCAAATATTTATTTTTTAATAATTGCAATTTTACAATGTTATAAAGAAATTTCTAATGCAGATGGAAGACCTGTAATTTTATTACCATTAATAGTAGTTGTTTTAATAAATGGAATAAAAGACTTTTATGAAGATTTGAAAAGAAAAAAAAGTGATGATGAAGAAAATAATAGAAGTGTATTAATTTATAATCCAATAATAGAACAATTTGAAAAAAAAAAATGGAAAAATATTAAAAAAGGAAATATTATTAAAGTTAATAATAATGAATTTTTTCCTGCTGATTGTATTTTAATAAATTCAAGTGATAAAAATCATAATTGTTTTGTTGAGACAAAAAATTTAGATGGAGAAACAAATTTAAAATTTAAAAAGTCAATTAAAAAATTTGTTGAATTAACTTCTAATATAAATAATATAAATTTATTACAAAATATTAAAGGTGAATTAGTAACAAAACAACCAAATGAATATATATATGAATTTAATGGTTATTTTTCTTTTGATGATGATATATTAAATAAAGAAAAAGAAAATGAGAATAATAATTCTAAATCAATGTATGAAGATATGAAACATTCAAATTTAATAGAAGAATCAATTAGTATTAATAGTAAAATATATTCTGAAAATGAAAATAATTATATTTCAATTGATATTGATTCTTTTTTATTAAGAGGATGTTCACTTTGTCAAACTGATTTTATTTATGGATTAGTTGTTTATGTAGGACATGATACAAAAATAATGAAAAATTCTCCAAAAGCAAGAACAAAAATTTCATCAATTGAAGGAATAATGAATAAACAAATAATTTTTATTTTTATATTTCAAGCAATTTTAGGTTTAATTGGAGCATGTTTTAGTTTATATATGTTAAATTCAACAGAATATAATAGAATACCATATATTAATAAAAACAAAAATTATGGTTTAAAATATTTTATATTAAGATTAGGAACTTGGATTGTTTTATTAAATAATTTAGTACCAATATCTCTTTTAGTCACTATGGAAATGGTAAAATATATACAAGGATTTTTTATTTCTTGGGATTGTCAGATTTATGATAGGAAAAATAAACTAATGACAAAAGTTCAAACAAGTACTTTAAATGAAGAATTAGGACAAGTTAAATATATTTTTAGTGATAAAACTGGAACTTTAACTAAAAATTATATGCAATTTAAAAAAATGAGTATTGGAAATAAATCTTATGGTGATATATATAATAATAATATAAATGATGAAAGTAAATATCTTGATGATTATGGTTTTATTACTAATATTAATATTAATGATAATGAAATTTTTAATGAACTTGAAAATAATAATAATGAATTATTAGATTTATTTTTTACTTGTTTATCTACTTGTCATAGTGGAATAATTGATAATAAAAAATTTGATGATGAAAAAAAATTATTTTATGAAACTTCATCACCAGATGAAATTGCCTTATTAAATTGTGCAAGATTTTATAAATATATTTTTACAGGAAAAAATATAGATAATGATATTAGTATTTTGGATAAAAATGGAAATAAAAAAATATTTAAAGAATTAATTCAATTTGAATATTCTTCAGAGAGAAAAAGAATGAGTGTTATATTAAAATGTCCTGATGATAAAATAAGACTTTTTATTAAAGGAGCTGATAATATAATTATTGAAAGATTAAATAAAAATAATAATCCAAATTTAAAATATATAGAAAAAAAATTATTAGATTATTCTCATGAAGGATTAAGAATATTAATGATTGCATATAAAGAAATTGATAATAATGATTTTAGAAGTATTTATAAAGAATATAAAAAAGCTCAATTAAATACATATTTAAAGAATAAATTATTAAATATTTTAGCAGAAAAAGTAGAAAATAATTTAATATTATTAGGAATTACTGGAATTGAAGACAAATTACAAGATAATGTAGATGAAGTTTTAGAATCTTTTATTACTGCAGGAATTAAAATTTGGATGTTAACAGGAGATAAAAAAGAAACAGCAAAATCAATTGCATATAGTTGTAAATTATTAAATGATGAAGCATTTACAATATTTGACTTTTCTGAAAATTCCTCAAAAAAAACTTTAACTAAAGAGATGAACAAATTTATAAAAATATATAATAACTCATTAACAAACTTAAACCAATATCAAAATCAAAATGAAATAAAAAACCAAATTCAAAATGAAAAAGAAAACCAAAAACATAATAAAATAGAAAAAGAAATAGAAAATGAAATAAGTATAGTAAACACAAACATTATAAAAAAACCAGAAAACCAAAATATTCAAAATCAAAAATATGGAATAATAATATCAACAAATGAATTAACAACAATAATGGAAGATTCAACTCTTCAAAATTCTTTTTATGAATTATCTTCAAAATGTAATAGTGTAATATGTAGTAGAGTAACACCAATTCAAAAAGCAAAAATGGTAAATTTAATAAAAAATAGAGAAAAAAATATAACAACACTTTCAATAGGAGATGGAGCAAATGATGTAAATATGATAACAGCATCACATATTGGAGTTGGTATAATTGGGAAAGAAGGAAGACAAGCAGCAAGAGCAAGTGACTATGCAATTGGACAATTTAAATTTTTAAAAAGACTTCTTTTTTTTCATGGTCGTGAAAGTTATCGTAAAAATTCATTTATTGTTTGTTATAATTTCTATAAAAATTTTTTATTTGTTATTCCTCAATTTTTATTAGGTTTTGATTCTTTATTTAGTGGACAAACAATTTATGAACCTTGGATTTATCAATTTTTTAATATTGCTTTTGCTGCTTATCCTATTATTTGGTTTGGAATTTATGATCAACAATTTAAAGATACTACTTTTATGAATAATCCTGAATATTATTCTCAAGGAATTTATGGAAAATTATTTGGTTATAAAAGATTTTGGAAATGGATTTTTTATGGTTTTGTACAAGCTATTTTTTTATATTATTTTTCTTTTAAAATGGTTTTAGAATCTTATAATTTAAGAGGTGATATACAAGATTTAAAATTAAGTGGAACTATTTGTTATTCTGCTGTTGTTGTTATTGTTAATGTTAAAGTTTTACAAACAACTTATAATTATACTTTTATTGGAATTTTTCTTGTTTTTATTTCTGTTGGTTCATATTATCTTTTTGTTTATTTTATGAGTGATTATCCTCAATTTTATAATTTTGGGAATTTTGATAAAATGGTTTTTCAAAATGTATATTATTTAAAAATTTGTTGTATTATTTTGATTTGTGTAACAATGGATTTAGGAATTAAAATGATTATAAAATTTTGTGGTTGTGAACCTGATCCAAGAACACTTTCTGAAGAAGAATTTAAAAAAATTAACCTTATTAACACAATAGTCCTAGTTTCAAAAAATTCAAAAAATAATCAAATAGAAGAAATAGAATTAGAAGAAATTGATATTGACATATAAAAAAAATTATATTCAAAAAAATATAAATTTAAATAATTATTAAGTTACTAATTTATTTATTAAAAATAACAAAAAAATCATATAATATTAAATAAAAAAAAAAATATATATATAAAATGGATAAAGATAAAGGATCAATCATTCATGAACCATTAGTACCAAGAACATTCAGACTTCTTGCAGAATTAGAAAAAGAAGGTGATGGAATTGTTTCATATGGATTAGTCGACCCAGAAGATAATACTTTTACAAATTGGAATGGAAGTATTCTTGCAAATAATGGTATTTTATATGAATTAAAAATCGTTTGTGATGATAATTATCCAAAAGTTCCTCCAAAAGTTAAATTTGTTACTAAAATTAATCTTCCTTGTGTTAATCAATCTAATGGAGAAATTGTACCAAATTCTTTAAATATTTTGAAAAATTGGAATAGAGATTGTACTATTGAATCTTATTTACAAGCTATTAAAGCTGAAATGGATAAGACACTTTCAAAATTAAAACAACCTCCTGAGGGAAGTAAATTTTAAATTAGTTTTTTTTTAAATATGAGGTTTTTATTTACTTTAACAAAAACAAAAATTTTTAATAATTAATATAATTTGTTTTTATTTTTTTTGGTTTTTTTATTTGTGATTTTATTTTAGGTTTTATTTTATGTTTTATTTGGTTTTTTTTTTTTTGTTTGTGTTTTTTTTTACAAAATAAAATAATAAACGTATTTTATTTTATTAATTAATTTTGAAAATAAGAAAAAAATATAATAACTAATTATATAAATTATATTCATTTTATTTTCCTGATTTAAATTTATTTGAAATCCAAGAATATCCTTTTGGAATATAATCAAATAAATCTTTAACTTTATCCCACCAAATGAATGTAAAAGTTATTTCATCTTCATTTTCATTCTGAACAACATTTTCTTTATTATTTTCTTTATTACTTTTATTGCTACTATTATTATTTTCATCAATTTCATTTTTATTACTCATTTCATTTTCACTTTTAGTTCCAATATCATTTTTATTTTCTATATCAATGTCTTTTTCAATATTATCATCATTTTCAATATTATTATTATTTTCAACATTATTTTCATTTTCACTATTATTATTAATTGTTTTTTCATTAGAACAACATGTATTTTTAATAAATAAATATAACCAATATATTAAACTTACAATAAGTAATATAATTATAAGTAAAAAAATTCCTATCAATATTCCAATAGAAACAATAGTCCAACCAAAATAACATAATCCCATTAAAATATAAGAAAGAAATGAAACATTTTTACAACATTTACATTCACACTCACAAAAATTTTTTTTATAATTATCACTTATTTTAGTTAATGAATATTTTTTCATTTTTAAAAATATTTCCTTTTTATCTTCTGGAATATCTTTTTCTAATATTTTTAATACTCCATAAACTATAATTCTAGAATCTAATTGAATATTATCACAAAAACTATCAGGATGAGGATTTTTATGGCAAATACAACAAAATTGATGTAATTTTAAACAAACTAAAATGGGATAAAAATTTTCTATTGATGATTGTTTTATTAAATTTTCATCTGTTTTTGCTGATAAATTTGATGAAATATACTTTTTTCTATTATTTATACTATCATTTTCTAATTCTTTAATATTAAAAGGATTGAAATTTTTAGGAATATAAATGAAGAAATATTGATTTTTACAAATTGAACATTTTAAATTTAATTTTTTAATTGTATCTGATGATAATTGATATATATCTTCTTTTTTTATATTTATATAATTTCTACTTGAATATCTTTGAAGTGTTTTTGAATTTCTTTGAATTATTATTGATTGTCTTTGTTTTTTATTTTCATTATTTTTGAAATTTTTCAATACTCTTGAATTTCTTATTTGACCGTCATAATTACTTATCTTTTTTTTTAAATTTTTATTTTTTCTTTCTTGTTCATTTCCAATATCAATTGATTTAGTTCTTTTATTTGGTTTTTGAATATTTAAAATTTCATCTTCACCAATGCTTTTTCTTTTTATTGATTTTTTTGACTTTTTATTTTTATTTTCACTATATTTGTAGTCATTATAATTTTTATTATAATAATCATATTCTTCAATTTCATAATAATTTTTATCTCTATTTTTATTTTTATTTTCATTTTTATATGAAATATAATAAAAATCTTCTTTTTTACTATTATGTTTATGTGGTTTATTATTTTCTCTATAATTTGATGAGGAATCATTCTCACCATAATATTTATTTTCATATCTTCTTTTATTTTTATATTTACTAATCATATATTTTTAATAATAAATCTTCATTATTATTTATTTTGAAAATATTATTTTTTTCAATGATAAATTTTTATTATTATAATAATATAATTTTAAGTTTTATATAATTTATAATAAATTTTAATGTATTAAAATATATATTAAAATAAAATAGAATATTATTATTTTTTATTCTCATTATCACTTTCAGAATTTTTTTTATTTTCTTTTTTTTCCTCATTTTTTGTATCAATTATATCAATTTCATTTAAATCATGATTCATTTTAAATAATTGCATTAATCTATTATCAATAACAACAGAATGTCTTTTTTCTCTATAATTTTTTCTTTTCTTTTCCTTTAATTCATCAGTATTTTTTGAATTATTTTCTTTCATTTGTTTTTCATATTTTTTTGTGGCATTTGTAATATTATATTGTGCAATACCAATATTTTCTAAAAAATTTTTTTTAGGGTCAAATTCATATTTTTTTTCTTCAGATTGATAATTTTTTCTATTTTTTTCATTTTTTCCTTCATTATTTTCATCATTTAAATCTTTATGACTCACTTTATAAACTTGTTTATCTAAATTATGAAGTGATTTATTTTGAGATGAAAAGTCTTTAAATAAACTAAAAAAATAATCATCTGTATTTGTAATTGGTTCATAATTATATTTAAAAGATTGATTTCTTTTATTTTTGTTATTCGAATAAGTAGGAGATTTTTTTTGAAGTGTTGTCATTTTTTTTTTTAAATTTTCTATTCCTAAAGAAATATAATCTTCTTTTTCACTCATACTAAAATTTTTTCTATGATTTATTGGTTGTACTAAATTTGAAACATTATAATTAAAATTATCTAAGAAAGTTGATTTCTGTTTTCTATTTTGAATTTTTTTATTATTAAATAAATTATGATTATTTCTTATTCTATTAAAAAGATTTTTATTATTATTAAATAATTGTAATTTAGATTTATTATTATTTGATATATTTAAAATAAAATTTGATGGTTTTATTAGAGTACTTTCTTCTTCTATATTTTTAAGTGTTATAAGTTGATCAAAATTTATTTCAGGAATTATTAATTCATTTTTATTTTTTTTTTTTATTTTTTTTCTTGGTAAATCTTCTGATAAATAGTCTAAATCAGATATTATTTTTTTTTCTTCATTATTTATATCTTCATTATTTTTTGAATCTTTTTCATTAGATTCTGACATTTATTTAAAATAACAAAAAAAAAATAAAACTAATTATTAGAAAAAAAATTAAATAAATTAGTTATTTTAAATTTTAAGTTAATGAATAAAAAATAAAATTTAAAAATTTAAATTTGTTAAAATTTAGATGTCTAAATATCATAAGAAGGATGTTAAAGAAATGAGCATTCAAGAATTAGAAGAATATATAAAAAAAAATTCTTTTTATCAATATAATTCACAAAAAAAGATTAATCCATTAAATTTTCAAATAACTGATGAAACAATTTCAAATAATGTTAATTATCAATTATCTCAAAGGAATTATAATGAAGAAATTCAAAGGTTACTAAATGAAAATCAAGAACTTAAAAATGATTTAAATCAATTATTTTTTTTTACTGATCAAAATAAAACTCAATTAGAATTTAAAATAAAAGAATTATTAGATGAAAATTTTAATTTAAAGCAACAAATAAATGAATTAAAAAGTAAAATATTATTACAACAAAATATTTTGTCAAATTCAGAAATTGATAAAAATGAAATAATAAATGAAAAAAAAGTAATGCAAGATAAATATGAAAATGAAATATCAGAATTAAATACTCAATTAAATAATTATAAATTAAAAATAAGTTCATTAAATTTTGAATATCAAAATCTTTTAGAAAATTTTCATAAATTAAAACAAGATTTAATATTTCAAAATATTTCACAAAAAAATAATTTATTAGAAGAAGAAAATAAACAATCAACAATTGAAGAAGTAAGAAATTTAAAAGAATGTTTATTGACAAATAATAGTAATATTCAAGAAATAAAAAAAAGATTAAATAACATTGAACAAATAACAATTCCTGAATTAAGTAAATCAACAAAATCATCAAAAAAGTCTAATTCTATTATTAATAATAAATCAAATATAAATTATAATAATTATAATTCAAAGCCTTTAAATAAAACATTAAGTAGAAATAATTTCAAAACCAAACAAAATGAAATTAAAAAAAATTCATCATTAAAAAAAAAGACTAAAAAACATTCTATATCTCCAAAAAATAATATAAATAAGAGTTTTAATTTTAGTATTAATTATGAAACAAAAGATTCCTCCCAATTACTTGATGAAGAAATCTTTTCATTAGAAAGAAAAGTTGCAGACTTAAATGTTTCATATCAAAATTTTTTAAAAAAATTAAAACAAGTGAATAATTTTAAAGAAAAACAAAATTTAAAAAAAAATTTACAATTTTTATATGATACAATTACAACTAATAATAATAAATTAAAAGAATTAAAAAAAAAGCAACAATTATTTTTAATAAATTCTGCTATGGATATATATTAAATGATTTATTTAAAATATAATA
>JAEEGK010006608.1_pt1 | contig 27867 bp, 28 predicted proteins | sample 8958771 | NCBI WGS metagenome assembly JAEEGK01 (sample SAMN16246547, study PRJNA631951) | gut metagenome | biome: gut microbiome; feature: rumen; material: SC-attached | host: Bos | place: Iran: Karaj | collected 2018-10 | reverse complement strand
TGTGGATAATATCAAGGATCCAACCAAGGTTGAGATGGCTTTGCGCAAAATAATACCACCAGAAGAAGGCAACGAATTGTGCCATCGTCTGGTGGATCATGGTCGTGCTATATGTACCGCTAGAACAACACCTTTCTGCGATAAGTGCTGCCTAGAGGATGTGTGCAAGAAAAGGATTTAAACCATCCTAACATGGCAAAGTATAAAGTTTCACCACTTTGCCACCTGAAACTACAAAATAAAGTTCTGGTGGCTCTGTGTCAACAGTCCAAGCTGATACAGATTTTACAATATCATCTATACTACAGTTGGCTTCGCGATTTGCATAGTCACCACTTCCATCTGCATCATATTTTCCGCAAGTAATTTCTCCCACGTTAACACTTATTGTCATATATGGAGCAAAGGCATATCCCTCATCTAAATCTGCATACATGGCTCCAGGGATTTCACCCTCTTCAGCAAAAACTTGCTTACATTCAACAGTTACTACATCATCATTTAAGCTGATATTGCTGATGCTGTTAAAGTCCGAACTATAAACCCCATCTGGAAAACTTGTAATATCAAAAGATGCCTCTCTTAGCTTCTTGTCCAAAGTACTATAAAAGCAATCTGTAAAGCTTGTAGCCAGTGGAGTAATATCGTAGTCACCTAAGTCTTTGGCCGAAACTATTAACGCATAAAGATAACTCTTGCCATCTGAATAGTAATCCCAGCTTGCCACTTCGTAGCTTAAATCATCGACGGCATATCTGTCCTCTATAAACATGCACACTTCATCAGAATAATCCATAAAAAATCTCTTATAATGGGCAGATGTGTGCTCGCTTTTAATCTCTTTCGCTGGGTCCATTCCTGAGATGTCTTCGTTAATATCGTCAGACTGCTTGATTCTTATCAGATATTGATTTCCAGTAGTATCTCCAGACACATCAAAGGTAATCTCAGAAATTTGGTCACCATCAGTCTTCAATCTATACTGGACATTTTCCAAATTTTCAGGTAAAGGAATTGCATCACCGTAAACCTTATAAAACTCCTCGGCGGAAACAATCTTGTAACCATCCTCTGTAGTTTCTGCTGCATTTTCCGTTGACTCTACATCCGTTCCTTTAACGTCTTTGCCGGCGCATCCCATCAATAATAAAGATGCCAAGGCAAGTGTGAATAGTTTCTTTTTCATTTTTCTCCCTTCTTTTTTACTATGCTTAAATTAATACCCGCAACAAAAATTATGTCACAAACCTCTATTAATTTTCAATCTCAAATATTTATATTCTAGATATTTTTTCCTAATTATGGAAAAAAATGTCTATTTTTTTTGAAATATAGATAAGAACATTAAAAATAGTTAAAAAGGAGTATTTTTATGAGTATTTTTAAACGAGGTAATGATGGACAACTGTACTTTTCATTACCAAAATATGCAGTTATTTTGAATAAATTACAAAACAATGTTAGATATGGGCCGAGAACACCCGTAGATCCAAACAGACTCAAAACATTTTTAGAAACTGTGAGACCTAAACAAATAAAAGAATTAACTATTGATTATTTTCGTGAGAAACCTAATGCAAATTATGAATACTGGCAAAGATGGATTACTAGCATAAATGAAATGTGTGAGTATTTTGATTTCAAAAACAACCCAATTTCACAGTTGGAAGATGAATATTTTGACCGTCCAGAATATTCTCTGGCAGAAAGAATATGTTCTGGAATTTGCTACGAGGCATCCGTAAATTTGATTTTTGTAGACGAAACTCCATCATTAAATTATACTGAAAAACCTGTATCGGATAGCGAAGACGAACTAGGATTATTTCAACCAGCTCGATTAAATACCAATTATCCTGCACCTACATCTAGTACTAGAGGAGCCATAAACATCCCTCGAACCAATAGTAATTCATCATTAGCACGAAATATGTAATAGAAAAGGAGCTGAAATCAAAAAAGCAGGTCTAGTTTTCTTGTAACTAGAACCTGCTCCTCATTTTTTATTCTTTAGCTAAATAGCCCGCCTGCAATATCCTTAATTTCTTTCATGTCCAGCTTGCCATCAGCGAGAGCTTCCTTAACTTTTTTGACATCAGAATCATCAACCTTGATTCCTGCTTTGTTAAGCAAATCCTTGGCCTGGCTGATGTCGGCCCCCTTAAGCTTCTCAAGTAAATCCTTGTTGCCTGCCACCTTTGTTATGATGTCCTTTAAATCCATAAATCTCTCCTCCTATCTTTTCTCTAAAAATGGTAACAAAAACTCATGGTATAACATGTCCAAAATTGCAACCACAGGAATAGCTAACAAGATTCCACCTACGCCAAACATCTTTCCTCCTGCAACAATTCCGATGAGAATCCAAAGTCCCGAAACACCAAGGGAATCTCCAAAAATCTTTGGCTTCAAAATATAACCATCTATTGTCTGAAGGATAGCAGTGAAAATCAAGAATGCTCCTGCATACCATGGCTGTACTAATAAAAGTAAAAATCCACCCAAAACCGCACCAATCATTGGACCAAATGTAGGAATAATATTCATCACACCAACTATTACTGATACAAGTCCCACATAAGGCATTCTAGCTATTGTCATAAATATCGCATTTACGATACCAATGATAACTGAATCTAAAAGATTGTAAACGATATATCTATTTAAAATCTTATCACTCTTTTTGATTATGTATGCAACGCTATCAAACTTATCCTTGAAGATTGCCTTGAGGAATCTCTTGCCGTCACTCTTAAGCTTATCCTTTTCAGCAAGGAAGTAGAACGATAGTAAAAGTCCTATGAAAAACTGCGCGATGGACTTTCCAATATCTGCAGTAGCATTCATAATTGTGTAAAAATTATCTGATGCGTAGTCTGCAATTGTATCAATGATATCGTTTGAAGATTTGACAAAGCTTCTCAAGTCAATCATTGAACTTGTGACGCCGATTGATTCCAATGTGTTTTGAAGACTCTTCACATAGCCGTTGAAGTTGCTAGCAAATGTAGATATTCCATCAACAAGCTGTGGAACCACAAGAACTATTACAAAAGTCAGAAATACAATTACCGACAAAAAAGCAACTGCATTTGCAAGACCTGCTCTTAGGCCTTCATTTTTAATCTTTCCAAATACCTTGCTGCGATATAGCATCGCCAAGGGATTGACAATGTATGCAATTACGGCACCTAAAATTACTGCCGAGAAATATCCAATAAATGTTCCAATACCATCTAAAATACTGGTAATCCTTATTAACACTACGTACAGCACCACACCAATACATATAGCAACTGCAAGGGAATACCATGGCTTATCCTTAAGAGATTTCATAGTTTACTCCTTTTCTTTCATGCTAATTCTAATATGTCAAAAAACTGCCCCAGAATCAATAGATTAAGTATAAAAATTTTATTAAGTGTTGCTTTATATATTAATTAATGATATCTTATGGATGTCTTTTTTCGATTATATGCAAATTCTTTTGTATATAATTCTATTCTTTATTATTATCCCATTTTTTAAACAAATTTAATATGATAGGAGATTAAGATGAGAAAGACAAAAACATCTTTATCTGAGACAGGTAATCTCATTATTCCAATGACAAATGATTACCTTTTTAAAGCATTACTTCAAGAAAACGAACACGTTTTAAGGGGACTTCTCTGTTCACTTCTCCATCTAAGGGCTGATGAAATAGACTCTACAGAAATAACTAATAGTATTGTTCTAGGTGAATCATTTACCGAAAAAACCTTTATGCTTGATGTAATAATTAACTTAAATAATAATAAAATCATTAATCTAGAAATGCAGGTTATAAATAATAAAAATTGGCCAGAACGTTCTCTAGCTTATTTAGGTAGAGAATTTTCAAAAATTCAAAGAGGGAACCAATATGGAAATGTTACTCCTGTTCACCAAATTGGAATCTTGAATTATACGTTATTTGAAGAGTGTCCCACTTTTTATTCAACATATATGATGCAAGATACCCATAGTCACCACATATATAGTGACAAATTTGCCATCTCCGTGTTAAACTTGAATCAGATAGAAAGGGCAACTGACGAGGATAAATCATATAAAATTGATTACTGGGCTCGTCTTTTTAACGCAAAAACCTGGGAGGATTTAAATATGTTAGCAAAAGAGAATCCACTTATGGCTGAAGCCGCAGATACATTTCGAAAATTAACTGAAGAAGACGCTATTCTCGATGCATGCTATAGGCGTGATTTGCAATTGGCATATGAAGCTAGCGTTGAACGTAAGTTAGCTACTCAAGCGGCAGAACTCAAAGAAAAATCTGAAACCATTTCACAATTAACAAATGAAATTGCGGAACTAAAGCGTCAGCTCAATAACAAAAATTAGTTTACAAAAGGACCCATGCTTGGCATGGGTCCCTTTCTTACTATCTCCCGGGGAGAAATCTCATTTTATTCATATCGTAATGCATCAATAGGATTAAGCTTAGCAGCTCTATTAGCTGGGCTGTAACCTGCGATGATACCTACTGCAACAGAAATCAATACTGATATGATGATTCCAGTAGCATCGATAGCTGGCTCTAAGTCCATAGGAAGCAAGTTCAACAAGGCTGTACCTGCTGTGATACCTAGGAATACACCAACCGCTCCACCGATAAAGCAGATAACAATTGCTTCTGTAATAAACTGCAATCTAATTGACTTGTTGGTTGCTCCAAGAGCCTTTCTAGTACCAATCTCTTTGGTACGCTCGGTAACTGATACAAGCATGATATTAGTAACACCGATACTACCAACGAGAAGTGATATAGCTGCAACACCAAGGAATGCAATTTTGACCATATCAAACATGCTAGTGAACTCCTGTACCTGGTCTGCCATGGAAATAACCACAACATTGTATGCATCATTCTTTGCGTAATACTTTACATTGAAATAGTCTCTTATTTCAGGAGCAAAGGCTTGACCATCAACTTCTGAATCTACTACTACATCAATATACTGCGTACCTTCATTTTGTGCATGGTTTGCAATTCTGGCTGTTTCATAAGGAATCCTAATCTCTGTAGTAGGATTATCTGGATCAGAGGTAGTACCACCGATATCAATTCCATCTCTGGCATATTCGTATATACCAACTATATGATAGGTATAATATACGCCATTCATATTGACTTCGATTTCAGAGCCAATAGCAGCATCTTTATCTCCTCGAAATGCTCTTTCTACCAGCTTATCTGCCACAAGACATACCCTTTTTCCTTCGGCATAATCTCTATCTAAAAAGCCTCTACCTTGAACCATCTTGGTTCTGTTGCCAAAATATTTATAATAGTCTTTGCTATAGCCTCGAATCTGCACCTTAGACACTACATTGTCCCTTGTAACGGTGCCTTTTCCATCCATAGAATCTCCATAAACGCTTTCAGCCTGAACAAGACCTACTACCTTGTCCTTGTATTCTTCTTTGAACTGATTAAGCATGTCTTTAGTGATAAGATCCTTTTCATTCATTTCTCTGACATTATCATCTATGTTGTAAAGGTTCTTAGTGTTCTTAGGTAAGACCACAACCTCAATAGTGTCTGCACCGGCCTCTGTCAATATCTTGCTAAAGCCTTTAGTCACCGAGTTACCAACGATAAAAATAATGATAACTGAGGTAATACCAATAATAATACCAAGCATAGTCAGCAACGAACGCATCTTATTGGCTTTGAGTCCTGCTATAGCAACGGAGATATTTTCAAAAAATAACATTTACTTTACCTCCTTTGCTTGTAAACCTTGCCAAGTACCTTTAGACTCTCCAGTGATGCTACCATCCTTGAGAGTGATGATTCTCTCTGTCTCCATTGATAGCTCAGGAGAGTGAGTGATGAGAACGATTGTCTTGCCCTGCTCCTCATGTAGCTTGTGAAAGATATCCATAATCAATCTTCCGGTAGCAGAATCAAGAGCACCGGTAGGCTCATCCGCCAAAATGATAGCTGGGTCGTTTGCCATAGCGCGTGCAATTGCCACACGCTGCTTTTGACCACCAGAAAGCTCATCTGGCTTGTGCATCATTCTATCGCTCATTCCAACCGATTCAAGAAGCTCTTTTGCTCTTTCATTTCGAGCTCGTCTCCCCATTCCTGCATACATCATAGGAAGCTCAACATTCTTAAGAGCTGATGTTCTTGCAATCAGATTGTATGTCTGAAATACGAATCCTATTTTTTTGTTTCTAAGAGCTGAAAGCTCATGATCCTTTGCCTTCTCGATATCCACTCCATCAAGGGTGTATTCTCCGGCTGTAGGTTGGTCCAAGGCTCCGATAATGTTCATCAGTGTAGACTTACCTGAACCGGACTGACCAACAATGGAAACAAATTCCCCTTCTTTAACTGTAAAGTTAACACCATGTAGTACTTCAAATTCATTTGGAGTGCCGATGAAGAAACTCTTGTGAATATCACGAAGGTCTAATATTGTCTTTCCTTCCAATTTATATTCCTCCGTAATTACTCCTCGTATTGCATAAGGTCCATACTGTTTGTTGATGAAGCATCTGTAACTACAGCCTCAACATTCATACCCTTCTTAAGGCCTGTGCCCTTAACCTCTACATAATACTCACTCTCAAGACCTGTTGTAACTACAACATTGTCCTTAGTTCCATCATCATTTACTACTGCGACAAACTTGCTTCCATCCTCTGCGGTCTGAATACAGTCATAAGGAAGTGCTAAAACATTGTCAGCTGAGTTGAATACCAAGCTTGCCTTTCCTGTCATACCAACGCGAAGTCTCTCATCTGTTCCATCAAGCTTAATCTTAACCTTGTACTTTGCTGTAGTACCAGCTGATGAAGTGCCTGTAGCTGCGGCAGCTGACGAAGTACCAGATGAACTTGCCACTGAATCATCTGAAGCTACAGATACAAATGATACTGTACCCTTGAACTCGTCTTCTCCTGTAGCATCAAACTTAACAACTGCTGGCAATCCCTCGTATACCTTGGCAATGTCATACTCGTTAACCTTTGCCTCAACTATAAATCCACTTGTATCAGCAATAACAAATACGTTGTTACCCTGTGTATAGTTGTTGCCCTTTTCAACATTCATTGCAAGAATGTAACCTGACATAGGAGCAACTACCTTAGTCTTGTCGATGCTCTCATATACATCGTTGTAAGCATCTACCTGTGTATAAGATGCATCGTAATTCTGCTGCATCTGTGCAAGTGTAATCTTGTTCTGTGTCTGTCTGATTGTTTCCTTTAATGTATCGATTTCCTTCTCTGCTGCCTCGTAGCCTTCAATTGAAACTGGCTCAGCAAGTGCCATAGCCGCACCCGACTCTTTTGCCCATCTATTTGCAACCGATGGATCAGTATCCTTATACTTCTCGTACTTTTCAAAAGCATCCTTTAAGTTGTTGTAGATGTTCTTGTTGTCATCCAACCACTTTTGCTTTTCATCAATCTGCTTTTGAGTCTCCTCGATTGACTTTTGCAAATCCTCGATATTCATACCACTTTCTGCATTTGCAATATCATACTGTGCATGTAACTCAGAAATTTTGCGATTGTAATCGTCACCATCAAACTCAACAACTACATCACCCTGCTTTACAAAATCACCAACCTCGAAATTAACAGCCTTAACCTTGACACCAGTAATACCTGTACCGCCAAGTGTTGATGTAACAGCTGTTGTCTCGTTAGCTGTAAGTGTACCAGTGATGCTGATAGAATCCTTAAGATTCATCTGCTCAACCTGTACAGTGTATGGCTGATTAGCCTGCTCCTCAAGCATCTGCTGAGCCACCTTAGCATTGTGACGGAAATACAAAACAACAGCTAAGATGATTACCAATACAATAATCAACTTTACATGTTTCTTAATAAACCTACCAATGCCTTTGAAAAAACCCTTAACCTTAGAATCACTCTTTTCAGTGTTCTCTCCGATGACCTTAGGCTCATCTTTTTTCTTGAACAACTTCATTTTTTATTTCTTCCTCCATTTTATTAAATTGTAAACTATACAGAATCCTCTTCTGCTGTTTCATCGTACTTTAATATGTCGCCGGGCTCACAGTCCAAAGCCTTACATATACCGGCCAAAGTAGAAAATCGTACTGCATTGACCTTATTATTTTTAATCTTGGACATGTTAACATTTGTAATTCCGACCTGTTGAGCCAATTCATTTAACGAAATATGCCTCTTTGCCATCATTACATCCAGCTCTAGAAAAATCTTTCCCATACTTACACTCCATATACATACGGCCAAATTTTTGTAACTTCCCCTTTATATAACCCGTCCATCATATGATGTAAATCATTTGTAAACTTATTACCCTATTCTGCTGTTTTCGACCTCCTTCTCTCACACTCATAATTTAATTCATTAACAAATTATCGTTTATCGATAATAATGTTAATACACCTATATTCGATTGTCAACAATAATTTATCGATAAACATTAATTTTTTAATTTATAAAATTATAAAGCAAGGAGTTTAGGCACCATAAAGGGACTTTTTTAATTCCTTCTTTTTCTTATTTGGGCAGCAAAAAAGCTCTCTGGGAATATTTCCCAAAGAGCTGTAATTACAATCTATATATTACTGAAACTGACTTACATTGCTTGCATCTACTGGCACAAATGGCACCCAGATATATTTTAAATCCTTTGAAGCACCTTCAATATCTGAGATTGACTGATTCTTTGCCATCTTGGCACAAGCCTGAACTGCTGCTGCACCCTGACCGTCAGCATCCTGCAAAACAGTCATGTACATATCGCCTGCTTTAACAAGAGCACAGCCTTCAGCTGTGGCATCTACACCGGCAACCGGATAGTCTGCCGGATTGTAGCCATTATCCTTCAACCATTTAACAGCACCTTCTGCCATGGTATCGTTGTTACAGAAAATGCAGTCAAAATTCTGCTTTGTGTTCTTGAACATCTCAAGCTTTTCATAGGCTCCCTCTGATGTCCACTTAGCATAATCCATAAACACTATATTTGCATTTACACCGTTATCCAAGAAGAAATACTTAACGGCCTGAGTACGACCTATAGTACCAGAATGCCCCTCGGCACCTTCAAGAATAACTATATCAAGGTTGCTTGGCTTGCCCAGCTTATTCCAAACATACTCAGCCTGGTATTTACCTGCGTCCTCCTCGTATGAGCCTGCATAGACGTATTTATCTGCTTTAAGGTAATCTGCCGATGGCTCGTTATTAATAAATACAACCGGCAAATCTCCTGCTGCAATCTCAACCTGAAGTGTTGTAGAAATATCTACAAGTCTACATATAATAGCATCGTAATCCCCTGATGCTGCTGCAGCCTCTATCTTTTCAACCTGCTTTACAACGCTCTCGCCGCAAAAATCTACTGTAACATAAGCACCAACTGTACCTGCCGCTTTAACTACACCATCTGCAAGAGCCTTTCTGTATGGCTGGTCCACATCTGTCATCAGATAATAGATTCGCACACCACTCTTTGCTGTATTTGCATCAGCTGCGCTACCGAATGAACCAATACCACCGCAACCAGTCAAAGTGATTAAACTCATCACGGTAATCAGAACCATTATAATTGTTTTCTTAAGAATGTTTGTCATAGTCTCGTCTCCCATATTATTAATATTTAGCCTTTATAGGGCCATTACTTCCAAATAATAGACAAAAGAAATCCCCTTGAAACCTTTCGGCTGCAAGGGGCTCTTAACTTCAAGTACCCAGTATAGCAGTACTAGCTTCATCTATTGTCATTAGCCTACCTTATTTAGTCTTTCTTCTATGTTCAACTAACTCCTTCCCCGCCGTCAATAAGTTAGCATAGTAAATACGATTAATCAATCTTATTGTCAAATAAATTTAATGCAAGTGTCAAAAATCCGCCTAAACTATACCCACTCGCTGCCAGTAATAATAAACTCATACCATCACCTCCTAAATTTATTTCTAACATCAGCTGCTATGCAAGCGTAAAACTTACTGCAACTAATGCTATTTTAAAGCACTAAAAAACCCTAGCAAACTTGTTGTTACTAGGGTCTCAATACTTTCCGCTATTCTTTTAATAAGTGCGGGTGACAGGACTTGAACCTGCACGGTCGCCCACTAGAACCTAAATCTAGCGCGTCTGCCAATTCCGCCACACCCGCAAAAAACAAGGTCTCGACTATAAAATCTACGACCTCGGTCGGCTCATCGACTTGTCTAATATATCACATAAACAGTACTCTTCGCAATATAATTTTTTTAGGAGTATGACTTTCATAATATAGCTGAAAGTCATACTCCTAATTTTTCTAAACAAACAAGACTAAAAACGTTCTGTGAAAAGCTAGCAATGATTACTAACGCACTAAACTAGCCCAGTTTATTTCATAATTTAGAATTTTCACCACCGACTTTATTAACATGTTAACTGCGCTTGGCTCCCTTGAGTCGGGCCATAGCACGAGCCATATTGGCAGTGGAAATTTGATATTCTATCATGCTCTGCTTTTGCTGTAGCTGCTCCTGCGCACGTTCAAGTGCCTCTTGAGCACGGAAGGTATCAATATCCTCAGGTCTTTCACAAGAATATGAAAGCACTGTAACGGAGCCATCTGGATAAACAGACACAAGTCCATCAGAAATGACAGCCTGCTGCCACTGTCCATCAGGCTTCTTGAATCGGATTTCTCCAACCTCCACTACACCGGTCATCTTTTCATGATGGTTCATGATTGCAAACTCGCCGTCTGCACCAGGGATAACGATTATCTCGCACTGACCATCATAAAAGACTCCGTCGCAGGCTATTATTTTAAGATTAAATAATGATGCCATAAGCTACTCCTTTGCTAAATCGGCAGCCTTCTTCTTAACATCCTCGATTGTTCCTACATTAAAGAATGCAGCTTCTGGATAATCATCCATATCACCATCGAGAATTGCCTTGAATCCACGTACTGTCTCAGCTACAGGTACAAACTGTCCTTTGACGCCTGTAAAGTTCTCTGCAACAGAGAATGGCTGTGAAAGGAAACGCTGAATCTTACGTGCTCTATAAACTGTAATCTTGTCCTCGTCTGAAAGCTCTTCCATACCAAGGATAGCGATAATATCCTGTAATTCCTTGTACTTCTGCAGGATTTCCTGAACGCCACGAGCTACGTGATAGTGCTCCTCGCCAACTACATCCGGCTCGAGGATTCGAGATGTAGACTCAAGTGGATCTACGGCTGGGTAAATACCCATCTCAACAATCTTTCTTGAAAGAACTGTTGTAGCATCCAAGTGAGAGAAGGTTGTAGCTGGGGCTGGATCAGTTAAATCATCGGCAGGCACATATACCGCCTGAACGGATGTAATTGAACCATTCTTTGTAGATGCAATTCTCTCCTGAAGCTCACCTAAGTCGTTTGCAAGTGTAGGCTGGTAACCTACCGCTGATGGCATACGACCAAGGAGGGCAGAAACCTCTGAACCTGCCTGAACGAAACGGAAGATGTTATCAATGAACAAAAGCACATCCTGATTTTTAACATCACGGAAGTACTCCGCCATTGTAAGCCCTGTCTCGGCAACACGCATACGGGCTCCAGGTGGCTCGTTCATCTGACCAAACACCAGGGCAGTCTTGTCAAGAACTCCTGACTCTGCCATTTCTGACCAAAGGTCGTTACCCTCACGGGAACGCTCACCTACACCAGTAAAGATTGAGTAACCGCCGCTTTCTGTAGCGATGTTGTGGATAAGCTCCTGAATAAGTACAGTCTTACCAACACCGGCACCACCGAAAAGACCGACCTTACCACCCTTTGCGTAAGGAGCAAGAAGGTCGATAACCTTGATACCTGTCTCAAGCATCTCTACTACCGGACTCTGGTCCTCAAATGTTGGAGGCTCTCTGTGGATGCACCAATGCTCTCCATCATCAAGCTTTGCTCCATTATCAAGTGTGTCTCCCAACACGTTAAAAAGTCTACCTAAAGTCTGCTCACCAACAGGAACCGAAATACCATCTCCCGTCGCAACAACTTCCATATCTCTGCATAGTCCCTCAGAAGGCGCAAGCATGATACATCTTACAACTCCAAGTCCTATGTGCTGGGATACTTCCATTACTCTTTTTTCTTCCCCTACCATAACGTATAGGGCATCTCTTATGGCAGGCAAATCATTATCTTTAAATTCTACATCGACAACAGGTCCTGAAACCTGGACGATTTTTCCTTTTAACTCTGACATATTTTACCTCTTTGCCTTCTTTTTCTTGAGCGCCTTTGCACCGCCGATTACCTCTGTTATTTCTTGAGTAATCTGGGCCTGACGCACTCTGTTGTATTCAATAGATAATTCATGAAGAATTGCCTCGGCATTGTCTGTGGCTGATTGCATAGCCATCATTCGAGCATTCTCCTCGCTGGCGGAACACTCTACCAAAGCACCATAGATAAAGGCTGTAAAATGATTGTGTACCAGTCTCTCCAAAACTGTCGAAAGAGATGGATAGAATGGATACCAGGAATCACCACCATGTGTGAAAGCCTCAAGCTCGTAGCTGTTAATTGAATGTACGTGCTTAACGCCCTCCTTCAGCTCAGTTGCCGCCTTACTGGTTCCCTCTGCATCTGCCTCGATTTCCTGAGCCTGCTCCTTGATAAACTTGTGTGTCTTTAAAGGAAGCAAACGCTCAACACAGGTTTCCTCGGTAACAGAATTTAGCATCTTGGTATAGATGACATCAATTCGGTCCAACTCCTCCTTGTTGTACAAATCGATAAGATACTCGGAAATAATACGGGCTCTGTGCATTGATGGATTGTTTGATGAATAGACAAAATTGGTATCTACGTTGTAACCATTGTTTATAAAGAAAGCTCTGCCGACCTCACCTACTACAAATAGCTTATATTCATCCTTTGACATACCAGCGATTCGTTCAACTGCTAGCTTGATGGCATTGTGGTTGTAGGCACCTGCCATTCCCTTGTCACCTGTAAAAACAACAAATCCACGCCTCTTAATAGTCTCATGCTCATCCTCTACACGATTATCAAAATAGATATGTCGCATATCCGGCATACGAACAAGATTTTCAGCAATGCCTCGCTGTGTCGCCTCAAAGAAAGGCTCGGTGTCAGCAAGCTTTGCCTTGGCCTTTCGAAGCTTCATGGAAGACATCATGTACATGGCTCTTGTAATCTTCATTGTATCCTGAATACTATTTATTCTATTAAGGATTTCCTTTGTACTTGCCATGGCTTACTCCTGACTCTTTTTGAACTCCATAGCTGCATCAACAATAGCTGCCTTAATGTCCTCTGATAAATCCTTCGAAGATTCCAGCTGGCTGATAATACCGCTTTGTTCTGCAGCAAAGTAATCAAGCATATCTGCTCTAAACTTCTTGATGTTTGAAATATCAATATCACTAAAGACATGAGCGTTTGCAGCAACCAAAATGATTACCTGCTCTGCCATTGTAAATGGTCTATTAAGTGGCTGCTTTAAAAGCTCCATAAGGGCACGTCCGTGAGCAAGCTGCTTTTTAGTTGCATCATCCAAGTCTGATGCGAACTGTGTAAAGACTTCCATTTCACGGTACTGAGCCAAATCGATTCGGATAGAACCTGCAGCCTTTTTCATTGCCTTTGTCTGGGCAGCACCACCTACACGGGATACTGAAAGACCAACGTTTACGGCTGGTCGCTGACCGGCATTGAAAAGCTCTGACTCTAGGAAAATCTGACCATCAGTGATAGAAATAACATTTGTAGGAATGTATGCTGAAAGGTCACCTGCCTGAGTCTCGATAATTGGAAGGGCTGTAATGGAGCCCCCGCCAACCTCTGGTGCAATTCTGGCTGAACGCTCAAGAAGTCTTGAGTGCAAGTAGAATACATCACCTGGGTATGCCTCACGTCCTGGAGAACGCTCAAGCAAAAGTGAAATTGCTCTGTATGCAACAGCGTGCTTTGACAAATCATCATAAACAATGAGAACGTCCTTGCCGGAATACATGAAATATTCTGCAAGCGCTGTGCCGGCATAAGGGGCAATATACTGTAAAGGTGCAGGGTCAGCTGCTGTAGCACTGACAATGATTGTGTAATCCATAGCACCGTTTTCTTTTAATGTATTAACAAGCTTTGCAATGGTAGATGCCTTCTGGCCGATTGCAACGTAAACGCAGACAACATCCTTACCCTTCTGGTTGATGATTGTGTCTGTGGCGATAGATGTCTTACCAGTCTGTCGGTCACCGATGATAAGCTCACGCTGACCTCTACCGATTGGGAACATTGAATCGATAGAAAGAAGACCTGTCTCCATTGGCTGGCTGACTGATTTTCTGTCAACAATACTTGGGGCTGGACACTCAACTGGTCTAAAGCCATCTGCATCGATTTCTCCGTTGCCATCAAGTGGCGAACCAAGAGCATCAACAATACGACCAAGGAAGGCTTCACCTACTGGAAGACCTGCCATCTTGCCGGTACGAACTACCTTAGAGCCCTCTTTAATCTCTGTATCACGGCCAAAGAGAATAACACCGATTTCATCTCGGCGAACATCCTGTACCATACCCTTAACACCGCAGTCAAAGATAACAATCTCGCCATAGAAAGCATGATCAATACCATCTACGTTGGCAATACCATCACCAACCCAGTTTACGATACCAACTTCTCTTTCCTGTGCCTGAAGATTAAAATCCTCAACGCTAGTCTTTAAGATAGAAAGAATGCTCTCCTCTACAGCAGAAACTCCAACTGCCTTGTTGATCTTGGTTGCGAACTGCTCAATACGGCCCTGCTCGCTCCAATCATATTCCTTTGTGCCCACTGAAAGAATGAATCCACTCTTTAGTGATGCATCCTGAACCAGGTCGATGGAAATATCATCATTTCCAAACTCCTTGGCTAAAAATCTCTTGATACCTGAAAGCTGCTCATCTGAAGGCGCAGTAACATAGCGAAGCTTTGCTGTCTCAACCTTCTCCACCTTTGTTTCAAGGGAATCCTTTAATGCAGCTCTAATATCATCTAATAATTCAAAATCTCCGTTGTCACATAGCAACTTAAAGAAATTGCGGACTTCGTGAGGGAAAATGCTATCAATTACCAAATGCTTTTTAGCAATGGCAACTGTAGGATCTGCTAACTCCTCACCAATTGCAGGTACAGCCTCTAGTATAGAAGCGGCAGACTGCAAATGTGCCTCGGCATTTTCTATGCTACGCAAATCACGGGCATAATTTAATGATCTCTCTGTCACTTTTATTCACCTGCTTTACCTAAGAATTCGTCAAACAGTTCGCTGTCAATATCAGCTCCTGTCTTGCTACCTACAACCTTTCTGGTTGCATCTAATACGATATCTGCAATTTCCTTCTTTGCGCTGGCAATAATCTGGCTCTTCTCATGGTTAGCCTCAGCGATTGCTGTGTCGTGAATGCTCTTGGCATCCTCTTTTGCATCAGCAACTATCTTCTGGTACTGACCATCAGCGCTCTTTCTTGCCTCAGCAATAATCTGCTTCTTTTCTGCCTCTGCCTGAGCTACCTTTTCCTCGTATTGCTTTGCAAGCTCATTGGCTTCATTTTCCTTGGATGTAGCCTTTGCATAAACCTCGTCGGCCTCTTCCTGACGCTTTGCAATAATTTTTGCAATAGGCTTAAAGAAAAATATTTTAAAGGCAACAACAAGGATAAGCAGATTTACTATTGTGAAAAATATATTCCAAAAAGAAACGTTAATCATATCTTTTACCTATCCTTCATATTTTAAAAAATTAATTGTCCGCTTCGCCAATCTTATAAAACGAACATAATCATAAGTGCGATAACGAAACCGTAGATAGCTGTTGCCTCAGCAAGGGCACAACCTAAGATAAGGTTCTTCTGAATCTTTGACTCTGCCTCTGGCTGACGAGCAATACCTTCACATGCTTTACCTGTTGCGATACCGATACCAATACCTGCACCAAGACCTGTAACTACTGCAATACCTGCACCAACTGCTATTAAAGTGTTCATAAAATTTTTCCTCCTGTAGTCCGCTGATCACGCTAACAATCTGTAGCCAACTATATCTCGCTGGTTACGTCTACAAGCATTATATTACTCCGCTCAACTAACACGTTTCGCTCAAGTAATATAATAGCTTGATGCCTACCAGCTATTTCTGGGATCACATAGATTGTTATCTATCAGCTCATCTAAATTTGATAAAACTAAAAATCTCTTCTGCAAAGCACGAATAAAAATAAATTATGACCATATTTATTCTAAGCATAATTCGTGTTTACGATAATATTTGCAATAATGAAAAATCCTTCCCATTATTTATTCACATTGCAAGGTGTGCTTACTCTATTGCTTCCTTTAGGTACAATGAAGTAAGGAACACAAATACGTATGCCTGAAGTAATCCGTCGAATAAGTCAAAATAGAGACTGAATACAGCAGGTATAACTGGTGGAACTACTATCTTAAGTAACTCCATGATTACAAATGCACCAAGTACATTACCAAAAAGTCGCATGCACAATGACAATGGTCTTGTGAATACATCCAAAATGTTAAATGGTGTGACGATTGGAACTGGCTCGATGAAAGAGTGAAGCCATTTCTTGACGCCCTTTTGATAAATGCCAGCTGCCTCAACTAAAACAATACTCATAAGAGCAAGAGCCGCCGTGACATTTACGTCCTTGGTTGGCGATTTGAATCCAAACAAACCAATGATGTTGGATAATCCAATGTATAAAAGGATTGTTACAAGGTAGGTAGTATACGCCTTTCCTTCTTCGCCTAGTGTTCCGCCAACAATGGTGGTCAGCTTATCGTAAATAAGCTCGGCAAATGCCTGCTTTTTACTGATATTTTGTGTCTTCAATCCTGTGGTCAAAAATATGGCCAGAAGAATTAGCACCGCCATTACGATCCAGGTTACAACAACCGATTCCATTACAGGGATTTCCAGCCCTCCTAAATGGATGGTGAATACCGTTTCGCAATTGAGCTCTTCTACAAGCTTTTCTGCTAAACTCACGAAAACACCTCCTATTCCTTTTTTGTGAAAATCAAGATTCGTATATACCATATAATAATGTCTTAAAACAGAACAAAATTGTCTTATGGCACAATACATTCTATACTTTTCGCACAAAATTATAAGCTACATGTTGGTCATTTTGTATGTATAATATAGACAAAAAAACGCCTCTATCGCTTTACAACTCTAGCACTCTTTTGTGAAGCAAATGTGCAGGTATGCTTTTACTTTATTGTAGATTTCAAAAGAATTTCCTAATTGAATAAAAAAGTGCCCAGCCAAAGCTGAGCACTTTACTAGCATTTTACAAATTATATCTTCCTGGCTTACACATAGTAGTTTAGCCCAGAAACTATATCAGAGTAACCATATTTCTTCCATTTTCTTTAGACAAATACATAGCTCTATCCATACGGTTAAACGCGTTTTCTACGTTGTCCTCATCCTTTACCTGAGTGACGCCGATGGAACAGGTCATTTGGCCGACCTGTTCAAATTTGGTTCCTTCAACCTTTTTCCTAAGTTGATCTGCAAGGTCTTTTAGCTCCTCGCCGGACTTTCCGTTGTAGACGATTACAAACTCTTCGCCGCCCCATCTTCCAACGGCTGCATCTGCTTCCTTTGCAAAGTCCTTTAAAATATCGCCAAACTTAATAAGAACCATATCACCTGCAGAATGTCCAAAGGTGTCGTTCACTCGCTTAAAGAAATCTAAATCCAGCATCATCATAGAAACTGGTATGCCTTCCTTGTGCTGCTTTTCGATGCTGTTATTAATCTCTGTTAAGATGCTTCCATGGTTAAGCAAATCTGTAAGGGCATCATTTTGCGCAAGTCTTTCGTATTTCTTAAGCTCTGACAAAAGCTCCACAGAGCTTTCATGAATATTTTGAACCATAAACACAAATCTGAAATCATCTTCACTTCCTGTCATGGCACGGCTAAATATAAGCTTAACCCAGATAAACTTGCCCTCAAGGTTTTGCATCTGACAGTCAAAAGATGTGGTTCGGCCTCTGACAAGATTCTTCTTTAAATATTCAGGGTCTGTAATCTTTAAAAATTGCTCCTTATCCTCTGGCCATATCATATTTACAATCATAAGACGCCAGTCGGTATACTTAAGGTCCGCGTTTATTACATCCTCCGAAACCTCCGTTACGCTGATACTGTTTACTGTATCTTTATTCAAATCAACATACATTGAAAAGAGGAATGTATTTTGAATAGTAGTGTTTAATTTACCACTTGTCATGTAATCTTGGACGTACTCATCGTATAATTCATCCATCACATAAACATACTTGGTAGTATCCTTGATAGGATAAACAGTCAACTGAAGAATGGTAGGATTGCTATTATCTTTCCCGGCAAGCTTTATCTTCCTACTGTATGTGCCTTTAAACTCTCCATAATAAGGTGTAAAAGCATTGTATTCATCTGAAACTTTAACGTTGGAATCAGAAATATGAAACCATAGAGTATGAATCAGGTCATCGACTGTACCTGTTTCATCAAGATATTCTGCGATATTCTTGCCTTGAATTAGAATCCTGTACTTGTTAATGGCAGTATCCACCAATATTATTGCTGCCACATTGTCTTTAAACAGTTCAAATACATCCTGAATAGTATAGCTTTCTAGCGACTTATTTATCATACAACTCACCTACTAATAGCAATTTGATGTAAACGTCATCACTGCTATTATACTTCTAAAAACTACCTCTTTTATTATTTTCACAAAATAATAACATTATTTCAAGATTGAATTTCAATTTGAACAACATGGATATAAGTGTTAGACTTTAATTCGGTGAAAGAAATGGAAAATAGAAACGATTTATTAACTCATATTAAAAACATCATATCGATATTTGTAGATTATGTTAAAGCATCTTTTATAGACAGCTTTGTAGTGGGCATCCTCAATTTTATTTTTATGGCAGTTATGGAAATGCCCCTAAAAATACTGATTTCGATTTTAATGGCAATTGCCAATCTCATTCCAAGCATTGGCCCTGTAATTGGAGCTTTAGTGTGTGGCGGCATCCTTGCGTTTTATGACGCCAAGCAGTCGTTGTACTTCCTTATTTTCACACTTGTGCTTCAGGTTATTGATGGCCTTATAATCAAGCCTAAGATATTCGGCGATAAATTTGGAATCTCAGGCATAATTATGCTAATTGGAATGATTATCGGCAGTGCCTTATTTGGAATACCAGGCCTACTTTTGGTAGTGCCTGCCATCGCAATAGTTCGTTATTTTATAAAATTGCGCTAAAGACTTTCTTGCCTTTGACAAACTTGTCCTTGATGATAGCATCGGCATCGTTGTAGCACATTCTCTCGATACGCTCTCTGATGGACATATCTCGCATAGAAAACATCTTGCTGTCGTCAATTACAACTGCGTCAAAATCATATCCATCTTTGAAGGTACCCACATTACCAAAATACTTGCCTCCACCGGCTGTTGCAAGGTAGAATACCTCTTCAAATGTAAGAGGCTTTACCTTTTCGTCCACAAGGCGATAATACATCTTGGATGCTTGCAAAGTAATAAGCATTGTCTTGACCATATTCATGGAAGAACCAGCTGCCACATCGGTACCAAGTCCCACATTGACACCTGCATCTAAAAATCTCCTAACTGGGGCAATTCCTGATGTAAGATTCATATTGGAGTCTGCACAGTGAGCAATATACGCTCCATGCTTTTTAAGAATTGCTATCTCTCTATCGTCTGAATGTACGCAGTGGGCCATAATCGTAGGTCTATCTACTGTGCCCATTGTATTAAACATTTCATAAGCATTTGCATAGCAAGTTGACTCTGGGACAAGGTCCTTAACCCATGCTATTTCAGAATGATTCTCCGACAAATGAGATTGAATACGAAGATTCTTCTCCTCTGCTAATTTACCTATTCCTGTCATCAACTCATCTGAGCAGGATGGAATAAATCTAGGAGTTAAGATAGGTTTCGTATTTACGTATTTGTCCTGCACCTGGTCGAGCCATTCTATGGTTGATGAAAGAGATGCTTCTGCGCTCTCCTCTTGGAGATTCTCTCCACCATTTCTATCCATATTGACCTTACCAACATAAGTGATTACACCAGTTCTTTCAAGCTGATTCATAAGCTCAATTGTAGCCTCATTGTGCAGCGTTCCAAAAACAACTGCACGGGTAGTAAAGCATCTGCGCAAATCCTCTGTAAAATACTGATAAGCTTTACGAGCATACTCCATGTCAGCATACTTTGCTTCCTCTGGAAATGTGTAGGTACTGAGCCACTCTAAAAGCTCAGCATCCATTCCTATTCCTCGGAAAGTATACTGAGGAGCATGGACGTGCAAATCTGTCATACCAGGAATAATCAGACGCTCGCCATAATCATATAGCTGAAGTGCCTTATACTTGCTAGGCAGCTCAACAAAAGCGCCCTTGCACACACCATCCATACATACTACATAACCTCTGTAGTAAGTCACTATGCTGTTAGGACCATCTGAGAAGGCTATGCCTCCTCGCAAAACAAAACTATCGTTAGTCATATCTTAAATACTTATTTTTCTCCCGTCTCCTATCCTTGGAGACCTCTAGCCTGTCTATCCATATCTTCGATCACTATGTCATAGATTTCGCCAAGAGTTCTGCAATATTCCAAAACCTTCCATGGCTCATTTGTATGATAGTGAATCTTGATAAGCTCCTCATCACCAACTGCAAGAAGGCTATCACCTACAAAGTTCTCGATGATGTAATCGTTGATTTCATCCTCGTCAAGATTCTCGCCTTCAATAAGAAGCTGTGTGTCATATCTAAACTCAATTGACTGTTCTGGTAACATATTATTTCCTCCGTTTTCCTTGTCTAATCAGATACACTTTATCATAAATCGCCTAAAAAGGCGAGTAAGTTTTGACTAACCACCCTTAAGCAAGATAAAAAAGGGCATTACAAGTTTTTTCACAATTTGATGATAATATGTAGGTATTAAAAAACGTCAAGCTTATTTATTAATGAAACAGCGTTCTTTCTAGTTTCTTTAGGGGGGTATTTTATGGCAGACCAATTTAAACCAGATTTAATAGATGATTCGGGTGTCCATAATAATGTAAAGATACGTCAGACTCAGATATTTGTATTTATGTGCCGTGTCTTAACAGTAATTCTTGGCATCCTTGGTGTGTTAGCGTTGATAAAGGGAAACATGTAGGGGAAGAGTTATGTACAATATTAAACAAAGGGTTTACGAAGTTCTTGAAGTATCAAGCATTGGCGACAGATCCAGCCGCGCCTATGACGTGCTTATGACGGCGGCAGTTATCGTTGGATTGCTGCCAATGACATTAAAATCAGAAAATATATTTACGCATTGTATCGAACTGGTAACTAGCTTGATTTTTATCTGCGACTACATTGCCAGAGTTTGGACTGCAGATTATAAGATGGGTTATCGCAACTACAGAGCTTACATCGCTTATGTTCTTACACCACTTGCAATCTTTGATTTGCTTTCCATTTTGCCTGTTATTTATCTTTTCGTTCACGTAACCAGTCGAATTACCTTGCTTAGACTTTTTAGATTCTTTAGAGTCTTTAAGCTTGTGAGATATTCCAAGACCATGGTTGTCATTTCAAATGTTGTTCGAAAGGTTAAAAAACAACTTTTAGCAGTGTTGATTCTTATTATCGTTTACATTTTTGTATCAGCAATGCTAGTGTTCCAATTGGAACCGGATTTGTTTAATACATTTTTTGATGCACTATATTGGGCAACTATTTCAATTACCACTATCGGCTACGGTGACATATCTCCTGTCACAGGAGTAGGTCGACTAATCACAATGGTTTCAGCCTTGATGGGTATGGCTGTTATTGCACTTCCAACTGGTATCATAACCGCAGCCTACATGAATGAAATAACCAAGAAAAAGACTAAATACGAACTTTGAGCCAACCAGCTGACGCTAGTTGGCTCAATTATATTATTGGTTTATTTACTTTTGTGTGAAATAACTCTCAATCCCTGCAGCGATTCCTTCTGCTATCTCCTCCTGATACTCATCAGTTACAAGCAACTCCTCATCTGCTGAATTTGCAAGAGAACCAACCTCAATGATTGTAGTTGGTACGATGCTCCAGTTTATGATTGGTCTGTTATCATCTTCAATCACGTCACCTTTGCTGTTGCCTGTTGACTGAACTATTGAGCCTAGCACTGCATCTGAAAGCAATCTTGCTCTGCCATAGTTTCCATAATTATATGGATTGTCTTCTGACTGACAGATAATTTCTACTCCATTATCTGTCAACGAGCCGTCACTATTTGCCGTAATTCCAACCATGATATCTGCCTCAGCAGTGTTAGCCATCATAGCTCTTCCGCTATCGCTAATATTTACGTCACTGCTATATCTTGTAAGGATAACTGTATAACCTTTATCCTCCAAAATATTTTCTAGCTTGCGAGCAATATCAAGATTCATCTCGTACTCAGCGTACTGAGTCTCCTCCCCAATATTTCCACTAATAACACCACTAGTTGTTTTGAAAGCGCCAGGGCCAACTGGCTCTTTTCCATTGGCGGCCTTCTGTTGATACCCAGGGTCAATTGCTATAACCTTTGGCTCATCAGAAGCTTTCGTCGACTGTTTTGCCTCAACCACATTAGCTGAACTAAGCCATCCAATGATCAGGAGCGACAGAATCAGATATCCTCTCAGTATTCTTTTAAATGTTTCTCTCATCTGAATCACACTCCTTCCTACATTTTCTCTACATTAATCATTATCGGATAGTTGTGTGAATATTTTATGTCTTTTTCGGCGTTTTTTGTCAATTTCTCAGCATTTTAAATAATTTTGTTACTAATTCCACTAGTGTATTCCACAATATTCGTATCCGGCGCCCTCGACTGCAGCCTTGATATCATTTTCGGCTACATCCTGAGTAGTCTTAATAACAACAAGATTAGCCTCATGATTTGCAGTAGCTTCCTCTACGCCTGCAATCTTTTCTAATGCTTCCTTCACATGTGCCTCGCAGTGCTGACACATCATTCCCTTAACTGTAATTTCCATCGTACGTTCCACCTCCTTAGGCTCTACAATACTTGTAGTAATTTGATTTTTAATTCTTTTATCTTTTCTAACACTTAGTATGTTAAACAAATTTAGTCTCAAAGCGTTTGTAACAACGCAAAAGCTTGATAAGCTCATTGCCGCTGCGCCAATCATAGGATTGAGGGTCCAACCAAAGGCATGTATATATGCCCCTGCCGCAAGGGGTATTCCTATCGCATTATAGAAGAATGCCCAAAACAGATTCTGCTTTATGTTAGTTAATGTCGCTCGACTAAGTCGTATTGCTGCTGCTACATCTGTAAGTCTGCTCTTCATCAAAACAACATCAGCAGCATCTATAGCCACATCCGTTCCCGCGCCAATAGCGATTCCCATGTCGGCTCTTGTAAGAGCAGGGGCGTCATTTATTCCATCCCCTACCATTGCCACCTTGCCATGCTCCTGCAGCTTTTGGATAATCGCTTCCTTGCCATCAGGCTTTACTCCGGCAATCACCTCATCTACTCCTGCATCCTCGGCGATAGCTCTGGCTGTCTTTTCATTATCTCCTGTAAGCATCACCACGTGGATACCCATATTTTTAAGCTGCTTTACAGCCTCTGAAGAATCATCCTTTATGATATCCGCAACGGATATAATTCCAAGAAATCTATCCTGATTTGCAAAGAAAATTGGAGTCTCTCCATTTTCAGAAAGTCTATCCGACAGGCTAATTGCTTTTTGTGGAACTGTAACGTAGCTAGTTATCAACTCCAAATTGCCTCCATAAATCTTTTGGCCATCAAGAGAAGCTGTCACTCCACTGCCTGATAGTGACTGGAAGCTTTCAACCTCCGAAGGCTCCAATCCCAAGCTATAACCATACTCCACTATGGCTTTTGCCAGAGGATGACTGGATTTCGCCTCAAGGGCAAAGGCCACTCTAAGCAAATCAATGTCCTCCACTCCATCATCTTGAAAAGTGCCAAGAACCTTGGGTTCTCCTTTTGTGATTGTGCCTGTTTTATCCAGCGCCACTATCTGTACCTTTCCAGTTTGCTCTAGTGATACCGCAGTTTTAAACATGATGCCATGCTTAGCACCCATGCCATTTCCTACCATAATTGCCACCGGAGTGGCAAGGCCCAAAGCACAAGGGCAACTGATTACTAAAACTGAAATTGCTCTTGCCAAGGCAAATCCAAATGTTTGTCCGACTAAAAGCCATATGGCAAATGTGATTATCGCAATTACGATAACTACCGGTACAAATACCCCAGAAACCTTATCTGCAATTTTAGCTATAGGTGCTTTGGTGGCTGCCGCATCACTTACCATCTGAATAATCTGAGAAAGTGTTGTATCCTTTCCAACTCTAGTGGCTTCGCATATTAAGTATCCACTTTCGTTGATGGTTGCAGCTGAAACTGAATCACCAACAGCCTTGTCCACAGGGATGCTTTCTCCAGTAAGGGCTGATTCATTAACTGCACCATCACCTTCAACAACGACTCCATCGACAGGAATGTTGTCGCCAGCTTTTACTACAAATCTATCGCCTATCTTTACCTGCTGAATCGGTACTACAACCTCAACTCCGTCCTTAATCAAAACTGCCGTTTTAGGTGCAAGCTTCATCAGTTCCTTAAGTGCATTTGTGGTGCGACCTTTAGAAATTGATTCTAAAAGTTTGCCAACAGTAATTAGCGTAAGAATCATTGCCGCAGATTCAAAATATAGGTCATGAAAAGCCTTATGAAGACTTGTTGAATCTCCATTCAACTGATATATGGTCATTGCAAACAAGCCGTAGACGCTATAAATATATGATGCAGCTGAGCCTAACGCCACCAAAGTATCCATATTAGGAGCTTTATGAATAAGACCTCTAAAACCACTTATAAAAAACTTTTGGTTTATGACCATGATAAGTCCAGCTAAAATTAACTGGTAGATTCCTGAACCAACTGGATTATTTTCTAAAAATCCCGGTACAGGCCATCCAAACATGTCATGTCCCATGCTCACATACATAAGTGGCAGTAGTAAAATTAATGACGCTACAAGCCTCTTTTTTATAACTGGTGTCTCCAAATCTTTTAGCTCATTATCATAGTTTGGAATAGTACTGTATTCTCCATTCATTGAATTAGCCACACCACCATCTTGAATGAGAGAACTATTTTTCAAGCTAGCTCCATAACCAGCTGCCTCAATAGCTTTTATTATTTCTTCTGGAGCAGCACTTCCCTCCACTCCCATGGAATTGGTTAGAAGGCTAACCGCGCAGCTATCAACTCCAGGCACAGCAGAAACCGCCTTTTCAACTCTGGCCTGACAGGCTGCACAGCTCATTCCTGTAACATTGTATTGTTCCATATTGATACCTCATATTACTTCATCAATTTTTGAAGAGCCTTGGCTAGCTCATCTACAATCTCTTCGTTGCCAGCCTTAATATTGTCTGCAACACAGGTCTTGAGATGATTCGAAAGAAGCACCTTGTTAAAGCTATTTAAGGCGCTAGTAATAGCAGACACTTGCATGAGAATATCTATACAGTAGCAGTCATTCTCAAGCATCCCCTCTACTCCTCGCACCTGACCCTCGATTCGCTTCAAGCGATTCATAAGGTCTTTCTTTTCCTTATCATCTCTATCCTTGTGCTTTCCCGTGCCACAACAATCACACTGCTCCATGCCAGTGGTAAGCATCTGCTCTTGCTGATTTTGGCTCTTATCCTTCTTATTTCCCATGCTATTAAACTCCATAAAACAAAAAACAGCATACCCCCTGCGGGTATATTTACTATCTGTAATATATACCCCCTATGGGTATGCTGTCAATATTAATTTTTATTAACTATCACTTGTACTCTTCCCACCAAGTCTCGTTAAATGAAGCTATATCTTCAAATTTAACTGTTTGACCGATGCGGGGAGTTGCAATATTTAAATTATTTTCTCTAGCTGCTTTAGTGACTCTAATAATTGGGTCATCCCAAGCGTGATTGCAAATGCAAAATGTTCCCCAATGTACAGGAATCATCCACTTAGCTTCTGTATCTATTGTTGCCTGAGCCACCTCCTCTGGCATCATGTGCACGTATGCCCATGAAGGATCATACTGACCACACTCAGAAAGCATTAAGTCCGGAGCACCAAGTTGCGCTTTTACCTTCTTGAAAACTCCGTTGTACCCTCCATCACCTGTGTAGTAAACCTTATGTATCCCATTATCCAAATAGTAGCCGCCCCATAAGGTACTATTCGACTTAAGAGGATTACGACCAGTGAAATGTTGAGATGGGGTTAACGTATATGTAATATTATCTATTTCAATGTTTTCCCACCATGCTAGGGTATGGATCTTCTCTGGCTCAACGCCCCAATCTTCTAATATAATCTCCACTCCAAGTGGAACTATGTATTCTTCTACCTTGGAATCTAAAGACTTAATAGTATCATAATCCAAGTGGTCATAGTGATCATGAGACAACAACAGTACATCAACCTCTGGCATTTGCGAGGCAGTAAGTGGTACATCTGAAAATCGTCTTGGTCCCGCAAATGAAACCGGAGAACTTCTTTCGCTAAGCACTGGGTCTACTAGGATATTTTTAGTTCCATACTGAAGCAAAAATGATGAGTGACCAATCCATGTAAAGGCCAAATCTTCATCTGTTCTTTCAGACAGAAGTTCCGGCTGCTCAGCCTTAATCCGCGTAGTTGGAGTACGCCTTGTATCTCGCGCGTATGCCTCTCCAGTCATAAGGCTAGTTTCCATTTCATTGTGGAATTTGCCATCGTAGTACTGCGCTGTTCTCTTGCCGTAGGATTCACCTCGTTTTTCATCTGGCGATCTGCCTACGGAAGGATAAAATTTCAAAAACAACAAGCCTACTATGACTATCGCCAAAATGATAATACATAGCACCAATATTATTTTGCCTATAATCTTAAATATTGTCATACGTTAGTTCTGTCCGTAGTATGCATTTGCACCGTGCTTGCGATTGAAGTGCTTATCGCGTATGCAATCTGGTGCAGGTGCAACCTGTGGATTAACCTGCTCTGTGAAGAGTGCCATCTTGGCAACTTCCTCAAGAACTACTGCATTGTAAACTGCCTGGTCTGCGTCCTTGCCCCAAGTAAATGGACCATGGTTCTTGCAGATAACCCCTGGCACATACTTTGTGTTAATGTCTCGCTCTTCAAAGGTCTCGATGATAACCTTGCCAGTGTTAACCTCATAGGCTTCATCAATTTCCTCTGGAGTGAGGTTCCTAGTACATGGAATAGTACCGCAGAAATAGTCTGCATGAGTTGTACCATACAATGGGATATCACGACCAGCCTGAGCCCAAGCTACTGCATAAGTAGAATGAGTGTGAACTACGCCGCCGATGTTATCGTACTTTTTGTAAAGCTCGCAATGAGTAGCTGTATCTGAGCTAGGTCTATACTTGCCCTCAACAACCTCGCCATCAAGATTTACAAGTACCATATCCTCTGGCTTAAGGTCTTCGTATTCAACACCTGATGGCTTGATGGCAAAGATTCCGCTTTCGCGGTCAATGCCTGAAACATTTCCCCAAGTGTATGTTACTAACCCTCTTTTTGGGAGCTCCATGTTTGCTTCGTATACCTGCTTCTTAAGTTCCTCTAACATATTTAATTCTCCTAATCTTTACGTTAGCCCGCTCGTTACGCTCTCAATCC
>JAEEGK010006605.1_pt1 | contig 27870 bp, 18 predicted proteins | sample 8958771 | NCBI WGS metagenome assembly JAEEGK01 (sample SAMN16246547, study PRJNA631951) | gut metagenome | biome: gut microbiome; feature: rumen; material: SC-attached | host: Bos | place: Iran: Karaj | collected 2018-10 | reverse complement strand
GGGAGGCCTCCGTCGCCCGGGAGTACGGATTCAACACCCCGCACGCCACCCGCCGGGCGCGCTTCCGCACATCCGTCACCCTGATCCTGAACGGGGAAAAGCATTTCTTCGACGGCATCATGGAAGGGCAGATCGCCAACCAGAAGGCCGGCAAGGGCGGCTTCGGCTACGACCCCGTCTTCATCCCGGACGGCTATGACATCACCGCCGCCGAAATTACGGAAGAGCAGAAAAACGCCATTTCCCACCGTGGCAAGGCCCTCCGGGCCATGGCCGACTACCTGAAGGGCCGATGACGGAGAACATCGAGGCGATCGTCCTGGGATACACGAAGTTCGGCGAGAACTCCGTCGTCGTCCATACGCTCTCGGAACCGTATGGGCGCCGCGGTTTCCTGGTCCATGTGGGCAAGAAGGCCGGCATGGCCCTCCTGCTGCCGCTGAACATCCTGGAGATGGACATCGTCCCGAACCCGAAGTCCACCCTCTGGAGTGCCCGGAACCTCCATGCGAAGGATCCCCTGAACGGAATCCGGAACAACCTCTATAAGAATACGATGAGCCTCTTCCTGTCGGAAGTGCTCCTGCGCACCGTCAAGGACGGCCAGGCGGAGGAAGGACTCTTCCCCTGGTGCGTCCGCAGCATCCTCACCCTGGATGGCCTGCAGGCCGATTTTTCCAACTTCCACATCCGTTTCCTGCTGGAATTCGCCGGTGCCCTGGGCTTCAGCCCCACCTTCGATGACATCGCCCCCTTCGCGGAAAGGCACCTCAGCCAGATGAAACCCTTTCTCTCGTCGGATTTCTCCGAGTCAATGCTCATCCCCCTCCGCGGCGAGGACCGCAACGCCCTGTGCGAGGACCTTCTCCGCTACCTCGAATACCACACGGAATCGGCCATCAACGTCCGGTCGCTCGCCGTACTGCGGGAGGTCTTCGTTTGAGGGGACATTATTATTTGACGGAAAAGCGTATTATTTCGTTAGGATTTGTTATCTTTATACGCTTTTTGCAAAGAACCGACAACCGCATAATTCCATTCAGATGTACAGAATCACGGAGCATCCCATCCTCGACATTCCGAAAGAGGACCTGCACTCGTTTATCTTTGAAGGACATTCCGTCACCGGACAGAAAGGACAGACCATCGCCGCCGCCTTGCACCAGGCCGGCTATCCGGTCCATCACCACAGCCTGAAAGACCGCAACCGCACGATGGAGTGCGGCATCGGCAAGTGCGGCGCCTGCGAGATGGTCGTGGACGGCCACATCCGCCGCATCTGCATCACCAAAGTGGACGGCGTGAAGGAAGTGCACCGGGCCGGCACCGAGAGTTTCGCCGAGGTGAAGGCCGCGGCCGACGAGGCCCCGAAGAAAGTGTACAAGACCACGGTCGCCATCATCGGCGCGGGCCCGGCCGGACTCGCCGTGCGCGAGGAACTCCGGAAAGCCGGGGTGGACAATCTCGTCATCGACAACAACAGTTCCATCGGCGGACAGTTCCGGATGCAGACGCACCAGTTCTTCTTCTTCGAGAAGGAGCGGAAGTTCGGCGGCATGCGCGGCTTCGACATCGCCGAAACCCTCGCCGGAGACTCCCGGGAAGGCATTCTCCTGGACAGCGTCGTGTGGGACATCCTGGAAGGAAAGCGCCTCGCCGTCAAGAACGTGGCCACGCAGGAAATCTTCTATGTCGATGCGGACCAACTCGTGGTGGCCGCCGGGGCCCTCCCCTTCATGCCGGCCTTCAAGAACGACGACCTGCCCGGCGTCTATACCGCCGCCGTCGTGCAGCGGATGATGAACACGGAGTTCACCCTCCTCGGCAAGAGCATCCTTACCGTGGGTGCCGGCAACATCGGCTATCTCACCTCCTACCAGGCGATGCAGGCCGGGGCCAAGGTCAAGGCCATCATCGAGGCGATGCCCCACGAGGGCGGTTTCCCGGTCCAGGCGAACCGCGTCCGCCGGCTGGGCATCCCCATCCTGACCTCCTACACCCTTGTGGAAGCCATCCCGAACGAGGACCGCAGCGGCATCGTGGGCGCCGTCATCGCCAAGTGCGAGAACTTCCGGCCCATCCCCGGAACCGAAGTCCGCATCGACGGGATCGACTGCATCAACATCTGCACGGGCCTGCTGCCGGACAACCAACTCCTCCGCAAGGGGGCCGAGGTGTTCGGACGCGCCTGCCACGGCGTGGGCGACGCCGTCCGGATCGGCGAGGGGACTTCCGCCGTCCTCCGCGGCCGCCAGTGTGCCTACGAAGTGATGATGGATCTCGGGAAGCGGGTCGATTACAACGCCTACCTGACCATCTCCAAGGAATATATCGACTCCCAGCAGCGGCCCGTCCGCGTACTGGAGAAACCCGCCAAGCCCTCCCCCGAGCGGATGGCGGCCAAGGGTTTCGTCATCGCGGACTGCCTGTACGGCTTTGCCTGCAACCCTTGCTCCTTCGCCTGCAAGCAAGGCGCGATTACCAAGAGTTCCACGTCCGTGACGCCGGTCATCGACTATGACAAGTGCATCGGTTGCATGGAATGCGTCGCAGGCTGCCCTGGCCTGGCCATCTTCGGCTACCGGCCCGACAGGAACCAGGTTTTCCTCCCGCTGGAATTCAACCTTCCGGAGGGTGCCAAGGACGTATTCCTGGTCGATGACGACGGCCAGATCGTGGGCGAAGGCGTGATCGAGCGCATCATCCGGAAACCCGGCAAGACGCACATCGCCGTGGTGAAGGCCGTCTCCATCGACGGCGAACTGACGGATGCCCATGGCTTCATCCTGAAGGAGGACTATCCCGAGCCGCTGGTGCTCGAACCCGACCGGTCCGACGCGGACAAGACGTTCGTCTGCCACTGCGAGGACGTGACGCTGGAAGACCTCCTGGAGGCCCTCAAGGGCCGCAAGAGTATTACCGCGCAGGAACTCAAGCACGTCACCCGGCTGGGCATGGGCCCGTGCCGCGGCTCCCGCTGCCTCCCCCGTGCAAAGCAGGTCCTCCGTGCCCACGGCATCGAGGTCACGGGCGAATTCACGCCCCGCGGGCCGATGGCGAACCTCGTGGAGATCGGCAACGTCTGCAACCTCAGCGGCGGGCATCGCCTCGTGACTTCCCCGCAGTTCTCGGATGAACAGGCCGTGGAAGCCGGCGCCTTCGTCGCCGGCGGCGGCATGGCCGGCACCGCCCTGTTCCGCTACTTCGCGGAGGCAGGCCTGAAGCCGGTCCTCGTGAACAAGGAACACGGCAGTTCCTGGCGGTGCATCGCCGGCGGCCGTCCTGCCTTCTCCGTCCCCGCCCTCGCGGAAATCGCCAACGGCAACCTGCAGATTTTCAGGGAACTCCATGCCGCCCACGACATCGACTTCAAGATGACGCGGTACGTGAACTTCGTCCATGACGAAGCCACCTACAAGAGCCTGGACGCCTCCCGCGCCTGGTCCGACGCCTACATGATCGACCGGAAGGACTTCGCCCGCGAGATTTCCCCGTACATCAATCCGAACCTGGACATCTACTCGCACGCCCTCATTTCCAACGACTGCTGGCAGGCCAGCCCGGGCAAGACCATCGACACGGTGCGGCAGATCGGCATCGGCCTCGGCGGCTGCGTGATGGAGGATACGGAACTGATCGATGTGGCAAAGACGGGTGAAACCTACCTGATTACGGTCCGGACGGCCGACGGACGTTACCGCAAGTTCAGGACATCCGTCTTCGTGAACGCCCTCGGCGCCGGTGCGGAGAAGTTCGCCCGGATGCTGGGCATCGACACCGGTCTCTTCCCGGTCCGTCACCAGGCCTTCATCACGAAGCGGCTGCCGCTCATCGGCAAGGACGGCGACTCGCTGGACATGCTCATCGACCGCCGCCACTACAAGGGCTTCTCCGCCGTCTATGGGCAGCAACTCGCCGCCACCGGCCAGATCATCGGCTGCGCCTCCCCCGCCACCGACGCGGCGGAAGCCGGCAAGAACCTGAAGGTCAATACGCAGGCGTTCCTGGAGATTGCGACGGAAGTGTTCACGGAATGGATTCCGCAACTGCGTGGCATGAGCCTCCAGGCCACCTGGTGCGGCTACTACACCGAACCCCGCTACATCATCGACCCGGCCGCCGGCCTGTTCGTCGGCATGCGCGGACACGGCTTCATGCTGTCGCAGTACATCGCGAAACTGTACGTGGACACCCTCCTGGGCCGTCCCGTACCCGCCTTCTTCGCCGACCTGGGCCTCGCCGGCTCCGGTCTGAGCGAAAACGCTTTCAAATAGGAAGGGAAAGCAAACTAAACTCATAGCGGAACATACAATCTGATTCTCCGATGTTGTCAATGGCACCCGGATTCATTTGCCACGGGATATTGTGTCAAAAATACTTGTATCTTTGTTGTAAAGATACCTCGCAATATGGACGAAAAAGAAATTCAAGCCATTATCAAAGACATCCAAGCCTCGCCAACAGAATGCGAATGGGTTGAGATAAAGCACGATAACGAGGATCCTGAATCTATCGGTGAATATGTTTCCGCCTTGGCAAACGGTGCGGCTTATATGGGACAATCTCGAGGCTTCATGGCTTGGGGGTTGGATGATAAAACGCATCAGATAGTTGGGACTAAGTTTAACCCCAAGACTGCGAAGATTGGGAATGAGGAACTGGAGAATTGGATATCACGTAGTCTAAGCCCACGCATTGACTTCTCTTTCCAAGAAATAGCTTTTCCCGAGGGCAGGGTCGTTGTGATGATGATAGATTCTGCGGGGAATACACCCGTTAAGTTCAAGGGGACTGCTTTCATTCGTGTCGGTACTTACAAAAAGAAACTTGCCGATTATCCTGAACGTGAAAGAAAAATATGGCAGAATACCCAGAACAGTTCATTTGAAACGAAGATTGCGAAGTCGGCAGTATCTGCTGATGAGGTTTTGGAACTTCTGGATTACTCTAAGATTTTCAGTTTGTTGCACTTGCCATTCCCTGATTCGAAGGCAGCCATCATTGACAAGTTGGTCGAAGATCAGTTAATCGTAAGAAGGCAATCATGCTTTGACATCACGAATCTTGGGGCTATTCTATTTGCGAATGACTTAAAGCAATTCGAACTGTTGGCGAGGAAGGCTGTAAGAGTCATCTTCTACAAGGAGAACGATAGGATTAACGCCATCAAAGAGCAAGTAGGCGGTAAAGGCTATGCTGTTGGATTTGAGGGTCTTGTTGACTACATCAGTGCTAATCTTCCCGTTAATGAGGAAATAGGAAAAGCACTTCGCAAAGAGATTCCGATGTATCCACCCGTTGCCATTCGCGAGTTTGTGGCAAATGCTTTGATTCATCAAGATTTCTCCATAGGAGGTTCTTCTCCGATGATAGAAGTATTCTCAAATCGTATGGAGATTACAAATCCAGGTAAGCCACTAATCGATGTTTTCCGGTTCATTGACCACGCCCCTATTAGCAGGAATGAAAAACTTGCCTCGTTGATGAGAAGGATGAATATCTGTGAAGAACGAGGTAGTGGAATTGACCGTGCTCTTCTGCAATGTGAGATTTACCAACTCCCTGCACCAGACTTCCAGCGCGATGAATTGTTTACTAAGGTGATTATGTTTGCTCCTATGACTCTTCGCCAGATGAATAAAGAAGATAAGCGCAGGGCATGCTATCAGCACTGCTGCTTGGAGTATCTTTCCGGGAAAAAGATGACCAACGAGAGTTTTAGAGGGCGTCTCAATATTAGCGATGAGAATTATTCAATAGCGTCGCGTATTATTTCAGACACCATTGCCGCAAAGTATATCAAATTAGACGATGCTGCCGCTTCTTCCAAGAAGTACGCGAGGTACGTTCCATTTTGGGTTTGATCTTATGTGACCGTCATGTGACTGAGCCTTCTTTATCTATCGTTAAATGGCTGATTTTCAGCACTGTTCTTGTGTGACTGTTATGTGATTAAGTTCCCGAAGCCCATGCTCCACGACGACAAACACTACCGAAAATCATAAGTTCGAAGTCTATATGGTGCTGGCGGCCCCTCTCGAGCCGGGCATTGGTCTATCGCTCATTCTGGATTACCAGACCGCTATAGCCATCAGCGAAGTGCTCCAGCAGCACATGCCACACGTCATCAAGGGACTCCCCTCCTCCACCTCGAAGGTCGCTACTGGCCAGGCCAAGGAGACGCTGCTGCTGAAGGCAATCTGGGACGCTCTCCCGAAAGAATTCCAAGCGAAGGACTTCAAAGCCATAGCCAAGGAGGCCGGGTTGTCCGTTCCGACTGCCGAGCGTTACATCTGGCAATGGGTGGACACCCGCCTTGACAAAGTCTCTCGAGGACGATACAGATAGCGGTAACGACTTCGCAGCCACGGCCTTTCACCGGGCTGTTTTGTCTTAGAATCAAGGTCTTACACTTTGCTGCTGGTTAATTCGGCGAAAATCGCTAAATTTGTTAATCATGTACCCAGTAGATTTATTTATGGATAATTTGAACCTATACCACGAGTTAGAGGCCCTCCTGCGGATGAATAATAAATACTGCATGGATGATGGTACCCTCATCAAGAACAAGATTGTAGAGGACGCACTCACCATGCAACCCGATTTGCTGAAGCATCTTCTGTCAAACGAGGTAATGAAGAAAAACTTCTTCAGCGAAATTGATAAAATGCTGGTCTTTGACAAAATCAAGTTTCAGCAGTTCATAATGAATAAATCCTTCCTTCCGGACAGTTATACCGCATATAAAAACAAGATTGGGCTTGTTGCTGATGACGGACGCTTTATAAGCGAGAACCGGGATGTTGTATTGGCGTGGCCATATAAGGATTGTGTCCTGGAAGGTGGGCAAACTAAAGAGGATGTAAAGCGCGATGAAATCTTTTGGAGTGAAACGCTTGCGCCTGAAGAAATCAGCCGGTTAACTGAACCTAAAGCTTTTGTTGGGTTCAAACGTTTTGATAAAGATGGTGAAGCATCCATAGGCAATGTGTCCTCCAAGGATAATCTGATAATCAAAGGCAACAATCTCTTGACTCTTCACTCTTTAAAAGAGAAATACAGGGGGAAAGTCAAATTGATTTATCTTGATCCACCGTACTATTTTGTTGCGAATAAGTCAGAGGATACTTTCAGTTATAATTCGAATTTCAAGCTCTCTACATGGTGCACTTTCATGAAGAATCGTCTGGAGGTCGCTCGTGAACTACTTAGTGAAGATGGCGCTTTATTTATCCAGATTAGCGATGATGGCGTTGGTGAGCTTCATTTATTATTGAAAGAGGTATTCAATAAAAATGGAGAGAATAACTTCATCAACAAAATCACCGTCAAGACAAAATCTCCTTCAGGGTTTGCAAGCGTCAACCCGGGTGTTTTCGAAACAGCCGAGTACATTCTCGCATTTGCTAAGAATAAGTCTATGTGGCGCTTTAATCAACAGATTTGTGAAATCTGAGTATGACTCTAATTATGCGCAATATATTGTGAATCCTGAAGAGCCTTACTCTGATTGGCGTTTTGAGCGTATAGACGCAAGAATAGCTCGGGACTTGGGTTATAAAGACAAGAGAGCGGCTTTAAAAAAGGAAAACGAAACCGTTTTCAATCAATTAGTTGCGGACTTTGCCCTCAAAAATAAGGAGATAGTTTTTCGCCTTACGGCCATCAATGATGATGCAGCAGCAGAAGCGGTGGCTTTAAGGGAAAAATCAAGACTGGACCCCGAAAAGGTTTTCTGCATGAAGCGTGAGGACAACTACGATCTTTATGTCACTAGAGCTCAAGAAATTGCCTTTTATGCCAAAAAGATTAGGGTAATTGATGGAGAGGAAGGACCTACTATGCAGTTAACCAATATCTGGTATGATATATCCTATGAGGGAATCGCTAAAGAAGGAGATGTAAAACTTAAAGGTGGCAAAAAGCCAGAGAAGCTAATGCGTAGAATAATTGAAATGGCTTCAAATCCTGGTGATTTGGTTCTTGATTTCTTTGCCGGAAGTGGCACTACTGCTGCAGTGGCCCATAAATTGGGTAGACAATTTATCACGTGCGACCAGTTAGATTCCCAGATAGAGATGTCTCTGAAGAGACTTAAGGATGTTCTAAATGGCGAGCAATCTGGTATAAGTAAACTGGTTAACTGGAAAGGTGGAGGTTCGTTCGTTTTCTGTCAACTTGCTACTGCCAATTGGGGTTTCGCAGACGAGATTCAAAAAGCCGATAGCTCTTCTTCCCTCAAAGAAATATGGGAGCGAATGAAAGAAACAGGGTATCTTAATTACAAGATTAACCCAGAGGAGATTGACGAAAATGCGGCTTCTTTTGAAGAGTTAAGCCTTGATGACCAGAAACGTTTTCTTATTGAGTGTCTTGACAAGAATATGCTCTATATCCCAATAAGCGATATGGATAGTGAAGAATACGAGATATCCGAGGAGGATAAGCGTCTCACCCGGGAGTTTTACAAAAAACTATAGTTCAGATGGCAAACCTCCAAGATAATCTTAATGACTGGTTCGGACGCAGGAATATATTGCGATTGAATTTACCGGACTACTTTGAGACAGGGCTTAGTTCATCTCGTCCATTACGTCCATATCAGCAGGATTGTTTCAAGTATTTCTTGACATACATGAATCCTGATAGTGACTTTGATGGAAAACAAGCACGCCCTCATCTCCTGTTTCATATGGCCACTGGATCAGGGAAGACACTCATCATGGCCGGGGCTATGCTATATCTTTATGAGCAAGGATATCGGAATTTTCTGTTTTTTGTCAATCATACCAACATTGTCGAAAAGACAAAAGATAATTTCCTGAACGCTGGCTCTTCCAAATATCTGTTTGCACAACAGATTGAGGTTAACGGAAAGCGAGTTGAGATTCGAAAAGTAGACAACTTTCAGGGCACCTCTCCAGATTGCATAAACCTTTGTCTTTGTACTATCCAAGGTCTGCATGCTGATTTGAATTCTGAGAAAGAGAATTCAGTTACGTATGAGGATTTCACAGACCAGCCCGTGGTACTTATCTCTGATGAAGCTCACCACATGAATGCTTGGACAAAGAGTGGTAAGAAAACGCAAGAGGAACAACAACATATTAAGAACTGGGAGCAGACCATCGCCAATATTTTTGAGAAGGAGAATGGCAGTCTCCCTAACATCTTATTGGAGTTTACTGCTACGGCTGATTTCGAGGATCCGGTAATTAAACAGAAATACGTGAATAAGGTAATTTTCGATTATCGTTTAAAAAAGTTCCGTGAAGACCTGTATTCAAAAGAAGTCGAAGTGATTGAAAGCGACCTTGAGCCGCTTGATATGGCACTCCAGGCCATGATACTTAGTCAGTATAAACGTAAACTTTTTGCCGATATACACCAGCATATCAAGCCAGTGGTCCTGTTGAAATCAAAAACGATAGATGAGAATAAAATCATTTTTAATCAATTCGTCCAAGCGGTTTCATCAATAAGCGAGTCGGATATTGCAAAGATTAGAGGAAGAGCCAAAGACGATCTGGCTGCCGCTTTTGATTATTTCGATAAGCATAATATCTCTGCAGCCAATCTGATTCTCGAGTTAAAACTTGACTTCTCTTTCGAAAGGCTTCTTCTTATTGACGGGAAGAATATCTCCCCGGAGAAACAAAGGCTTTTGAACTCTTTGGAAGATGAGACAAATCAAGTCCGTGCAATCTTCGCGGTGGACATGCTTAATGAAGGGTGGGATGTTCTGAATTTGTACGATATTGTTCGACTGTACAACACCCGAGATCCTAATACTAAGGAAGGCAAAGCCGGAAAAACCACAATGCAGGAAGCGCAACTTATTGGACGAGGAGCGCGTTATATGCCTTTTAGAGACCCGGTTAACCCTGCCTTAGACATTGATCGCAGAAAATACGACAATGATGCAAAGAACCCACTTCGGGTTATAGAGAAGCTCCATTACCATAGCACCGTTAATCCTCGATACATCCAGGAACTTCATACAGCATTGGTCACTACCGGGATTGAACCCGATACAAAAACCCAACTGGACTTGTTCTTGAAACAAGAGTTCAAAGAAAGCCGATTGTACAAAAAAGGTCTGGTTTTCTTGAACAAGCGTATTCCTATTTCTGAGGCGGAGGATGACGGGACAATAGGAAAAGAGATTTTACAGAAGAAGTTTTCTGTGTCAGTTCATACTGGCCAGATGCGTTCGAGCCAAGTGTTTACCGAAGACGGTTCATCAAGTAATTTAGCAACAAAGAGTCTGCCTATCCGGTTTAAGGAAATTGGCTATCATGTCGTTCGTTCTGCTCTGAATACCCTGCCTTCATATAACCTTGATCGGCTTATGGGTCTCTATCCTCAACTGAGAAGCATAAAGGAATTCGTTACAAGTGACGACTATCTTTCTGATTTAAGTATTATTGTAACTGGTACAAAAGCGACGCTCAAAGAGTATTCGCAAACCGAGAAACTTTTTATAGCCAAGTCTGTCCTTAAAGACATTGAGCCAATTCTTATCTCTCGTGGAAAGTCATTCCGAGGAACAAAAGAATTCCAGCCGGTCCAGATTAAAGGCACATTCCGGGAATCAATTACTCTGAACGTGACAATCCCAGCTGGGGGCATGCAAGAGTTTGGTGTTTCAATGAAAACGCCGAGGAATCCACAATATACTCTTGACCTGTCTAAAGTCAACTGGTATGCCTATAACGACAATTTCGGCACTTCTGAAGAAAAGGCTCTTGTCAAATACATAGAAGTCATAATGCCAAAGTTGGAAGAAAAATACGATGAGATTTACTTGGTCCGCAACGAGAAAGATGTCAAGATATACAGTTTTGATACCGGGCAAGTCTTTGAACCAGACTTTGTTCTCTTCCTTCGTATTAAAGGATCAGGAGACAAATATGATAATCTGCAACTCTTCATTGAGCCGAAAGGCGATGGCCTCCTTAAGCAAGACAAATGGAAGAATGACTTCCTAAAACAGATTAAGTCGATGGCCGAAATATCATGGTGCACAAAAACTGATAACTTCTTTGTATGGGGCGTTCCTTTCTTTAATGAAAATAACAATAAAGAGTTTGAGGATGCAATCAATGATGAAGTCTTGACATATACTCCCGCGCTGGCGCCTGGACCTATTGTTTCCTTCATCGTGATTCCGGCTTCGGAAGTTCCTACCGAAAAGAGATACACGCAGTTTATCCCGCTGTATTCTGTCCGAGCAGCCTGTGGTTCTTTTGAAGACACCAACACTATTCCGGAAGAAGAAGCAGAAGGATGGGTGGATGTTTCAGAAGCAGGTATCAAGGCTAACAAGAATATGTTCTTGGTACACGCTGTTGGCGAATCGATGAAACCAAGAATAAACGATGGCGATTTATGTGTTTTCGAACTATACAGCGCCGATGCCAGTGGATCACGTGAAGGTGAAATCGTCCTGACGGCATGCATCAACAATGATGATGATTACGGGTGCAGTTTCACGATTAAGAAATACCATAGCGAGAAACTACAAAACGAAGACGGCTCCTGGCAACATACCAAGGTTGAACTGCAATCACTGAATCCTGAATTCAGCACCATTGAAGTATCTCCTGAAGATGCCTCCTCATTGCGCACCATTGGTATACTAAGGGCTGTTCTGTAAGGAAATACAATGGAGGCCACCTCCCTCATAATCGGAATCGTCATAGTCATCGGGCTGTTCTTACTGCTCCGATGGCTGATTCCGTCGAAGGGTAAGGTCGGAGAAAAAGTAGTTGCGGGGAAACTGGACCACCTACCGAAAGACCAGTACCGGGTGCTGAACAATGTGACGATACCGACACCCAAAGGCAGTTCCCAGATAGACCACCTGGTCGTGTCACTCTATGGCATCTTCGTCATCGAGACCAAGAACTACAATGGGTGGATTTATGGCGGTGAACACGCCGAATACTGGACGCAGAACATCTACGGTAACAAATACCAACTATACAACCCGATCCTGCAGAATGCTGGCCACGTCCGAGCGCTGCGACGTGTCCTGAAGGATTACGAGCCGCTACCGATACTACCCATCGTCGCTTTCTCCGGCAAGGCTGATATAAAAGTCAAAGTCGAAGAAGCGTGCGTGGTCTATTGGAGTCAGATACGCAAGGTTATCAATCGATTCGAGGAGAAGCGGCTAACCTGGTCCCTGGTCAATGAAATATGCGATGCCGTTCAAGCGGCGCAGTTAGAGCCTGGAAAAGAGGCCAATAAGCAGCATATGAAGGACATCCGCAGTGCCAAGGAGCAGAAATACGATGCCATTGCTTCAGGTCGATGCCCACGCTGCGGCGGCACCTTGGTTCTTCGCTCCGGGAAGTATGGACAGTTCTACGGCTGCTCCAATTATCCTCAGTGTAAATACACTCATTCCAAATAATTCACTTGGCAAATTTGTAAATTCAAAAGATTGTATTATATTTGTCTCGTAATTCTTGATGTTTAAGGTTAATCCTGTTGCAGAATTATGGAGACAAAGACTAAATGTAAGTTCGTCAGCCGTGACAGGGTGACGGTTGAAACGCCACAAGGTGACCGTTTCACGTTGGGACTCTCCGGTGTTATCCCTTTTGAGTTTCAGGAGCAGCACTGTCAAATCATCGCTGCACTCTTCGACAAATACTACCAGGGCGACCCATCAGTCATTATGGGGCCGATTCTTCGTGGTATGTACCAATGCCGCTGCTGGGCCAGCATCTTCTGGTATGGCCCGGACCGTGGAAATGAACGCGAGCGTATCGGTGCCCGTATCAAGAGCCTTCGGATGGAGCGCCGGATGGATGCCCAGGATGTCGCACAACTTGCCGACATAGACGCCTCAAACCTCAGCCGTATTGAGAAAGGAAAGTATTCCGCAGGACTTGACATACTTTGCCGTATTGCCGCCGCAATGGATTGTCATGTGGACATCGTGCCCAACAACAGCCGAATCAACATGGCAGGCCATATCGTGCCGGAAGAGCACAAGAAATGGATGATAACCGCCAAGCGGAGCACCTTCCGTTTGGCTGAATGCCTGGAGAAATTCGGTGAATATCACTGGCAGCAAAGCCGATATAACGTCAATGTTGGCGACACCATTTACGTATATGTCTCTGAGGACAGGGAAATCAAATACAAGATGGTCGTTGAGGCCATCAATGTAAGATACGACCAATGGATGGTCAAGGAAGAGGAGTTTTGGGTCGATAAGGACCGCATCAATCAGGATGAAGGCGACACGAAATACGCCCTTCTTCGCCTTGAGGCAGTCTCCAAGTCCGGCAAACTCACCGAAGAAAACCTCACCAAGCACGGATTCCTCCGTGCCCCTCAGGGTACCAAAGAACTCGAAGGCGACCTTCTCAAATTCATCGAAAGGAGGTTTTAATCATGGGCGCATTCCTGACCTATGCGCTGGATGAAGGCGGAGCCCTCGTCCACGTCGATGATGTCGCCAAAGGCGCAAAGTGTGCCTGTCACTGCCCCCATTGTGATGCTCCTCTATATGCAAAGAATGCCGGGACACAGCGTGAGCACCATTTCGCACACGCTCACGGACACGAATGTGAAGGAGCGTATGAATCCTCCCTGCACCTGTTGGCTAAAGAAATCCTCCAGGAGACGGGTAGGATAATGCTACCAAAATCCGATGGTAGCCACTTCCCTACGGGCTCTGTCCGTATTCGCAATGTTGAGACTGAAAAATGGGACGACCGCTACGGAATCAGGCCAGATGCCGAAGGGATTATGGACAATGGAGAACGTCTTCTCATTGAATTTTATGTCAGCCACAAAGTCGATGGTAAGAAGCGTCAAATCATAGTGGATAACCATCTCAAGTGTATCGAGATAGACATCAACTACCAAGCGCTCGACAAAGCCGAATTGAAGGAATTCTTGACCGGTACTGACGAAGACCGCAAATGGATCGTGTCAATGCCGCCGCCAAAATCGAAGGGGGAGTCCTTCAGTTATGGGAGGAATCCCCTGTACGAAAAGGCAAGGGACATCCTCAAAGAAGTCTTTGATGAAGGAACCATTACCATTCATCCCCATGCTATGTCCTATTACCGTCCTGATAAGTCCTTTGACCTGCGTCAGATCGGATATGATGTTTGCGAAGTCAACACAAAGTATCGAGGTTTCAAATCAGATCTATTGCTATTCAGAAGCCAGAAAGAAGATGAAGGACACATATCGATTAATATACGCGGTCGAAGGCGCAGCGAATACTTCCGATATCCAAAAGGACTCAGGATAATCGACATAGTAATCAAAGCCATAGGTACGGAAGAAAGTACGAGGCAGAGGCTGAAAGATGGAGACCTGGCTGGAGATTTAGGCTTGACTATCGATTATTACGGTTTCAAAGGATAAATTAGAGAATCGCAGGTTCGTGCGTAATCGAAGTAACTATCTGAAATAGAATCTTTACAATAGCAAGGAAGGATTTATTTCCGGCCCTTTTTCAATCTTTCCCGCTCGGCTTTCAAGGCGCCCTTCCGGGGCGTCTTGGCGGGTTTGCGGGGGCGGGGCGGCATCGGCGCATCGACGAGCGATTCGATGTAATCGTCCTCCGAAGGGGCGGGCACGTTCTCCATTTCCGGCTCCACCAGTTCGTAGTCCAGGAGTTTCTGCTCCAGGTTGGTACCCTTCACGCGGATGCGGAGCGGGTCGCCGAGTTTGATGACGCCGTGCTTGCGCCGGCCGACGGCGCGGTAATGGTCCTCGTCGAAGTCGTAGAAGTCCGACCGGATGGTCCGGTAAGGGATCATGCCTTCGATCTTGGTGGGCTCGATCTCCACGTAGATTCCCCACTGGGTGACGCCGGACACGTGACCGTCGAACTCCTGTCCGACCTTGTCCTCCATGAATTCCACGAGTTTGTACTTGACGCTCTCGCGCTCAGCCTCGGCGGCGATGACTTCGCGTTCGGAGGCGTGCTTGCACTGGGCGGTGTAGTAGTCCATCGACTGGGAGTCCGCCCCGCGGAGGTACATCGACAGGAGACGGTGCACCATCAGGTCCGGATAGCGGCGGATGGGGGAAGTGAAATGCGTATAGAACTTGAAGGCGAGGCCGTAGTGGCCGATGTTGTCGGTGCTGTAGCAAGCCTTGGCCATCGCGCGGAGGGCGAGGATCTGGATGGCGCCCAACTCCGGCTTCTCCCTGGCGTCGGTGAGGAGGCTGTTCAGCGACAGGGCGATGTCCTTGCCACTGCCGATCGGGCCCATCTTGTAGCCCAGGTTGCCGGCGAACTCGCGCAGTCCGGTCACTTTCTCGAGATTGGGCTCGTCATGGACGCGGTACACGAAGGTCTTGGGGTTCTTGACCGCCTTTCCTCCCATCTTGCCGTCCGAGGCGACAAACTCCGCCACGGACTTGTTCGCCAGGAGCATGAATTCCTCGATGAGCCAGTTGGCCTCCTTCGAGAACTTCTGATGGACGCCGACGGGCTTTCCGTTCTCGTCGATATCGACCTTCATCTCGGGCCGGTCGAAACTCACGGCACCGTTGGCAAAGCGCTTCTTCCGGAACTTGAGGGCGAGTTTGTTGAGCGTGAGGACGGCTTCCTTCACCTCATCCGGGACGATGCCGCATTCGGAACCTTCGCCGAAAGACTGCTTCATCGCGGCTTCCCCGGCGTCGATGATGGCCTGGGCCAGTTCATAGGAGAACCGGTAGTCGGAGATGATCTCCGTGCGGCCGAACCAGGGGTTGATGACCTTGCCCAGCGGCGTGATCTCGAAGACGGCGGAGAAGGTGAGTTTCTCCTCGTTGGGGCGCAGGGAGCACAGTTTGTTGGAAAGTTTTTCCGGGAGCATGGGCACGGTGCGGTCCACGAGATAGACCGACGTGCCGCGGGCCTGGGCCTCGGCATCCACCGGGGTTCCGGGCTTCACGTAGTAGGAGACATCGGCGATATGGACGCCCACCTCATAGTTGCCGTTGTCCAGTTTCCGGAAGGACAGGGCATCGTCATAGTCCTTGGCGTCGGCCGGGTCGATGGTGAAGGTAAGAACCTTCCGGAAATCCTTGCGGCCTGCGCGGTCCTTGTCGGTGATTTCGTCGGAAATCAGGTCCGCAGCGTTCTCCACGGCCTTTTCGAACCGGTAAGGGAGACCGAATTCCGCCAGGATGGCGTGCATTTCGGTGTCGTTCTCGCCCGGCATGCCGAGAATGTCCACGACATGGCCGATGGGCCCGGTTTCCCCGCGCGGCCACTCGTCCACGACGGCCGCGACCTTCATCCCCCGCTTGCCCCCTTCGGGAACAGGCACGGAGATGTCATAGGGCATGGTCTTGGAGGACATCAGCACCCAGGCCTGTTTCCCGACGACATGGAGGATGCCCACGAAAGGCTTCTTCGAGCGTTCGAGGATGGCGATGATCTCACCGCTGCGGCGCCGGACGTTGCCTTCCCGTTCCTGGGTGACGGCCACCCGCACGGTATCCCCGTGGAGGGCGCCCCGCGTCTTGGACGCCTTGACGAAGACGTCTTCTTCCTGTCCTTCGATCCGGACGAACACGAATCCCTCGCGGGACATCATCGCCGTTCCCACGAACTCGGGAACGATCCGGACCTTCTTCTTCCTTTTTTCCGCCCTGGCGACGTGACCGCCGCGTTCCTTTCTTCTTTTCGGCATGGCTATACTCGGTTAACTGTACAAAGATACGAAAAAACTATTTGAAAGCCGGCCCTGCCGCCGCCGAATGGAAGAAACCCGATGGACGGACCGGGGAAAGCCGGCATTTTTCACTATCTTTGTGTGCATCTAGAACGAAACGATGAAACGGTTGTTTTTTGCTTTAACCCTGGCTCTCGTCCTTGCCGGATGCAAGGACAGTACCCCGCTGTACAAGGATGCGAGCCGCTCCGCCGGAGAGCGGGCAGACGACCTGCTCAAGCGGATGACCGTCGAAGAGAAACTGGGGCAACTCCTCTGCCCGCTGGGATGGCCCATGTACGACAAGGTGGCCGCGGACAGCGTGACCATCTCGGACGCCTACCGCGATTTCATCCAGAACCAGCATGGCGGCATGCTCTGGGCCGTTTTCCGTGCCGATCCGTGGACGAAGAAGACGCTGGAGACGGGACTGGATCCCGTGCTGGCGGCGAAGGCGTACAACGCCCTGCAGCGCTATGCGATGGATTCTACCCGGCTGGGCATTCCCATCATCCTCGCCGAGGAGGCGCCGCACGGGCACATGGCCATCGGTACGACCGTGTTCCCCACCTCGATCGGCCTGGCATCGACCTGGGATACGGAACTGGTGGAATCGGTGGGTGAAACCATCGGCACGGAACTGCAGGCGCAGGGGGCGACCATCGGCTACGGTCCGGTCATCGACCTGTCCCGCGAACCGCGCTGGTCCCGTGTGGAGGAGACCTATGGCGAAGACGTGCACCTGACCTCGCAGATGGCCTCCGCGATGGTGCGGGGCACCTCCTCGAAGGGCGTCATCTCCACCCTGAAGCATTTCGTGGCCTACGGCGTCCCCGAGGGCGGGCATAACGGCAACCCTTCCATCATCGGCATACGGGACCTCAAGGAGAACGTGCTCCCGACCTTCAAGGCCGCCATCGACGCGGGCGCCTTGTCCGTCATGACGTCATACAACTCCCTGGACGGCGTTCCCACCACCTGCAACCAGGATCTCCTGACCGGCGTCCTGCGGGACGAATGGGGCTTCGACGGTTTCGTCGTCAGTGACCTGGAGAGCATCGACGGACTCCAGACCAGCCACCATGTGGCCTCGTCCCGCCAGGAAGCGGGCGAATTGGCCCTGAACGCCGGCGTGGACGTGGACCTGGGCGCGCATTGCTATGCACAACTCAAGGAATCCGTGGAAAAGGGCCGGGTCATCAAGGCCGTCCTGGACCGGGCGGTGAAACGCGTCCTGGTCCGCAAGTTCGAATCCGGCCTGTTCGACCATCCGTATGTCGATGAGACCGCCGCCGCGGGCCTCGTCCGGACGCCGGAACACGTCGAAGTGGCCGCCCAGGCCGCCCGGGAAGGCATCGTCCTGCTGAAGAACGACGGCGTCCTGCCGCTGTCCAAGGACATGACCGTCGCCCTCATCGGTCCGAATGCCGACAACCAGTACAACCAGTTGGGCGACTACACCGCCCCGCAGGCGGAAGACCATGTGGTCACGATGCGGGAAGGCCTCGAGGCCAAGGGGATCGACGTCCGCTATGTGAAGGGCTGTGCCATCCGCGACACCGACCGTTCCTCCATCGCGCAGGCCCTCATCGCCACGATGCTGTCCGATGTCGCCGTCGTCGTGGTGGGCGGTTCCTCCGCCCGAGATTTCAAAACGAAATACATCGATACCGGCGCCGCTGTCGTGGACGAGGACTCCGTTTCCGACATGGAAGCCGGCGAGGGCTTCGACCGCGCCTCGCTGGAACTCCTGGGCCTGCAGAACGAACTCCTGAAGGCGGTGCGTTCCGTCGGGAAACCGGTCGTCGTGGTCTATGTGGAAGGCCGCCCGCTGGACAAGCAATGGGCAGCGGAGAAGGCCGATGCCCTCCTGACCATGTGGTACCCGGGCGGCGAAGGCGGCACGGCCCTGGCCGATGTCCTCTTCGGCGACTACAACCCCGCCGGCCGTCTCCCCGTGAGCGTTCCGCGGAACGTAGGCCAACTCCCGGTGTATTACAACAAGAAGAACCCCCGCGGACACGACTATGTGGAAATGTCCGCCGATCCGCTCTATCCCTTCGGTTACGGCCTGAGTTACACCACCTTCGCATATTCCGACCTGACGGTTTCCGGCCGTGTCCCCCATGTGGAAGTGACGGTCAATGTGAAGAATACCGGCTCCCGGGACGGGGAAGAAGTGGTCCAGTTGTACGTCGTGGACCCGCTCGCCTCCACCGTCCGGCCGCGGAAGCAACTCCGCGCCTTCGACCGCGTGGCCGTCAAGGCCGGAGAAACCGTACCCGTCACCCTGAAACTCGGCCCCGACGCCTTCTCCCTCGTGAACGCGGCGGGAGATACCGTCATCGAGCACGGTGACTTCATCCTCCAGGTGGGCGCCTCCTCGGAGGATATCCGTTTAAGCGAAAAGATTACCTACTGACCATGAGAAGACTGTCGATTCTGCCTGCCCTCTTCCTCCCGGCCGCCTTATGGGCCCAGAGCCTGCCCTACTGGCAGGACATGAACATCACCTCCGTGAATGCCGAGACGCGGCGGACCGAGGCCGTCTGGTTCGCGGATCGCGCCGACGCCCTGTCCAAGGGCTTCCGCGAGAGCGAGAACTATGCGGATCTGAACGGGGTGTGGGAGTTCAAGTATTTTGACGACTACCATGAGATGGAGAGATTCTTCCGCTCCGCTCAGAATGACACTTCGGGTATCGGATGGGACAAGATCCGGGTGCCCGGGAACTGGGAGGTACAGGGGTATGGCGTGCCTATCTACGTGAACATCCCTTATGAGTTCGCCCCCAGGGATCCGCAGCCTCCAACACTGCCGGATGTCTTCCCCGCCGCCCTCTATCACCGGACTTTCACCGTCCCGGAAGGATGGAAGGGCCGGACCGTGTACCTGAACCTCGCCGGCATCAAGTCCGGCACGTATGTGTATGTGAACGGGAAGGAAATCGGCTACAGCGAGGACTCCAAGAGCCTCGCCCGGTTCGATGTCACCCAGGCCGTGAAGGACGGGGACAATGATCTGACGATCAAGGTGTATCGCTATTCCACCGGCTCCTGGCTGGAATGCCAGGACTTCTGGCGCATCAGCGGCATCGAACGGGACGTGTACCTGTCCAGCGAGAAGACGCCGGCCCGCTTCGACTTCAGCGTCGTTTCCACCCTCGACCCCACCCTCACCCGGGGCGTCTTCCAGTTGAAGATGCGGTCGGAAGGCAAGTCCGACGTGTTCTATGAACTGATCGACAGCAACGGCGAGACCGTCGCCGACGCCATCTACGACTTCCGGGGCGAGTTGACCACCGTGACCGACACGATTCCGGACGTGCGTACCTGGACGGCCGGAACGCCGGAACTGTACACCCTCCTCCTGAAGGTCAATGGGGAATACACCCGCTTCCACGTGGGTTTCCGCCGGATCGAGATCGCAACCGTCAAGGACGGGGAACGCGACGTGAAGGCGCTCCTCATCAACGGGCAGCCCGTCAAGTTCAAGGGGGTGAACATGCACGAGCACAATCCCTACACGGGCCATTACCAGACCCGGGAGAACATCCTGGAGGACCTGAAACTGATGAAGATGGCGAACATCAACGCCATCCGCACCTGCCACTATCCCCAGCCCCGCGAGTTCTACGAACTGTGCGACAGCCTCGGCTTCTACGTTTACGACGAAGCGAACATCGAGTCCCACGGAATGGGTTACCGGCTGGACCGGACGCTCGGCAACAACACCGCCTGGCAGTCCAAGCACATCGACCGCATCCTGAACATGTACTACCGTACGGCGAGTTATCCCTGCGTGACCATCCTCTCCCTCGGCAACGAGGCCGGTAACGGAGCGAACTTTTACGAGGCCTACCGCGTGCTGAAAGCCCTGGAAAGGGACGGCCAGAACCGCCCCGTATGCTACGAGCGCGCCGAGCGGGAATGGAACACCGACATGCTCGTCCCGCAGTACCCCGGCGCCGAATGGTTCGCGCGGATGGGCGAACGGGAGAGCGGCCGGCCGGTCGTTCCGTCCGAATATGCCCATGCGATGGGTAACTCCACCGGCTCCCTCGACCTCCAGTGGGCGCAGATCTACGCCCATACGCACCTGCAGGGCGGTTTCATCTGGGACTGGGTGGACCAGGGCCTGTACGACCCGGAAAAGGGATGGACCTACGGCGGTGACTATGGCGTGGATGCCCCTTCCGACGCGAACTTCCTGTGCAACGGCCTGGTCAATCCGGACCGCAACCCGCACCCGGGCTACTTCGAGGTAAAGCATGTCTATCAGGATATCGCCATTACGGGTGTCGCTCCGGAGGAAGGCCGGTTCTCCATCCAGAACCGCTTCTATTTCAAAGACTTGAAAAACTACGTGGTCCACTGGCGGCTGGAACGGGACGGCAAGCCGGTGAAAAAGGGGAAATGCGCCTTCTCCACGCCGGCCCGCCAGTCCGAGGAGTTCGTCTTGAAACTCCCGGAGCGGAAAATGCGCCCCGAGGGCGAATACCGGATCTTCTTCGAGACGGAAACCGCCCGCGTGCTGCCACTGCTTCCGAAAGGGACAATCGTCGCGGCAGACGAAGTCCTGGTCAAGGACACCGGCGAAAAGAAGGCCTTCAAGTCCCGCAGGCACGCGGATGTGAAAGAAAATGAGACCGAGATCCGCCTGTCGTCAGGACGGGGCAGACTGGTCTTCGACAAGGCGCTCGGCATCGTCCGGCGCTGCACCTACCGGGGGACCGACCTGTTCGATCCGGAGTTCGGCCTCCGCCCGAATTTCTGGCGCGGTCCCACCGACAACGACTACGGCAACAACCAGCCCTATCGTGCCCATGCCTGGAAAGAGGCGTCCCAGACCTTCCAGGCCTCCGTTTCCGAGGAAGAGGGCACGCTTCGGGTGACCTATGCCCTTCCGACCGGCTGCTCGATGGCCGTGGATTACACCCTCCTCCCCGGCGGTTCCCTCAAGATTTCCGCCACGTTCCAGGGCGCCGGCAAGAAGCCGGTGGACATCCCCCGCATCGGCTTCCGTTTCCGGGTGAAGGACAATGATTTCCAATACTTCGGACGCGGCCCGATGGAGAACTACTGCGACCGCAACTCCGGCACTTTCAAGTCCGTCTATGCGGCGAAGGCTTCCGATGAGTTCTATCCTTATGTCCGGCCGCAGGAGACCGGCCATCACACGGAGACCGAGTGGCTTTCCACGCGGCAACTCACGGTAGTGGCAGACAGCCTCTTCGAGTTCAACGCCCTCCGGCACAGCGTGGAGGACCTGGACAGCGAAGAGTCCGGCCAGCCGTTCCAGTGGAACAACTTCGACACCCCGCCCGTCCATGACGAGGAAGAGGCCGCGAACGCTCACAGGCGGCACCAGACCCACCTTTGCGACGTTCCGGACCGCGATTTCACCGAAATCTGCATCGACGGCGCCGCCACCGGCGTAGGCGGCTATGACAGTTGGGGCTCCATGCCGGAGCCTTCCCGTACCGTCTGGTCTACCGACGACCGGACCTTCGCCTTCACCCTCGTGCCCGTCCGGGCCCGTAAAACCGAAAAAGCCATCCTTTATGCGTATTAGACTCACCCTGGCCGCCCTCCTGCTGGCCGCCCTGCCGCTGGCGGCCCAGACCGAATATGTGAACCCTTTCATCGGCACGACCAACTTCGGGGCGTGCAACCCCGGTGCCGTGACACCGAACGGGCTGATGAGCGTCACGCCCTTCAACGTGATGGGCTCCCGCCTGAACACCTGGGACAAGGATAGCCGCTGGTGGTCCACGCCCTATGTCCAGGAAAACGTCTATTTCACGGGCTATGCCCATGTGAACCTCTCCGGCGTCGGCTGCCCTGAACTCGGTTCGGTCCTCACGATGCCTACGACAGGGCCCTTGGAGGTGGATTATCACACGTACGGAAGCGAATACACAGATGAGCAGGCCCGTCCCGGCTACTACGCCGTCCGGCTCCTGACCGGAATCCTTACGGAAGCGACGGCCACCACGCGCACGTCTCTGGAGCGGTACACGTTCCCGGGCGGAGCGGGTAACATCCTCGTGAACCTGGGCGAAGGCCTGACCAATGAGTCGGGCGCCACCGTCCGCCGCGTCTCGGACACGGAAATCGAGGGTTCCAAGTTGATGGGCACATTCTGCTACAACCGGAACGCGGTGTTCCCGATGTACTTCGTCCTCCGGGTGAACAAGGCACCCGACAGGTGCGGCTACTGGAAGAAACAGCGCCCGATGACCGCCGAGTCCGCCTGGGATTCCGATGCTGGCCGCTACAAGTTGTATGAGGCCTACGCACGGGAACTGTCCGGCGACGACATCGGTTACTGGTTCCGCTACGAGAACCTTGCCGAGGGCGAGCAGGTGATGGTCCAGGTGGGGGTATCCTTCGTCAGCATCGACAATGCCCGCGAGAACCTGGAGGCCGAACAGAAGGGTTTCGACTTCGCGGCCGTACAGGACGCGGCGGAACAGGCCTGGCGGGAACAGTTGGGCAGGATCCGCGTGACCGGCGGTACCGAAGAGCAGAAGACCGTCTTCTACACCGCCCTGTACCATACCCTCATCCATCCGAACATCCTGGAGGATGTGAACGGGGAATACCCGCTGATGGAGTTCGGCAATCCGGAGGCCGTGAACATCAACCGGGTCGCGACCGGGCGCAACGGACAGGCGCAACTGAGGATGCGCGCCCGCGGCGTAGGCCGCGTCCCCGAGGGGCAGCACCGCTACACGGTGTTCTCCCTGTGGGACACCTGCCGGAACCTGCACCAACTCCTGACGCTGGTGTATCCCGAGAAACAGATCGACATGGCCCGTTCCGTGGTGAACATGTACCGCGAGTGGGGCTGGATGCCGAAATGGGAACTCTACGGCCGGGAGACCTTCACGATGGAAGGCGACCCGGCCATCCCGATGCTCACGGACACGTACCTCAAGGGCCTGACGGACTTTGACATCGCCACCGCCTATGAGGCGTTCCTGAAGTCCGCCGAGACGCCGGGGGCGAAGAACCGGATGCGGCCGGATGCGGACCCGTACAACGACCGGGGCTACATCCCGCTGGGCTGGTTCGCGCAGGACTTCTCCGGCGACAACTCCGTGTCCCATGCCCTGGAGTACTACATGGCCGACGCCGCTCTCGCCCGCCTGGCCACGGCCCTGGGCCACCCCGGGGACGCCGCCAAGTACCGCCAGCACTCGCTGGGTTACAAGCACTACTGGTCCCCCGAATATGGCTGCCTGCGTCCGCTGCAGAAGGACGGGACGTTCCTTACGCCGTTCAACCCGCGCCAGGGCGAGAATTTCGAGCCCGTCCCCGGCTTCCACGAGGGAAGCGCCTGGAACTACACGTTCTACGTACCCCATGATGTGGACGGACTCATCAAACTGGCCGGCGGCTCCAAAGCCTTTGTCAAGAGCCTGAACCGGGTGTTCCAGGAAGGGCTGTTCGATCCCGCCAACGAGCCGGACATCGCCTATCCTTACCTGTACAGCCGCGTCAAGGGTGAAGCCTGGCGCACCTGGAGCACGGTCTACGACCTCCTGTCCAAGCACTATCGCAATGCCCCGGACGGCATTCCCGGCAATGATGACACCGGCACGATGTCGGCCTGGGCCGTGTTCTCGATGATGGGATTCTACCCCGACTGCCCGGGCGACCCTTCCTACACGCTCACCCTGCCGGTCTTCTACCGTGTGGAAATCGACCTTCCCGCCGGCAAGACCCTGACCGTTGTCAAGTCCGCAAAGGCCAAACCCGCCAAAGGCACCACCGCCCGCGTCGGCTCCCGGAAAGTCTCCGACTTCCGCATCACCCACGACACCCTTGTCGGTGCCGGGACCATTCAGTGGCAGTAGTCATAGGTTCCCTTTCACTACCCTGCATTTCCGAATGCGGGGTTTTTCTTTTTGATTACGACGCGGGAGCCGTCGGGCAGGAAAATGGGGGCGAGGGGCTTGATGACGATGCCTTCGCAGAGGTTGTCTTCGAGGGGAAGGAGGCCGAGTTCGCCGGGGATGGCGGTCGGAAAGGACGGAGGATAGTCCAGGCAGTCGTCCAACCGACCGACGAAGCGGTTCCAGGCGTAGAGGAGACCGGCGTCCGAGAAGAGCGCATTCGCTTCCATCACCGGCAGGAAGAAGCCGTCATCCTTCGTGAAGACATAGATGTCGAAGGCATAGAAATCGTGCCCGGGAGCATACCGGATGCCCTTCTTCACGGGCCAGCCCTGCGGGTCCGGCACCACGTCCGGATGCGGATAATACCCGCCGAACAGTTCCCCATAGACCGCGATGGAAGTCATCTCCGGATACGACAGCCGGAGACGGTTGTAGATGTGATAGATATGCCCAGAGTACCGCTCGAGCACCTGCTGATAGCCGAAGAAAGGCTCCAGCGGATCCAGGATGGCCGTCCGCCGGGCCATCCGGACCTCCAGATCGTCACACAGGAAGGAGACGTTCGCCCCGTCAACCTGCTCCTGCACGGCGAACAGGGTCCCGCTCTCGACATTTTCACACACTTGCGCCATCCACGCCGCATCCGCGGCATTCCCGATGGTAGGATAAGGTTTGAACTGAATCATGGTCAAATACTCTTTTGTGCAAAGTTCGGGAAGAGCCGGGGAAGCATCGACACGATTGCAAGCCTTGCAATGTCGGATTTCCTGCAAGGCTTGCAGACTTTTTTAAGGCAGGGACGTAAAAAATGCGTATCTTCGTATGATGATAGGCTGGGAAGCACAAGTATGGCTCCGGCATTGCCTGGAGGGTGGGATCCTGGAGGATCCGGCCGTGGATTATCTCGCGGAAAGGGTGGACGAAATGGATGCCGCCGCGCTGCTGGAGGCCATGGCGATCCTGCGGAAACGGCTCTCCGAGATCGAGGTGCTCGAGGGAACGGACGAAGGGGAAAGGATCCGCATCACGAAGGACTGCCGCATCCTCCTTCCGGACCGGTTCGACACCGAAATCCGCCTGCGGCCGCTCGTGAAGACGGTGTTCCTGCTGTTTCTCCGCCATCCGGAAGGAATCCGTTTCGGGGATCTTCCGGCATACCGGAACGAACTTCTGGGCCTGTACCGGAGCATCACCCGGCGTGCCGGCGGACCGGAGATCGAAGCGAGCATCGACCGGCTCATCGACCCGGGGGACAATTCCATCCACGAGAAGGCCGCGAACCTGGCTGCGGCTCTCTCGAAGTACTTTCCGCCGGACCGGCTGCCCGCCTACACCCTTACGGGGAAGGCCGGCACCCCGAAGCGCATCCGGCTGGACCGCAGCCTGGTAGAATGGGAATGAAAGACAACCACATCATGAAAGCACAAGCACTGATCCTGCCCCTGCTGCTTCTCGTGGCCTGCGCACCCAAGCCGCAGGAGGAGAAGACAGCGAAACTGTACACGGACCGTCCTCCCGTGGAGGAACGCGCCTTCGTCTCCCCCGCCGTAGATGCCGCCACGGAGGCTATCGCCGCGCAAATCACGCACCCAAAACTTGCCGAGATGTTCCGGAAATGCTTTCCGAACACCCTGGACACCACCGTCCACTATGCCGAGGACGGGGACGGACGCCCCGACACATACGTCTATACCGGTGACATCCCCGCCATGTGGCTCCGCGACTCCGGCGCCCAGGTATGGCCGTATGTGGAGTACGTCCAGGAGGACGAGGCGCTGAAAAAGATGATCGCCGGCGTCATCAACCGCCAGTTCAAGTGCATCCTCATCGACCCGTATGCCAATGCCTTCAACGTGGAGCCCATCGGCCCGGCGGACAAGACAGACCTGCCGGCACCCGGCCCGTACGTGTTCGAGCGCAAGTGGGAGATCGACTCGCACTGCTACCCGGTGCGCCTCGCCTACGCCTACTGGAAGAAGACCGGGGATACCTCCGTCTTCGGCGACCTCTGGATGGACACCGCCAAGACCATCCTCGCCACCTTCAAGGAGCAGCAGCGGAAGGAAGGCCACGGCAGTTACTGGTTCCTCCGGAAGACCGACCGCCAACTGGATACCAAATGCGTGGTGGGACGCGGCAATCCGGTGAAGCCCGTCGGCCTCATCGCCTCGTCCTTCCGTCCATCCGACGACGCCACGACCTTCGAGTTCCTCGTACCCTCCAACTTCATGGCCGTCACCACGCTCCGCAAGATGGCGGAAATCCTCACGACGGTCAACGGCAAACCGGAAATGGCCGCCGAGTGCACCGCCCTCGCCGCCGAGGTGGAGCAGGCGCTGCAGGAATATGCCATCGTGGACCATCCCGAATTCGGAAAGATCTATGCCTATGAGGTCGATGGCTTCGGCTCCCACCAACTGATGGACGACGCCAATGTCCCGTCCCTCCTCTCCCTCGGTTACCTGGACCCGGAGCGGTACGACGACCCGGTCTATCTGAACACGCGGAAGTTCGTCTGGAGCGAGAACAACCCCTATTTCCACCGCGGAAAGGCCGGCGAAGGCATCGGGGGTCCGCACATCGGCATCGAGAATGTCTGGCCCATGTCCATCATGATGAAGGCCTTCACGGCCCGGGATGACGACGAAATCCGCGCCTGCCTCATCCAACTCCTGAATACCGACGCCGGCACCGGCTTCATGCACGAATCCTTCAACAAGGACGATTCGAACGACTTCACCCGGCCCTGGTTCGCCTGGCAGAACACCCTGTTCGGCGAACTGGTCGTCAAACTGGTGAACGACGGAAAACTTGAACTGCTCAACAACCTTCCCCGATGAAACGATATCTGATCCTTCTGGCCGTCCTGGCGGCCGCCTGCACGGCTCCGGTCCGCGAAACCCTCGTCTCCGACCCGGCCGACTATGTTTCCACGCTCGTGGGCACCCAGTCCGATTTCACCCTCTCCACGGGCAACACCTACCCGGCCATCGCCCTCCCGTGGGGCATGAACTTCTGGACCCCGCAGACGGGAAAGAACGGGGACGGATGGGCCTATACCTATGACGCCCACCACATCCGCGGCTTCAAGCAGACGCACCAGCCCTCGCCGTGGATCAATGACTACGCGGCCTTCTCGCTGATGCCGGTACGCGACGCCTCCAAGCCGCAGGAAAAGGAGCGGGAGAGCATCTTCTCCCACCTCAGCGAGGTCGCAAAGCCGTATTATGACAGCGTTTACCTCGCCGACCACGACATCAAGACGGAAATCAC
>JAEEGK010006604.1_pt1 | contig 27872 bp, 22 predicted proteins | sample 8958771 | NCBI WGS metagenome assembly JAEEGK01 (sample SAMN16246547, study PRJNA631951) | gut metagenome | biome: gut microbiome; feature: rumen; material: SC-attached | host: Bos | place: Iran: Karaj | collected 2018-10 | reverse complement strand
GCCAAGGCCCTGGTCGATGACCACGCCTACAATGGCACTCCCTTCGCTTTCGTCGTCCTGCACGAGGGTAAGGTGGTGGCCGAGCGCTATCGCGAGGGGATTACGGCCGATACCAAGCTTTTGAGCTGGAGTATGGCCAAGAGTTTTACCAACGCCCTCGCCGGCATCATGTACGGAGACGGTCTGGTGGACGTTTTCGCGCCGACGGGCATCCCTGAATGGCAGGGCGACGCCCGCGCGGCCATCACGTTCAACGACTTGATGCAGATGCAGAGCGGTCTCCGGTGGAACGAGGACTACGGCAACCGGTCCGACGTGAACCTGATGCTGCACCGGGAAACGGACATGGGCCTGTATGCCATTGAAAAACCCCTCGAGCACCAGCCCGGAACTTTCTGGTATTACTCCAGCGGCAGCACGAATGCCGTCATGCGCTGCCTTCGCGGAAAATTCGCATCGGACACGGCGTTCCTCACCTATCTCCGCGAGCGTCTCTTTGCCCCTCTGGGCATCCGGAATGCCGTTTTCGAGCCGGATATGAGCGGTACCCCGGTGGGATCGTCCTACCTGTACATCACCGCCCGCGACTTCGCCCGTTTCGGTCAGATGTATCTGGACGATGGACTTGTCAACGGCGAGCGCATCCTTCCCGAGGGATGGGTGGAATACTCTGCCACGCCTGCTTCCGCCAGTCAGGATTGCTACGGCTCTTTCTTCTGGCTCAACCGCAACAAATACTGGCCCGATGCCCCGGCCGACATGTTCTACTGCCAAGGCCATGACGGTCAGATGGTTTTCATCATTCCTTCGAAGGACCTCGTCGTGGTGGAACTCGGTTACTCACCCAAGCCTGACCGCGTGGTGGATTTCAACGGGTTGCTGAGGGATATTATCGCGGTTTTGTAGGGAACAGCCCCATACACCAACTGAATGCCCGGGCGAGCCGTCCGTCGTTGTCCGTGAAATGGTTGCCCGTTTCCCAGACGAGCGCGCACTGCTTCGGCCCGGAAATCTCCGTCGGCGCTTCCGCCAGCAGGCGGTAGGTTTCCCGTACGCAGTCGCCGACTCGGGCGATTGCCTGGTTCTTCACGTGCTCTTCCCGGTCGCCGAGGCTCAGATAAATGCCGGATGCGAGCGGGGGATGCTTCTTTATGAACGGCAGCCAGTCGCGGATCCAGAGGGATGGGGATGCGGCGGCAACGGCACGGAAGCGGTCCGTCCGGGTCGATGCCCAGAGTGCGAAAAGGCCGCCCAGGGAATAGCCGCCGATGATGACGGGAAGCCCGGCCCCATCGCCGGAATGCCCGTATTGTTCCTCCAGGAAGGGAAGAAGGGACCGCATGACGAAATCCAGCGTCGCCGGCGCCCGCAGGCCGGCCTCGGACTCCCGGGAGATGTTCCGGTCAGGCCAGGGCATCAGGTCCAGGGTCCAGTCCTTGACTTCGAAGGCCGCCAGCACGAACGGAGTATCCGTGGCGGCGGCGATTTTCTCCACCTCGGATTCCAGCGTCGGAATCTCGTGCCGGGCCGTAGGCTGGAGGAGGATAAAAGACGGGCTGCCGGATGTGAAGATCCGGCAGCAGACGTCATCTAAGATTATTTCTTTCAAGGGATTACCGGTTCTCCGCGGCCTCGACGGCCTTGAAGTAGCGGTAGCTGTTCACCTTCACTTCGCCGATGGACGCCTCGTCGCAGACGATGGTGCCGGCGGGATGGTTCTGCAGGCCGCTGAGGGTGCAGTAGTGGGACATCGGCCCCTCGATGGCGTCCTTCAGGGCGCGTGCCTTCTTGGAACCGAAGGCAAGGATGACGACCTCCTTGGAGGACAGGACGGTGGCGACGCCCACGGTAAGTGCCTGGGCGGGAACGGCCTCCGGATCGCCGTCGAAGAAACGGGCGTTGACCTCACGGGTATCCTGGGTGAGCGTCACGACGCGGGTGCGGGAACTGAGGGAGGAAAAAGGCTCGTTGAAGGCGATGTGTCCGTCTTCGCCCACGCCGCCGAGGAACAGGTCGAAACCGCCGGCGTCGACGATGGCCTGCTCATAGGCCGCACACTCGGCCTCCGGATCGGGGGCGTTTCCGTCAAGGATGTGGATGTTCTCCGCCGGCTCGTCGATCTGGTCGAACAGGTAGCGGTGCATAAAGGAGTGATAGCTCTCCGGATGGTCCACGGGAAGACCCACGTATTCGTCCATGTTGAAGGAGATCACGTTCTTGAAGGAGACCTCTCCGGCCTTGACCATGCGGATGAGTTCGGCGTAGGTGTCGATCGGGGTGGAGCCGGTGCAGAGGCCCAGCACGAAAGGTTTTTCGGAGACTTTGGCCTTCTCGTTGATCTTGGATGCGATGTAGTGGGCGGCCCAGAGGGAGCCCTGCTTCGCATTGTCACGGATGATGACTTTCATGATGTCAAGTAAGTTAAATATACGCTAAAAACTAACAGAGTTTCAGGAATACTTCGATGGCCTGGTATTCCGCCATGCCCAGCTGGTCGTAGAGCCTGGCGGTGTTCTGGGTACGCTCCTCGGCCCGCTGCCAGAACTCGCGCGGATCCTCGCCCGGGAAGGGGACGATGTCCTTCTGGGACAGGTGGCGGAAAATGGCGTGGCGTTTCTTGACGACCTCGTCCGGGCTCAGCGGAACGGCCATGTCCACGCGGCCGAGCTCCCACTCCATCCAGGCACCGCGATAGAGCCAGATGTGGGTGTCGGAGAGCCACTCGTTGCCTTCGGCCTTGAGTTGCTCCACGGCGTCAAGGGCCGCTTCGGTGCACACGCGGTGCGTGCCGTGCGGGTCCGCCAGGTCGCCCGCCATGAAGATCATGTGGGGCTTGAGCCGGCTGATGAGATCCTTGATGATGTCCACGTCGGCCTGGGTCCGCGGATTCTTCTTGATGCCGCCGGATTCGTAGAACGGCAGGTTCAGGAAGTGGGCGTTGGTGTTGTCGTTGAGGCCGAACGAACGGACGGCGCCACGGGCTTCGCTGCGGCGGATGGCGCCTTTCATCTCCAGCAGCGCCCGGGGTTCGGGCTCGCCGGGACGCTTGCTTTCGATCAGGGCCTTGGCTTCTTCGAACTTGTCGGCGAAGCCGAGCTGGAACGCGGCGTCCATGTGCTGGAGCACGACATCGTCGTGGACCGCCACGTTGCCGGATGTTTCATACGCGACATGCACGTCGTGACCCTGGGTGGCCAGGCGGATGAAGGTGCCGCCCATGGAGATGACATCGTCATCCGGGTGCGGGGAGAAGATCAGGACGGTCTTCGGGAACGGGGCGGCAGACACCGGCCGCGTGCCGTCTTCGGCCTCGGCTCCCGGCTTTCCGCCGGGCCAGCCGGTTATCGTGTGCTGGAGGTCGTTGAAGACGTTGATGTTGATCTTGTCGTAAGGACCGTATTTCTCCAGCAGTTCCCCGAGGGAATTCTCCAGATAGTCCTTTTCCGTGAGCTTCAGGATCGGCTTTCCGACGGTTTGGCACAGCCAGACGACTGCCTTGCGGACGAACTTGGGCGTCCAGTCGCAGGGACCCACGAGCCAGGGGGCGACCACGCGGGTGAGGAGGCTCGCGGCGGTCTCGTCCACGAAGAAGTGGATGTGGTCATGGCGCTGCAGCAGGGAGGCCGGGCAGGCGGAAGTCATTTCGCCTTCGGCGATGGCCTTGACCGCCCGGGCCTTGTCTTCACCCCAGGCCATCAGGACGATGCGGCCGGCGGTGAGCATCGTTCCGATGCCCATCGTGATAGCGCTCTGCGGCGTGGCCGTGATGTCGTGGTTGAAGTTCTTCGCCTGGCGCTTGCGGGATTTGTAGGAGAGGCGGACGGTGCGGGTGCGCGTCTTTTCGTTGCTGCCGGCTTCGTTGAAGCCCACCTGTCCGTCTTCGCCGATGCCGATCACCAGCAGGTCCAGGTTCCGGGCGACCTTTTCGAATTCGGCACAATAGGTGGAAACGAGATCCTGCGGGACGGTCCCGTCGGGAATATGGACATTTTCCTTCAGGATGTCCACCTTGTCCAGCAGCGTCTCATGGAGACGGTGGTTGCGGCTCTGGAGTTCATCCTTGGAGGTCGGATAGTATTCGTCGATGGAAACGACCTCGACGTTCCGGAAAGAGACCTGCCCGGCGCGGTAGCGGCGGGCCAGTTCGTTGTAGAGGGAAGTCGGCGTCGCGCCGGTGGTCAGGCCCAGGCGGAACAGGCGCCCCTCCGGGGTGCTCTTGATGGCGTCGACAATGAGGTCGGCGACGGCATAGGAAGCGGGCCGGGACTCCGGATAGATCTCGGTCCAGATTTTTTCATAGTTGTGAAGGATGCCTTTGGGGAGATTCTTTTCGATCAGGCCTCCTTCATAGGGGAGCGTGAAATGTTTGCTCATAATTGATTATCGCTGAGATTGAATGTGTTTCCCTGCCGGATATCGCCCGTCTGCAGGCCCTTCTTGAGCCATTTCATGCGCTGGGCGGCGGTGCCGTGCGTGAAGGATTCCTCGACGGCGTAACCCTGGGATTTCTTCTGGAGGTAGTCGTCGCCGATCTTGGAGGCGCAGTTGATGGCCTCCATCAGGTCGCCGTCTTCCAGGGAACCGAACATCTGGCTCTCATAATGGCCCCAGACGCCGGCGTAGAAGTCCGCCTGGAGTTCGATGCGGACGCTTACGCGGTTGGCGTCGGCCTTGTTCATCCGCGCCATCTGCTGATGGGCCTGGCCCAGGGTGCCGAGCAGGTTCTGCACGTGGTGGCCCACTTCATGGGCGATGACATAGGCGTAGGCGAAGTCGCCGTCGGCCCCGAGCTGCTGCCGCATGGTGGCGAAGAAACTCAAGTCAATGTACAACTTCTCGTCGCCCGAGCAGTAGAACGGGCCCATGGCGGCCTGGCCGGTACCGCAGGCGGTCGCTGTGGCACCGGAATACAAAACGAGGGTCGGAGCCCGGTAGGTGCCAATGCCGGCCTGCTTGAAATAGGCGCTCCAGACATCCTCCGTAGAGGCGAGGATCTGGCGGGAGAACTTGGCCAGGGCCTCGTTCTCGGGTGTAGGTTCATAGGAGGACTGTTCGGTCATGGAGCCGATGCCTCCGGAGTTCTGGACATTCTGGATCACATCGCCGATGTTCCCGCCCATCAGGAGGGTGATGATGGCGACGAGGGCGATACCGCCCAGTCCCAGTCCGGCGACAGCGCCGCCGCTCATTCCTCTGCGGTCTTCCACATTGGAGCTTTCACGTCTTCCGTCGAGTCTCATATCAGTGTCGTTTTAAGATTTGTTGGATTCTGTCCAGTTTCCCGTCCACGGGGGCGGGTTCGATGCCCAGCAGTTTGCACAGCATCGGATAAAGGTCGATGTTCTTGAAGGCGGCGATGCGTCCTTCCTCGTAGGGGACCGCCTTGTATCCTTTCTTGAAATCGGGGCCGACGGCGCGGAAGGCGACAAGCATGTCGGTTTCCTGCGGCGCGAAACCGTGGGTTCCCTGGTTCCGGGACGGGGCGAAATTGAACTGCCAGCCCAGGTCGGGACTGACGATGATGTCTCCGGTACGGTCGGAGTTCCCGTAGTTCAGGGAGTCCGGCATTTCGCCGTGGCGGTACACGTTCAGATGGGGGATCTGCGACAAGGCGTTGTACACCGTGTCAACGTAACCCTCCTTACAGTAAATGCTGGTGGGGATGGCGCCGGCGATGTCCTCGACCCAGCTGTCATCCAGGGCTTCCGCCCAGGAAATGAAGCGGTCCGGGCTGATTTCCGTCATGCCGTGGTCGCCCGCCAGGATGAAGTTGATCTTCTTCGCGTGGGGGAGTTTCATCAGGCGGAGGTAGAGCGCGTGCATCAGGCTGTCCATCCGGTGGGTCATTTCCGCCGTCTCGTCCGCTATCGGGCCGAAGACATGGCCGGTGTGGTCCGGTTCGTCGAAATAGACCATCAGGAGGCGCGGGCGCTCCTTTTTCGGGAGGCTCATCAGCCGGACGGCCTCGTCGACGCGTTCATCGAACTCCCAGTGGGGCTGTTCGTTCCAGTTGCGCCAATAGGTGGGGTGCATGCCCTGGATGGCGACGTCGCCGCCCAGCCAGTAGATGTTTCCGGTGATCAGACCCTGTTTCTGCGCCGTGATCCAGATGGGCTCCTTCAGGTAATACTTCGGGTTGAAGCGCTTGGTGGAGTCGTTCATCGCATAGTGCGAACCGTCGTCCGGATCCCGGAAACTGTTGTGCACGATGCCGTTGTGGTCCGGAACGCATCCCGTCGCCATCGTATAGTGGTTCGGGAAGGTGGAGGCGGGGAAGGAGGGTTCCATCGCCGCTTTCACGCCTACGGTCGCGAGACTGTCGAAAAACGGCATGTCATACAGTTCCGGATAGTCCCAGCGGTTGCCGTCCAGGGAAACGATGACCGTATAGTTGTCGTACCGGTGGCAGGCCGTTACGGCAAGAAGAAGCAGGGTGACGATGGCGGAATACCTGTTCATTTCAATCTTTTCAATCTACAAATATAATATTTTGCGCCGTAAATCCATCGGTTTGCGCGCAAAACGCGCGGGCACGCGAAGAGTCATCGGCCCATCCAGAATCCGCGTTGCTCGATCTTGACATCCGGGTCGATGGTCCGGGCGACGGTCTCGGCAATGGTGCGGGCTCCCCGCTGGTTGGGATGGATGCCGTCTTCCACGAACTGGTCGTGCTTTCCGTCAAAGGCGGCGTGCAGGTCGATGAGTCCGGCCAGCTTTTCCGTCTTCACGGCCTTTTCCAGGATGGGGCCGATTTCCTGGGTCAGGACCTCCTCGGAGATGGTCCAGGTGTCCTTGACGGCGGGAACGGGTTTGCAGAGGTAGATCTTCGGCCGGGAGGGGAGCGCCTTCAGGGCGTCCAGCATTTGCTTGAGGTCGCGGGCGAAATCTTTCTTGTGGGCCCAGTTGTCGGTCTTGGAGTCGTTGGTTCCCAGCATGATGACGGCGATGTCCGGGTTGAAGGCCTGCGCATCCTGCCAGACCTGCTCGTTCATGTACGGCAGGTTGCCCGAGTTCATCATCGTCCGGGCGCTGAGGCCGAAATTCATCACATCGTATCCCTTGCCGAGCATTTTCTGCATCTGGGCGGGATAACTGTTGACGTCCCGGAGGTCGATGCCGTCACCGTCGGTGATGCTGTCGCCGATGCAAGCCACGCGGATGGCGTCGGGGGCCGGAGAGGGCAGGTTGTCCAGCCAGGCGGTAAGGTCGGAAAGCATCTGCTCCCGGTAGGCGAAGAAAGGCATATAGCCGAAGCCGTGGCCGCCGGAAGGATAGATATGCAGCGAGCAGCTGTTGCCCGCCTCGCGCATCGCCGTATAGTAAGCGATGGCGTTGGGAACGGGCGGGACGAGGGCGTCGTCATTGGCCAGCAGAATGATGGCGGGCGGAGTCATGTGCTTTTTCACCTGCAACTCGTTGCTGTACAGCCGTACAAGGTCCGGATTCTTCTGTTCCTCGCCCAGGAGACCGTCCAGGGAGCCCTGGTGCGTGCCCGGGCCCATCGTAATGACCGGATAGACCAGGATCTGGAAGTTCGGACGGAGTTCGAACGGGGTGTGCGTGGCGATGGTCGATGCCAGGTGCCCGCCGGCGGAAGACCCCATGATGCCGATGTCGCGCGGGTTGAGATGCCAGACGGCGGCGCTGTCGCGCATCGTCCGCATGGCCTGTTCCGCGTCGGAGATGGGCAGGGTGCGGTCCCCGTGGGGAATCCGATAGTTAACCAGGGCGAAAGCGATGCCTTTCGCGTTGAAATACTCGTGCCAGGCGGCACCTTCGTGCGTGTTGGACAGGACGGCGTAGCCGCCGCCCGGGCAGCAGACGACCGCCCGGCCGGTGGGATTCTCCGGCAGCCAGACGACAAGCTGGGCCGCTCCGTCGGGGGTCAGGGGAAGGGTGAACTCGCGGGCGGTCTGGGCGCCGGCGTACAAGCAAGCGGCCGCCAGCAGGAGGGTAAAGGCAATCTTTTTCATAACCGGACCTTGAATGGTACGAAATCTACATTTATGTTCACACAAATGTATGAAGAAATCCGCAAGAATTCATTATTTTTGTGACAATACATAACACTGAAACACCCCGAAACCCATGCAACCTCTTTCCCGACGCAACTTCCTGAAGACGGCCGGTCTCGGCACCGCCGGCGCCATCCTCGGCGTCCACAGTCTCTCCGCGATGGACCTTCGCGGGCCCCAGGCCCCCAAGAAGGGCGCCAAGGTGCGCCTCGCCGCGATCGGCATCGCGAACCGCGGCGCCCAGATCATCGAAGAGTTCGAACGCACCGGCCTCTGCGAGTTCGTCGCCCTGTGCGACGTGGATCCGGAGAGCGCCGAAAGCCGCAAGACTATCGCCAAGTACCCCAAGGCGAAAGTGTTCAAGGACTTCCGGAAGCTTTTCGACGAGTATGCCGATCACTTCGACGCCGTTTGCATCGCCATCCCGGACTTCGCGCATTTTCCTGTTTCGATGCTCGCCCTGCACTGCGGCAAGCACGTCTATGTGGAGAAGCCCATGGCGCGGACCTTCCTGGAGTGCGAACTGCTCATGGCGGCCGCGCGGAAGCATCCCGAACTGGCTACCCAGGTGGGCAATCAGGGCCACTCCGATGCGAATTACTTCCAGTTCAAGGCCTGGAAGGAGGCCGGTATCATCAAGGACGTCTATTCCATCGTCGCGCACCACAACGACTGGCGTCGCTGGCATCCTTATGACGTGAATATCAAGAAGTTCCCGGATGCGGAGCCCCTGCCTCCGGGGATGGACTGGGACACCTGGCTCACGACCGCCCAGTGGCATGACTACAACGGCAAGTACCATCCTGGCAACTGGCGGGGATGGTTCGATTTCGGCATGGGCGCCATCGGCGACTGGGCCGCGCATATCATCGACACGTGCCATCAGTTCTTGGAGCTGGGGCTGCCGTACGAGGTCGAGCCGCTTAAACTGACGGGCGCCAACGACTTCTTCTTCCCGCAGGAGACCACCCTCCGCTTCAAGTTCGGCCCCCGCGGGTCGATGCCGCCGGTGGAACTGATGTGGTACGACGGCCAGAAGAACTTCCCGCCGCTCCCGGCCGGGTATGGACCCACCACGAACAACGCGGCTGATGTCCCCGCCACCAACATGGACGGTACCTTCACCCCGTCGGCCCTGAGCCCGGGCAAGATCATCTATTCCAAGGAGCTGACCTTCAAGGGCGGCAGCCACGGCTCCACCCTGGAGATTATCCCGAAGGAGAAGGCGGCCGAAATGGCTTCCCGCCTGCCGAAGGTGCCGGAAAGCCCCTCCAACCACTTCGCGAACTTCCTCCTTGCCTGCCAGGGCTTGGAGAAGACGCGCTCCCCGTTCGAACTCTTCGGCCCGATGTGCCAGACCTTCGCCCTCGGCGTCATCGCCATCCGTACCGGCCGGAAACTAACCTTCGACGTGGGAAGCAAGACCATCGTGAACGATCCCTTCGCGAACGCACTTCTTACGGGCATGCCGCCGCGCAAGGGTTGGGAAGAGTATTATAACATGTAGGATATGAAAAAGTTTGCACTGATACTGGGGCTTGCCCTTGCGGCGTCCCTGACCGCTTCCGCACAGGAGTGGGAGCCTTTGTTCAACGGAAAGAACCTCAAGGGCTGGAAACAGATGACCGGCACGGCGAAGTATGCCGCGAAGGACGGCATGATCGTGGGTACATCGACGGACAGCAAGGTCAATTCCTTCCTGGCGACCACGAAGGAATACGGTGACTTCATCCTGGAGTTCGACTTCATGACCGAAGGCATCAATTCGGGTGTGCAACTGCGCAGCCATAAGGACAATGCCCGCGGCCTGGTGTACGGTTACCAGTTCGAGATCGACCCGGCCCCGCGTGCCTGGACCGGCGGCATCTATGACGAGGCCCGCCGCCTGTGGCTGTACCGGATGACGGAGAACGAGCCGGCCCGGAAGGCCTACAAGGACGGCTGGAACCACGCCCGCGTCGAATGCATCGGCACGCACATCCGCACCTGGGTGAACGGCATCCCTTGCACGAACCTCATCGACGACGTGGACCCCACGGGCTTCATCGCCTTGCAGGTGCATGTCGTCGGCCCCGACCAGATGGGCAATAAGATCTGCTGGAAGGACCTCCACATCATCACGAAGGACGTGGAGAAGTATGCGACGCCCACGAGCGCCCCTTGCGTGAACTGTATCGCGAACACGCTGACTCCCGAAGAGGTCGCCGACGGCTGGAAGCTCCTGTTCGACGGCAAGACCGCCGATGGCTGGCAGAGCGCCCGTCCCCGGATGAACGGCGCCTTCCCGCATGAAGGTTGGAGCGTTGAGAACGGCACGCTGTATGTCCATGCCGGCGACGGCGGCGAAAGCGTGAACGGCGGAGACATCATCACCACCCGCAAGTACCGCAACTTCATCCTGAAGGTGGACTTCAAGATCACCGAGGGGGCGAACAGCGGCATCAAGTACTTCGTGGACCCGTTCATGAACGGCGGCCCCGGTTCGGCCATCGGCTGCGAATTCCAGGTCCTGGACGACCAGCGGCATCCGGACGCCAAGCTGGGCGTGAACGGAAACCGCACCATGGGGTCGCTGTATGACCTGATCCCCGCCCCGAAGGGCGAGTGGGAGACTTACACCATTGACGGCTGGCAGCGCGCCATGATTGTCGTGAACGGCAACCACGTGGAGCACTGGCTCAACGGGCACAAGCTCCTGGAGTACGAGCGCAACAACCAGATGTGGAACGCGCTCGTCGCCTACAGCAAGTATAAGAACTGGCCGAACTTCGGAAACGCCGACGAAGGCTACATCCTCCTGCAGGACCACGGCTTCCTCGTGTGGTACCGGAACATCAAGATCAAGGAGTTATGAAGGACACCCTGATCACGGCCGGTCGGAAGAAGACGGAACTGCTCACGTTCCTGGCTTGTCTGGGGCTGGCGGTCCTGGTGAACATCGGCTGTATCATCTATTACCATACGCCGTTCTACGAGGTGTTCACCCAGATCGGCTATACGCTGGTGATCGCGCTGGGGTTTTATCTGATCTGGACGGCCGTCCGTCTGATTGTCTGGCTGTTCCGCCGGAAGAAGTAAGGCCCGTCCCGGAGCGATGGAGTTTGTCTACAGCACCAAGAACCCGTCCGTCCCCACGGCCTATTCCCGGCTGGACGCGATGCATACCCGGTGCGAGATTCTTCTTCCTTTCCTGGAGGAGGCGTCCGCACGGGAGTTGGTCGATTCCGTGTGGGAACTGGTGCGGGAGGCGGACCGTCGGTACAATCGGTTCCTGCCCGGCAGCGCGCTGTCGGAGGTGAACCGGAAAGCGTCCGGAGAAGCCGTGGAGGTGGACGACGAACTGTTCCTGGTTTTGCAGTTGTGCGAGACCTTCCGAAAAGCGACGGGGGGCTGTTTTGACGTTTCCGCCGGCTCGCGCGTTCCGGACCGGGCTTTGGTGATGGACGCGTCGTCGCATACCGTCCGGTTTTCCCGTCCGGGCATGCGGCTGGACCTGGGAGGCTTCGTGAAAGGGTTCGTGCTGGAGAAAGCGGCACGGCTGGTCGCCGAAGTTGCGGAGAGCGCCTTGCTGTCCTTCGGGGGCAGCTCCGTAGCGGCCGTCGGAAAGCACCCTCTGGGTGCGCCGTGGCCGGTCTCGGTGGCGCACAGCTATTATGCGGACCGGACTGCCCATACTTTCCAGTTGGAAGATGCGGCCTTGTCCGTGTCCGGAAAAGATCCCCACGGAAGGGGACATATCGTGGACCCGGCAACGGGCAACACATTGGAGAAGGAAGGCCTGGTCGCCGTGACGGGTCCTTCCGCGATGGTGACGGAAGTCCTGTCGACGGCCCTCTGGGTCGCTCCGGCCGAACGTCGCGGCGAAATGCTGGCCGCCTTTGACGGTTACCGGGCGTGGGAGATCCTGTGCCGGACTGACGGGCAGGCCCTGACTATGAGCCTATGAGTGAAAAAATGACACGGAAGGACTTCCTGTCCAGCCTCGCCCTCGGGGCGGGCGGACTGGCCCTGTTCCCCTGGCTGGCTTCCTGCACGCCCGAGCGGCAGAAGGAGGCAGCGGGTGAGAAAGCCCGGCTGGGCATCATCGGCACCGGATCCCGGGGCCGGTTCCATCTGGTGAACCTGCTGCAGGACACATCGGCGCAGGTGGTCGCCCTCTGCGACGATTATCCGCCGCATCTGGAAGAGGCGGCGGCCTTGTGCCCGTCGGCCCGTCGGTATTCGGATTACCGTCAGCTGCTGGAGGACCGGGAAGTGGACGGTGTCATCATCTGTACGCCGCTGTCGATGCATGCGCAGATGACCATCGACGCCCTGGCCGCCGGGAAGCACACTTTCTGCGAGAAGGCCATGGCCCATACGCCCGAGCAGCTCAGCGCGATGTTCCGCGCCTGGAAGGAGGGGAGCCGGGTCCTGATGGTCGGCCAGCAGCGGCTGTACGACCCCAAGTATGTGCAGGCGATGGAACTGGTGCATGGCGGCGCCATCGGCCAGGTCGTGGGCATCCGCAACTATTGGTACCGTAACAATGACTGGCGGCGGGAAGTGCCCTCTCCGGAGCACGAGCGCCGCATTAACTGGCGTCTTTACGATGAATACTCCCGCGGTCTGATGACGGAACTGGCCTGCCACCAGCTGCAGAACGGCTCCTGGGCCATGGGCGGTATCCAGCCCTCCTTCGTCACGGGAACCGGCAGCATTCAGTTCTGGAAGGACGGGCGCGAAGTCTTCGACAATGTCGCCGCCGTCTACCAGTACCCGAACGGGGTGCACATGACTTTCGAGTCCATCATCTCCAACAAGCACTTCGGCATGGGCGAACAGATCCTGGGCAGCGAAGGGACCATCGACCTGGTCCGCGGCATCATGTACAGCGAAGCCCCCGTCCGCCGCTCCGGCATCCGCCAGCTGCTGAACCAGATCGAGCAGGGCATCCTCTCCAACGCCGCCTTCGCCGGCACCTCCTGGGCGACGGAAGAAGCCTCCAAAGACGCCGGCATCCGTTTCGCGGAAAACGTGACGGTCAACGACGGCGCCAGCTCCGTGGGTGCGTCCGGCGACGGCTCCGTGGAACTCATCCACGCCTTCTGTCTCGCCGTCATCACCGGCTCCCAGCCCGCCGGCATCGTGGAAGAAGCCTACTGGTCCACCCTCCTCGCCCTCCTCGGCGACCGCGCCACCCGCCTCGCCTCCCGCGTAGACATCCCCCGCGAGATAGTATGGTAGGGCTTCCGTCCTCCCCGCCTTCTCCGGTTGCCGCGCCACCTCTCCCGCACTCCTTGGAAGGGTTTTGGCGCAGGTCTCGTTGTTTCTTGGCGCAGGTATAGGAGTGAGTTGGCGCAGGTGTGGAAAAAGGGGTGTGACCTGCGCCAAAAGAACGCACGGGAGGCCATTTCGCGGCGCAGGTCCCGGGCAGAAAACCACACCTGCGCCCGCATCCACCGTCACCTGCGCCGCTAACAGCTACCCCAGGAAGCCGACGAGGGATTCTTCGACGAAGTCGCGGGTGGAGGGGAGGACGATGCGGATGTCGGCGTAGTAGCGGCCGGTGACGCTGATGGCGACGTGGCCGGCGAAGGGGCAGACTGTGCGTGAAGGGTTGAAGGCGAGGAAGGCGGCCCGGTCTTTCATCGGGAGATAGCCCAGCAGGCGGTCATCCGGACGGTGGACTTCCATGGCTTCGGTCACCGGGTCCATGGAGACGTAGCCCACCAGGCCGCCCAGATCCCGGTCCGTGCAGTTCGTCTGCAGGCCGGCGATGAAGGAACTCATGGTCCGTTCCGGCAGAGCCGGGTCATAGTCGATCCGGTCCAGGAAATGATAGTCCAGGACCTTTTCTTTCTCATAGGCGAACCCGGCGGCGCGGGCGTCCTTTCCCGGGGCGGCCGTCGGCGCGGAGGTGTACTTCGGTTCCGATTCGGCGGGTTTGAAGCGTTCGTCCAGCTTGCGCGGCCTGTATTCCTTCTCTTTCGGGACTATGGTGCGGGGATCCATGACCGGAGCCGGTTTCGGAGAGACCGGCTCCCGCCTCGGTTCCACCGATTTCTGGTAAACCGATTCCGGCCCGGTCTTCCGGCCGGGCTTCTTTTCGCCGCGAGTATAGGAATCATCGTGATCGTCGCGGAAAATCAGGAACAGGGCCGCGGCGACCAGGATGAGTGCGATGGCGGGAACCATGTCAGAGCCCCAGTTCCTCCAGGAAGCTCTTGGCCCCCTCCGCGGCGGAGCCGATGGCGCTGGGGACCTGCTTGAGGAGGGCGTTGATCTGCTTCAGGCCGTCGGCGACACCGCATTTGACAGCCGTGGCGGTATACTTGCCGATGGCGGCGTTGATTTCCTTTTTGTCCTCGTTGGAGAGTTTGTCATATCTGTCCACATACTGCTGGACGAGTTTCTCGAACTGGGCGTTCGCCTTTTCCCACTGCTGCGGGGTGAAATCCGCGCCCTTGGCCGCCACCTTGTCGGCCAGCTGGGTGAATTTTCCGGGGAGGGAGAAGGCGCAGGCCGTCATGAGGACGGCGGCGAAAAGCAGAAGAACGATTCTTTTCATATTGAATGTAACAGCTTGTTTCAGGGCGGTTTTTGCAAAAAACATTCCGCGGGCGTCGGATAATTCCATTTTTATTAACATTTTTATCAACAAAAGATGCCGTTTTTGCAAAAATTTAATTATCTTTGTTCAAATTGTTTGTGAGTAGCGTATGCGAAAGAAAATCAGAAGCGGGGTGCTGGCGATGGTCATGCCAGTTTTCCTGTCCGTTTTCACCGGCTGCACGGACATGGTCCGGCCGGAATTGGACGAGACCCACGCCAAACTTCGGGCGCTCCAGGAACTGGCCGGCGCCGTGAACAGGGATTTGACCGCCCTGGACCTCATTGTCAAGGAATTGGACGACGGCCACACGATACTGCCGGAGTCCTTCCTGGAAACGGAAGACGGTTACGAAGTGTCGTTCCGGGACGGGAAGAAGATTTTCATCCCTTACGGAAAGGACGGCGTGGACGGCCGTACCCTCATTCCCGTCGGAGTCAAGGACGACGCGGACACGCTGTACTGGCAGGTGGACGGGGAATGGCTGCTGGATGAGAACGGCGGCCGGATTCGCGCAGGCGCCACGGACGGCGTCCCCCCTCAGTTCGAGGTGCGGGATGACGGCTGGTGGTATATCTCCGTGGACGGCGGTGCGAATTTCGAACCGTTCCGGAGCTGCGAGGAAATGGACGGACTCGGCGTCTTCAAGAATGTGGAGCCGCTGGGTCAGGACCGGTACATGCTGACCATGTGGAACGGGGAAACCTATGAGATTGCGGGCATGCTCCCGTTCCGGTTCTCCTTCGACGGTCCGGTCCGCGACACGGTGCTCATCGCCGCCGGAGAATCGCTTCCCATCAAGTATAAAATCAATGTGGACGGAGAAACGGACCGGCCGATGGTCGTCACTTCCGGCACGGACGGCGTCTACGTTTCCAGCGTGGAAGCGGCGGACGACACCACCGGCGTCGTGAGGGTCCAGGCCCCCGCAGAATATACCGACGGTTACATCATCCTTTCGGCCCAGTGCGGCGACTATTCCGCCGTGAAGATGATAACGTTCCGGCCGCGGGAGATCGCGCCGGCGGAGCCTTCCTTCACGCTCCGCATGGGCAGCGGTACCGACACGCGGGATTTCTCCTACCAGGCCAATTTCGACTATGTCGTCACGCCGGCCGAATCCTGGCTGGAGGTCGTCTCCGATCCGGAAACGGGCGTGCTGACCTTCAAGCCCCAGGCGAACGCGGGCGACGCGGTCCGCGAATGCGAAGTCAAGGTCACGCCCCAGGACAATCCGGACTATGTCTGCACGACCTTCCGGGTGCTGCAGGCGACGGACGCCTTCACCGCCGAACTGGAGGGGGGCAGTCCTTTCACCTTCAATTCCGAAACCCGGACGCTCTCTGTCCCGGCCGAAGGCGGTGACGCCGTCATCTGGATCACCTACGCATCCTCCCTGTCCGCCACCGTTCCCGAAACGGCGGCATGGATCCAGGCTGAAATCGCCGACGAAGACGGCTTCCGGCGACTGACGGTCCATGTGGACCCTGAAACAAACGGCTCCGGCCGCGGAAGCGCCGTCATCCTCCGTCTCCAGTCCGGAACGGTTCCTGTCGGGGACATCAAGATCAACCAGGCCGGCGCGGTAACCGGCGAATAAGCAAGCAAAGACCATGAAAATGAAAACACATATCTTAGCAGGCATGCTCGCGGCCGCCCTGGTGGCCGGTGGATGCGGAAAGTTCGTCCGGGACGAACTGATCACCATGCAGAACGAAATCGACCTCCTGTACACCCAGGTCGATCAGATGAACAAGGGGCTCAAAACGCTCCAGGATATCGTCCGGGTGATGGCGGCCAACGGTTATATCGTGAACGTGGAGGAGTTCGAAGCCGAGGACGGCAGCGGATACATCCTCAGCTTCCGGACGGTGACGCTGGATGAAAACGGAAATGTCTCTTCTGACGACTCTTTCTTCATCCCGCTGTACAGCGGTGTGGACGGCACGGACGGTCTGGACGCCGAACCGTATGTCGTCAGCATGAAAAAAGACACGGAAGAAGACGGAAGCGAGCGCTGGTACTGGTGGCATGCGGACGAAGACGGCGCCGTGGACGAGGACGGAAACCCGCTCGGGGAATGGCTCGTGGACGATCAGGGAGAAAGGATTCCCGTGGACGGCAGGACTCCGACGCTGGATATCAAAGAAGGACTGTGGATCTATACGCTGGACGGAGAACACTGGGTGGAACCCGGCTGGCCGGCCAAGGGTGTCGACGCCCTGGAGTACTTCTCGGGTTACACCGCTTATGACGACCATGTGGAACTGACCCTCGCGGCCGACGGTTCGGTCCTCGTGCTGCCCCGCTTCCTTCCTGTCGAAGTCGCTCTGACCGTGGCCGGCGGCGAGGTGGAAGACAGCCTGACGATCGCCCCGGGCGAGACGGTTTCCGTCCATTACGCCCTGTCGGGAACGGGCGCCGAAAACGCCGTTCTGGTCGCCGGAACGGACGGACGCCTGAAGACGGCCATCCGCCTGGATGCGGAATCTGCGCTGGAAGGAGACGTGGACGTGACCTGCCCGGCGGAATTCCCGGAAGGCGGCTATGTCTACATCACCGTCTATGACGGGAACGGCCGTTCCGATGTCCGGGTCATCCGTTTCGTCTGCCGTGCGCTCAAACCCCTGTACGGAGAAGCCGAATACGACGCCCCCGCCGCCGGCGAGACCGGCCGGATGCTGACGTTCGAGGCCAATTTCGAACTGGACGCGGCCTGCGTCTTCCCCGAGGGCGTGGAACCCTGGCTGACGGCGAAGATGGAGATTGTGGAAAACATTCCCGTGCTCACCTATGACATCGCCGAAAACACCGCTGCGGAAGCCCGTACCGGTTTCATCGTGGTGTGTCCGAAGGACCATCCCGGTTTCGAGATGTTCCGGGTCACGGTCAACCAGGCGGCCGCCGAGGCGGGCACCGGCACCGGTGAATCCGGCACCGGCGGATCTGACACCGGTGGAACTGGCACCGGCGGAACCGACACCGGTGGAACTGATACCGGTGGAACTGGCACCGGCGGAACCGACACTGGTGGGACTGACACCGGCGGAACTGGCACTGGCGGAACTGATACTGGTGGAACTGATACCGGCGGAACTGGCACCGGCGGAACTGGCACCGGCGGAACCGACACTGGCGGCACCGGAACCGGTGAATAAGGAGGGGATGCGATGAAAAGACTGATTCTCATCGGACTCCTGGGACTGCTCCTGCCCCTGACCTGCGCCGCCCAGAAATGGACGGTCCAGACCAACTTCCTGGACTGGGCCGCACTCGGCACCGTCAATGCGGAGGTGGGCGTGTCCGTATCCCAGCATTTCTCCCTGATGGCCGGCGGGCGCTACAACCCGTGGGACTTCCACACGCACAATCCCGAAGCCCTCGTCCAGAACCGGCAGGAGACCGCCTATCTGGGCGTCCGCTACTGGACCTGGTACGTCAATTCCGGATTCTGGCTGGCCGCCAAGGCGCAGTACATGCATTCCTTCTCCAACACGGGTCTCTGGCGGGCCGCCCTCAAAGAGGGCAAGAACGGCTTCGGCGGCGCCCTGTCCCTCGGCTACACCTTCATGCTGTCCAAGCACTTCAACCTGGAGGCCGGCATCGGCGGCTGGGCGGGCGTGTTCCAGCAGTATGGCTTCTACAGCAGCCCGGAAAAACACTTTGTCCGGGAAGAGGGCCGGAAGACCTTCATTTACCCCGATCAATTGTCCCTCAGCCTTGTATACGTATTCTAAATGAAGCCGAAGTATCTTCTCATCGGGGCCCTGGCGGCCCTGGCGCTGGCCGCTTCCTGCAGTTCGCAGCGGAAGCTGGCCGCCATCAAGCGGGGCAATCCTGCGGCATCCCTGGTCCTGGGCAAGGACATGTACGTTCCTGAGATCAAGGAGGCGAAAGTCCTGCGCGACACCCTCCGGATCAAGGATGACGACGGCAGGGAGCTCCTGCTGATGAAAGCCATCAAGGACGAGGAAACCGGAGACATGGTGGCGACCGAAACCCTGGACGCCGCCAAGATCACGGCCCGGTTCCGCAACATTGCGGAGCGGCACGGCAAGGTGGACCTGTCCTTCGCGATCATCGTCCCCGCCGCCATGCAGGACAGCAAGTGGCAGCTCCGCTTCTATCCTGACATGTACATGCTGGGCGATGTCGAGCGCCTGGAGCCGGTCATCATCACCGGCAATTCCTACCGGAAGGCCCAGCTGCGCGGTTACCAGCAGTACAACCGCTTCCTCTCGCGCATCATCTCGGACACCACCCGCTTCGTGAACGTGAAGGCGCTGGAAATCTTCCTGCGTCGCAACATCCCGCAGCTGTACGCCTTCAAGACGGACAGCACCTATGTGAGCGACGAGCACTTCTACACGATCTACGGCGTCTCCGAACAGGAGGCCGTGGAGCACTACACGAACAAGATCGCCCGCAATCTCAACAACCGCCGCAAGGACAAGCTGGACGAGATGTACCGCAAATACGTGAAGGTGCCGATCGTCACGGAGGGCATCCGCCTGGATACGGTGATGGTCGGGACCAACGGCGACTTCATCTACAACTATGTCCAGACCATCGCCACGCGGCCGCGTCTGCGGAAGGTGGACATCGTCCTGTCGGGCGACATCTATGAATCCGACCGGAAGCTGTACCAGATCCCCGAGAGCTCGCCGCTGACCTTCTACATCAGCTCCGTCTCCGGTCTCGCCGATCGCACGGAGCACTACATGACCAAGATCATCGAGCGTCACGCCGACGCGAACACGACCAGCCGCATCGACTTCCAGGTGGGCAAGAGCAACATCGACCTGGACCTGGGGGACAACCGCCGCGAACTGGGCCGGATCCGCCGGACGCTGACCGCCCTGCTGGAGAACGAAGAGTTCCTGCTGGATTCCATCATCGTCACCGCCTCCGCTTCGCCTGAAGGCAGTGAAAGCCTCAACATGCGGCTCTCCCGTTCCCGCAGCGAGTCCATTTCCCGCTACCTGGACAATCAGATCAAGGTCCTTTGGGATTCCCTGGACCGCCGCAACGGACTCCGCTTCGACGAGGCGGGCCACCGGATCAAGGCGACGCCGGTCCGCATCCCGTTCATCAGCCGCTACAAGGGCGAGAACTGGGACCGGCTGGACGTTTTGGTGGACGAGGACGACTATCTGACCGAGGGCGACAAGTCCCGCTACGAGCTGCTGGGCCGCGTGCCTGATTTGGATGGCAGGGAGGCCCTGCTGGGCCGCGAGCGGTTCTATTCGTACCTCCGCGAGCGCCTGTATCCGAGGCTCCGCACCGTCGCGTTCGACTTCCACCTGCACCGCAAGGACATGGTCAAGGACACGATCCACACGACGGTTCTGGACTCCACCTACATGCGCGGCGTCCGTGCGCTGACGAACATGGACTATGACGGTGCCCTGGCCCTTCTGCAGCCGTATCAGGACTATAATACGGCCATCGCCTACATGGGCCTGGACCGCAACCAGAGCGCGCTGGCGATCCTGTCCCGCCTCAAGCCTACGGCGTCGGTGAATTACCTGCTGGCCATTCTCTACGCCCGCCTGGGCGACGAGGAGGAGGCCGTCCGGCACTATCTCACCTCCTGCCGTCAGGAACCGTCCTACGTTCACCGCGGCAACCTGGATCCGGAAATCTCCCATCTCATCAAGGCCTACCGCCTGAACGGAGACGACGGAGGGGACGTCCCGCCGGACACGCAGTCGGATTAAGGTTTTTTTAACCGGCCTTAATCCGAAGGTTAAGGCAGAATAAAGGAGGATGCATTATCTTTGTGGAAAACAATTTCCGATGAAGAGACTCATCCTCCTTTTTTGCGCCGTACTCCTCCTGGCGGGCTGCGGTTCCGTCCGGAAGGATCCGGTGGATTACGTGAATCCGTATGTGGGCAATGTCAGCCATCTGCTGGTGCCCACGTTCCCGACGGTCCAGCTTCCGAATTCCATGCTTCGGGTTTATCCCGAGCGGGGCGACTATACATCCGAATACGTGAACGGCCTGCCGGTGATCGTCTCGAACCACCGGGAGCGGTCGGCCTTCAAGCTGGGCGTGACGACGGGGGACGAATTGAAGCCGGTCATTCCGGTGACTTATGACAACGAGCACCTGACCCCGTATGGTTTCGATGTCGACCTGCAGGATGGGGCGGTCCACGCCGCCTATGCGGTCTCGCACCAGAGCGCCGTGTACCGGATTCAATTCCGCGACGGAAAGGGGGCGCTTCTCCTGACCAGCGGAAACGGGGCGGTCGTGCTGGACGGGAATCTCCTTACCGGCTGGCAGACGGTGTCGGGAGATACGAGAGTGTATGTGGCGATGGAACTGGAGCAGGAGCCCGCGAAGGCCGGCGCCCTCTGGCGCGGATCCCTGTCTGACGCCAAGTCCGACGAAGGCCGGAATGCCTGCATCGCGATGGTTTTCGACGTTCCCGAAGTGCGCCTCCGCTACGGCGTCTCCTTCATCAGTGCCGACCAGGCCCTCCGGAACCTGCGCCGGGAAATCGACACCTATGATGTCGATGCGGTCGCGAAGGAAGGCCGCCGGATTTGGAATGAAACCCTCGCCCGGCTGGATGTGGAAGGGGGAACAGAGAATCAGAAGACAGTCTTTTACACCTCTTACTGGCGGACCTTCGAACGTCCGATTTGCATGAGTGAAGACGGCCGCTACTGGAGCGGTTTTGACAACGCCGTCCATGACGACGGCGGCACGCCGTTCTACAACGACGACTGGATCTGGGATACCTACCGTGCCGCCCATCCGCTGCGGGTGGTGATGGACCGGAAGGTTGAGGAGGACGTACTGTCTTCCTTCATCCGGATGGCGGAGCAGAACGGCCATGACTGGGCGCCCACCTTCCCGGAAGTGGACGGCGACTCCCGGCGGATGAACTCCAACCATACCGTCGCCACCTTTGCCGATGCTGTGGTCAAGGGACTGGATGTGGACAGGCAGCGTGCCTATGAAATCTGCCGCAAGTGCCTGCTGGAGAAGACCCTGGCGCCCTGGTGCGGGAATCCTGCCGGCGAGGTCGACCGTTTCTTCTGGACTCATGGCTATATGCCCGCGCTCCGGGCCGGGGAACCGGAAACGGACCCCAACGTCCATTCTTTCGAGAAGCGGCAGCCGGTCGCGGTGACGCTGGGCACGTCCTACGATTCCTGGTGCATGTCCGTCCTGGCCGATGCTGTGGAGCAGTACCCGACCGGCACCCTGTTCCGCCAGGCAGCGCAGTTCTACCGCAACCTGTACAACGGGACGACGGGCTTTTTCCATCCCAGGGACAAGGACGGCCGCTTCATCGAACCGCTGGACTACAGTTTCTCCGGAGGCATGGGCGCCCGTGAATACTATGGCGAGAACAACGCCTGGGTGTACCGCTGGGACGTCCAGCATGACATCCCGGGGCTCATCAACCTGATGGGCGGCCGCGAGGCCTTCATCAAAAAGCTGGACGAGACTTTCGCCACGCCGCTCGGCCGCAGCAAATTCGAATTCTATGCGATGCTGCCGGACCATACCGGCAACGTGGGCCAGTTCTCGATGGCCAACGAGCCGTCGCTCCACATCCCGTACCTGTACAATTACGCCGGTGCGCCCTGGAAGACGCAGAAACGCATCCGGCAGCTGCTGGACACCTGGTTCCGGAACGACCTGATGGGCGTGCCGGGCGACGAGGACGGCGGCGGCATGACCTCCTTCGTGGTCTGGTCCTCGCTGGGCCTGTACCCCGTGACGCCGGGCAAGGCCGAATATACCATCGGCTCGCCCGTGTTCCCGGAGGCCCGGATGCATCTCGCCAGCGGCAAGACCTTCGAAATCATCGCCCATGGCGCCTCCCGGGACAACAAGTACATCCAGTCCGCCACCCTGAACGGAAAGCCGCTGGACAAGCCTTTCCTTTCGCATGAGGAACTCATGGCCGGCGGACGCCTGGTGCTGGAAATGGGCCCGTCACCGGCTCCGGACTGGGGCCGGACGGCGGAATAGCGGGTTTCGGGAAAAATCACTATTTTTGTGTATCAGCAAGCAACGCGCGATGAAACGATTCCTCTTTATTGCGGCGGCGATCCTGGCCGCCGTCCTGCCGGCCCGGGCCGTCGAACCCGTCGACGAACTGCTCCCCGTCCGGGGCCTCGCCATCGAGGCGCCCTCCTCCCGGGGCTTGAACGATTTCCTGAAGTTCATCGAAGGCGACCTGGTCCCGGCCGGGTTCAACCTGCTCATCCTGCGGGTGGACTGGAACTATGCCTACGAGACGCATCCCGAGCTGCGGGACGAGCATCCCCTGACCCGGGAGGACGTGAAGCGGATCATGGCGGTATGCCGCACGCGGGGCATCCGGCTGGTGCCGCAGATCAACCTGCTGGGCCATCAGTCCTGGGCGAAGCAGACGCACGCCCTCCTCCGGGAGTATCCCGACTTTGACGAAACCCCGTCCGTCAGGACGGAGAATTATACGGACTGGCCCAATCCGGACGGCCTGTACTGCAAGAGCTACTGTCCGCTGCATCCGGATGTCCACAAGGTGGTTTTCGACGTGGTGGACGAGCTATGCGACGTGTTCGAGACGGATGCGTTCCACGCCGGCATGGACGAAGTGTTCTACATCGGCATGCCGGAATGCCCTCGCTGCAACGGCCGCGACAAGGCGGAACTGTACGCGGGGGAGGTGACCCTGATCCGCAATCATCTGGCCGAGAAGGGCCGGCAGCTCATGATCTGGGGCGACCGCCTGCTGGACGGCCGCACCACCGGGCTGGGGGAGTGGGAGGCCAGCTACAATTACACCTGGCGCGCCATTGATATGATACCTAAGGATGTCTTCATCTGCGACTGGCACTATGAACGGGCCGACCTGACGGGTGTGTATTTCGCCACGAAGGGCCTGTCCGTCGCGTCCTGCGGCTATCGGAATCCTTCCGCCTGCGAGCAGCAGATCCGGGACATGGTCCGCTTCCGCAAGCAGTCCGCCCCCGAAACCGCCGCCCGGCTGCAGGGGTACATCCACACCGTCTGGTCCGGTGCCGAACAGTTCCTCCGCCGGTTCAACGCCCTGAAGGGAGAACAGGAGCCGGACAGCCGTTTCGATGACGCCCACGCCCTGCAGACCGTCATCGCCACGTTCACCGACTTAGCCCGTTAGTCCCATGAAAAGAGCTCTGGTTTTCCTTTCTCTCCTGGTTTCCTTTGCGCTTTTCGCGCAGGAACGCATCCCTGTGTGGCCGAAGGGCAAAATGCCCGACCCGCAGGGGCACCCGATTGCCGCGATGACCGACGAGGCCGGTCGGGAGGGTTTCAATCCGGACAAGTATCGGATTCCGTATCTGGAATGGTTCGAGAAGCCGGCGAATCCGAACGGCGCCTGCATGATCCTCATCTCGGGCGGCAGTTATATGAACTGCTGCGACGTGGGGCTGATCAAGTCGTGGCGGGAGGAACTCACAAAACTGGGCGTCCAGTGCGTGAACTTCGTCTACCGCACTCCGCGCCCCGTAGGTCTTCCCATCTACCAGTCGGCCTGGGAGGACGGCCAGCGGGCGGTCCGCCTGGTCCGCCGGGAGGCGGCAAAACGCGGGTTTGACCCGGAGAAGATCGGTGTCATTTCGATGTCTGCCGGTTCGCACCTCGCACTGCTGCTCGCCACCAGTTCGCAGACTCCTGCGTACGCGCCCATTGACAAGGTGGACGACACCCCCTGCCATATCAACTGGGCCGTCGTGAACGCGCCGGCGTATGTGACCACTGACGGTGAGACGGGTACTCCTGCTTCCCGGGAGGGTTATGGCACGGACGTCACGATCAGCGACGTGTTCAAGTTTGATGAGAAAACCTGCCCGATGAGTCTGCATCACGGGGAGATTGACCCGTATACACCGATGGGATCGACGCTGGTTTATAGGCGGCTGCGGAAGATGGGCGTTCCCGCGGAGCTGCACCTGTATCCGGACAAGGGCCACGGCGCTTTCGGTTTCGAGCGGGGTGTCGAGTTTATGACGCAGATGGGATTTCTGGGGCCTGTACAGCCGGAGACGGCCCTGGCGGACCGTTTCACCTCCGATGAATCCCGTGCGCAGTACATCAAGGAGGAAATCTGGCCGGAAGGGAAGATGCCGGATGCGCAGGAGGCCTTGGGAACACCGTATATCGAATGGCATTTCCCGAAGGAACTCAAAACCACGGCCATCCAGATCATCTACTCCGGGGGCGCCTATGTGCGGAACGATCCGGGCAGTTTTGAGGTGACGCCCGCCCGGCGTTATCTCAACGACCTGGGCATGACGGTCGTGACGATGCGCTACCGCACCCCGCGCCCGGAAGGTCTGTCCAAGCATACAACCGCCTGGCAGGATCTTCAGCGGGCTGTCCGGGTGGTCCGCAGCGAGGCTGCGCAGTATGGATTGGACCCCGACCGCATCGGCATCATGGGCTCGTCCGCCGGCGGTCATCTGACCCTCATGGGCGTGACTTCCGCCCGGCACCGGTCCTACCTGCCGGTCGACGCCATCGACAGAACCATATCCTGCAAAGTCCAGTGGGGCATCGGCATTTATCCCGCCTATACGCTCACGGACGGCGTGGACGGGCATAACACCCACGGAGGCAATGAGGATTCGGACATCCTGGTTCCCGAGTTCTCTTTCGACCTGGATACCGCCCCGATGCTGATGATTCACGGCGACGCCGACGGATATGCCTCCATGGGCTCCGTCAAAATCTGGGAGAAACTGCGCGCCATGGGCCTTTCCGCGGAACTGCACACCCTCGCTCTCCGCGAGCACTGCTTCCAGCGGACGGCCTCCCCGGGCACCGGCAGCTACACCTGGCTGGACCGGCTCCGGGAGTTCCTGAAAGGGCGCGGCCTGCTGTAAGCGATGCGTAAGTTCAAGATCCCGAATACCTATGTGATCATTGCGGTCATCATCGCGCTCTGCGCGGTCCTGACTTGGTTCGTGCCGGGCGGGCAGTATGTCAAGGCCGATGACGGGACGCTGTCCTACGAGGCGGTCGATTCCGTCCCGCAGACCTGGCAGGTGCTGTCGGCCGTCTATCACGGTTTCGTGAAACAGGCCGGCATCATCGTATTCATCCTTGTCGTGGGCGGAGCCTTCTGGCTGCTGAACGCGACCGGGGCGGTGGAGGCGGGTATCCAGCGGTTCATCGTCCGTATCGGCAGACGGGACCAGCTCGTGCTGGCTGCGCTTACCGTCCTGTTTTCCCTGGCCGGGGCAGTGTTCGGGATGAGCGAGGAGACGATTCCCTTCGTGGGCATCGTCGTCCCCCTAGTCGTATCCATGGGGTATGACGCCTTCATGGGCATGCTGGTGGTATACGTGGCCTCCAACGTGGGTTTTTCCAGCGCTTTCCTGAATCCTTTCACCGTGGGCATCGCCCAAGGCATGGCGGATCTCCCGCTCTTCTCCGGCATGGGCTACCGCATCTTCTGCTGGGCCTTCCTGACGCTCCTGATGGTCGTTTTCGTGTGGTTCTACGCGAAGCGAACGCGGAAGGATATTGTCATTTCGAGCGACGCCGCGGGCGGAGTCGAGAAATCTGCCACGCACCTGACGAAGCGCCAGTCCTGGATCCTTGTCGTCCTCCTTCTGACCGTCATCGCCCTTATCATCGGCGTCACCTGCTGGGACTGGTACATGCCAGAAATCACGGGCCTGTTCCTCGGGATGGGTATCGTGTGCGGCATCATCGCCGGATTCTCCGCCAACAGGATTGCCGACGAACTGATCGCCGGGGCGCGCGACATCCTGTCGGCCGCCCTCGTCGTGGGCTTCGCTTCCGGTATCATCGTCATCCTGCAGGACGGCAAGGTCGTGGACAGCATCTTGCACGGGATGCAGGAAGGGCTGGAAGGAAGCTCGCCGGCAGCCTCCTTGTCGGCCATGTACGGCATCCAGGCCCTCATCAATTTCATCATCCCCTCCGCCACGGCCAAGGCCGCCATCACCATCCCGATCATGGCTCCCTTTGCCGATATGGTCGGCGTTTCCCGCCAGGCAATGGTCCTTGCCTTCCAGTTCGGCGACGGCTTCACGAACATGGTCACCCCAACCTCCGGCGTCCTCGTCGCCGCCCTTGCCATGGCCCGCATCCCCTACGCAAAGTGGGTCAAATGGGCCTGGAAAGGGGTGGCCGTCCTGCTTGTGCTGGGACTTCTGCTGCTCCTGGCGACAGTTTTGTTCCCGATTGCGGAATTCTAAGGGACAGTTCGTAACGGCAAAGCCGGAATAGTCGATTCCATTCCCGTCGCTGGTCAGTTTTTTTTCTGGTCCAGGTGCTATGGCATTTTGGCGCAGGTGTAAGGCCTTGGTGGCGCAGGTGTGGAAAAGGGGTAGGGACCTGCGCCGCAAAACAGTCTCCTATGCGCTACGGCGGTGCAGATCCCCGGCCAAAAACCCTACCTGCACCAAGAACATGTGCCACCTGCACCAAGAGTGGGTGCCATCTGCGCCAGGAATATCACCATTGACACCAAGAAGGTCACTACCTGCGCCAAGAAATGCCGGATTTGCCTTGCAGGTTTCCGAAAAATCGTTATATTTGTGGGAAATTTCTAACTGTTCCTACAGGCATGCAAGATAAAGACGGCAAATACATCTTCGGCGTCGTGAAGGTGGGGGACAAGGGACAGATCGTCATCCCCAAGGACGCCCGCAATGTTTATGACATCAAACCGGGTGACGCCCTGATCATGCTCGGGGACGAGCGCGGCATCGCCCTGCTCAAGACGGAAATCTTCCAGAACGCAATCGACCAGGCGATGGAGGGCCTGACCAAATGAGAAAGCATTGGATTGACAATCTGCGCTGGGTGACGGTGCTCCTGGTGCTGTTCTACCACGTCATCTATTTCTACAACAACAAGGGAGTCTTCGGCGGCATCGGCGGTTTCGGCGAGTATCCGCAGTGTCCCCAGTATCAGGACGTGGTGATGTACATCCTGTATCCCTTCTTCATGCCGTTGCTGTTTATCCTGGCCGGCATCAGCGCGCGGTATGCGCTCCAGAAGTATTCCGCCAAGGAATGGTTCAAGGCGCGCACGCGGAAGCTGCTGGTTCCCGGTACCATCGGCCTGCTTGTGTTCCATTGGATGGTTGGTTATTTCAATACGGTCGTGGCCGGAAGGGAGGGTGTCTTCGACGGCGTGCCCGCCGTGGCGAAATACTTCATCATGGCGTTCTCCGGCACCGGTCCGCTCTGGTTCATCCAGGTGCTCTGGCTGCTGTGCCTGGTGCTTCTCGC
>JAEEGK010006603.1_pt1 | contig 27877 bp, 21 predicted proteins | sample 8958771 | NCBI WGS metagenome assembly JAEEGK01 (sample SAMN16246547, study PRJNA631951) | gut metagenome | biome: gut microbiome; feature: rumen; material: SC-attached | host: Bos | place: Iran: Karaj | collected 2018-10 | reverse complement strand
TGTCATAAAAAAGCTAATTAATAAATTTTACAAAATTAAAAAGACACTTTTATGTCTTTTTTATAATTCTATATATTCATACATATAAGTACTAATTTCTTTAGTACCATTAACTAACTCGTTTCTATATGGATCATGTATATGACCATGAATATAATAAGGCACTTTATTTTTAAATAAATAATAAGTTATTCCAAATAACCCTTGATGAGCAGGATCATATCTACTTTCGGAATTGAACTTATTATCGTGGCAAATTAGAATATCTACCTTATCTTTATTATTTAAAAATTCTAAACTTTCTCTTTGTGTAAAAGAAGGAAACCTAGCAGGTTTATATTTATAACTACCTTCTATTCCCAAAAGACTAACTCCATTTATATTTACTATTTCCCCATTAAGATTATTTATATTATATTCTTCCAAATAATTATTATCATGATTTCCTAGTAATCCATATGTCTTATTTATATCCACATATTTCAAAATAATATTCATGTCATTATATCCATGATCACCTAATAACAAACATATATCATATGAAGGATGTTGTTTCATAAATGATTCAAATTCTTCCTCGTTAAGCGAATTGTGTGTGTCAGATATTACAATCATTCTAATATGTTTATTAAAAAAATCACAATGACCAAACATTTTATATAATATCTCTTCTTGATTAGCAAATTTTTCTTCAAATCCATAAGGATTATTTTCATTTTTAATCATACGTTGATAGTATTCTTCTATATTTTCAGATTTATCTTCTTTTTTAAATAAATCAAAGATACTCATATCAATCACCTACAACAATTATAACATAATAAAAAGACACATAAGTGTCTTTCTATTTAGAACCCATTGTTTGTTCTTTTTTCTTCATTTCTGCTATTAAGTTGATATCAAATACTTCTCCAGCTTCAATAGCTTTTTTAAATTCTTCGAAAGTTTTAGGTCCAGTAAATTCAACTCCAGATCCATGGAAAACTTTAACTAACTTATCATAGTGTACATAACCTTGATGAGTTACATTATGTTCTCCAAATTCACGTTCATTAGTTTTCTTACCATCTGCATAACTATCAAAACTAGTATCATAATAACGAACGATATTATTTACTGGTTTAGCACCTGCTTTAGGTTTCATATTTTCATCTATATCATCTGCTTTATAGATTAAACCTAAATCTAAACCAACGATCATTGTATCTAATGGATATTGTCTAGCATAAGAAGCAGTAGCTTCACATAAATCTCTCATTAATAATTCGATTTCTACTTTATCCCAGATATCATCCATCTTTTTAGCAAAACCATTAGTTTCAGTACTAACTCTACCACTATTGAAGTAAATAAATTGTCCTACTTCATAATCTTTTTTAGCTTTCATTACTCTGTCTAAAAGTGAATCTCCCATAAAATAAACCCTCCTTATAATTTTTGTCTGACTTCGGCCTCCTCAAACGATTTGTATACTATCACAAGGTATGATATAATTAAAATACATATTTGTTATGTGATATATAACTATTAGTTATGGGGGTAAACTATGAAAACAAATCTTGAATTATATAAAACCTTTTACTTTGTAGCTAAGAATAATAGCATTACTCAAGCTGCTAACGAAATGATGATTTCCCAACCTGCTGTGAGTAAAGCTATTAAAACTTTAGAAAGAGATTTAGATACACCTTTATTTAATCGTAATAAAGATGGTGTATCTCTTAATTCTGCTGGTGAATTACTATTTAATAAGATTAATAAAGCTATGGAATTAATAATCTCTGCTGAAGAAGATTTAGATAGCTTAAATAACTTAGAACAAGGTACTATAAACATTGGTGCCGGTAATACTATTATGCAGAGATTCTTAATGCCATACATTAAAGAGTTCCATGAACTATATCCGAAAATAAATGTTATAGTTCATACTGTTGTAACAGATGAATTAATTAAAAGAGCTCAAGTAGGTCTTGTAGATATAGTATTTACTCACCTACCTAATGATATACCTAAGAACTTTGAAATACATAAAGTAAAAGAATTACATGATATCTTAGTTGTTAATAAAGATAGTATTTATAAAGATAAACAAATAACTAAAAAAGATCTTAAAAAACTACCTTTAATACTATTACCATTTAAAGCTAGTAACAGAAAGAACTTTAATAAGTTCTTAGCTTCTAATAATATTGTTATTAATCCATTAATGGAAATTGGTAATGACCTTATTATTGAAGATAGTGCTTTAGGTGGATTAGGTGTTGGTTTAGTAGTTAGAGAATATGTTGAATCTAAGTTAAAGAATCAAGAATTATTTGAATTAAAAACTAACTTCAATATTGAACCAAAATACTTAGTTTATTGTATAGATCCTAATAGAAAAAATAACATTTTAATTCAAAAATTCTTAGAATTACTATAGGGCCTAAATTTGAGAAAAAGCCCATTTTATGGTATAATTAAGGTACGTAATGAAAAGATAAGGGGGAATAAAAATGGCAAGTATATATGATGATTTAGATGATGAAGAATTATATATTTTAGATGAAGATAGATATAATCAAAAAATGGAAGAACAAAAGAAAGAAAGAGTTGAAAGATTAAAACAAGAAGCAGAACCTTTCTTATTAGATAATAAAAAAAGCTCATGGGCTATCGAAATGCTATGGGAAAACAGAGTTCAACCAAGTAAAAAGCTTATTCATTTATTAGGAGCTTTAAGAATGATTGAATTATATGCTGAAGGAGTAACTCCTGAAGATATTCAATCACGTTATATTTCAATGGGTATAGAAGAATACTTAACAATGATTGCTTACTTACCACGTTACTTTAAACAAGGTCAAGAATTATTAGATCAATTAAAAAGAATTAAAGCACCTGTAAGAAGTAAATAAAAAGACACACAAGTGTCTCTTTTTATGTTAAAATATATTTAGGAGAGCATATTGAATGCTACCTATTGTTTTTGGTGCACTCTTAGTGAGTGCTTTTTTATACTCTATCATCAATCAAATAGGATAATAAGTATGATGATGATAAGTAAAGAAAGAATTAATAAATCTTTCTTGGACATAAGCATCACCTCACTTTCGAGGCAGCACTCACTATATGTCCTCCTACTTATAATTATTGCGAAAAATGATCAATTTCCTTCTTTTATTTAAAAAGAGACACTATTTAGTGTCTCTTTTTAATTTCTTAGTAAAACTTGTTTCTCCTGAGTTTTCTTTAACTTTACTCTTTCTATCAGTAATATGATTAACTGCACAATATCTTTCTTTAAAGTCATCTTCTCTATTTAATAAGTCTCTCATATCTTTAATAAATACTTGATATGTCTGATCTTCATAGAACATATTCTCTGGATTAGTTTCATCATACTTCTTTCTTAATCTATTAATTGTATAATCTAAATATTCTTCAATAGTAGTTTCTGGTTGTCTTTCTTTAGCTACAAAGAAACTTCTAATAAATACTATATCTATAGAAGTATTTCTATCAGCTGAAGATATTAATTTACCATAAGTAGTTCTTGGTTCATCTTCTTTAGATGAACGATGATCTTCTATCGCTTCTTTAATAATTTCTCTTTCTTCGTCAGTAAAGAATTGTTTAAAATTAGGATCATTGATAAATGCTTCAGCTGCTAATAAATGATGTCTATCACTATCTATGTATTTACCTCTGTCATGACAAGCTGCTATTGCATAAATCATATCTGGTTTTAAACCTAATTTAAAAGTATCATTTAAAGCAAAACTTCTTCTAATAACTTCTAAGATATGATAAATATTATGACCACCATCATTTAATTCATAATCTGGGAATACATGATCTTTAATATATTTCTTCAAAGCTGGATTAACCATCTTTGTATAATATCTTAATTCATCAATATCAGCTGAAGCTAATATTTCTTTTCTTACTACATCAAAAGGTCTAGGATCTTCTAACACTTGATATGTTTTATATAAAATCTCATCTAAAGATAAATCTCTATTATGTCTTCTTATTTCATCAAATGTATATTTCATTTTATTATCTAATCTATTAACTTTAATATATCTCTTTTTAAACTTTTCTTTATCAGCAGCTAATTTAGGAGCATCTTCTAAAAACTTTTTATAATCTAAATCTTCAAAATAAGTTTTAGTAACTGCATAACCTTTTTTACCAAATTTATCTATAATATGTTGTCTTGATTCTTCTATTACATCATCCATTGTACCTTCAGGATTATGTTCTATTCTATAAGCATATGTTCTTTCAAGTATACCGTCTACAGATACATTTCTATCTGCTGTAGATACAATCTCTCCATATACACTTCTAGGTTTTTCCTTATCACTACTTGCTCTATGATCTTCAACAGCTTCTGCCATTGTCTTAATCTCTTTAGCACTAAAGAATCTCTTTAAGTTAGTATCAGCAAGTAGTAATTCTGCAGATACCTTTTCATGATTCTTAGCATCTATATAATGACCTATATCATGATAAGCTGCTATTACATATACCATATTTAAATTTATATTATCTACTCTATTAGCAAAAACAAAACTTCTTTCAATAACATATTGAATATGTTTAAGACCATGTCCTTCTTCATTTCTTTCATAACTAGGTAATACATATTCTTCTATATATTCTCTTAATTCAGGATCAATTTCCTTCATACTTTTACTAACAATAAACTTCTTGCTTTTTACTCTTTTTACTTCTTCATCTGTTAATGGTTCCACTCTATGTACCCCCTGTTCCACTTCTACATACATATCATCTAATTCTCTAGCAAATAACTTCTTATTAAATATATTCATATATATTACTAAGTTAGTAGATTTACTAACATCTCTAACTCCCGTATATTTAATATTCTTTTTTAATTTACTACCATCATTATTCAAAGATATAATTCTATATATATTTTTATCTATTAATCTTTTACCTTTAAAGTGTTTAGCTAAACTACCTACTTTAAAGACATTATTTAATATATGTTCTCTTTGTCTTTTAATAAACTTATCTTTATTACTTAATAAATCTCTTATCTCTTTTAAGAATTTATCATACTCTGGATCTTCCATATAAAATTTAGCATATCCATCTTTACCAAATTTCTTAGTTAATACATCATATGCTCTTTCATATAATTCCATATCTGATGTCTTAGGATCTAACTTCCTACCATAGAAATAACTTCTATATAAACATTTCTCTACAGAATCATTTCTATCTGCTGAAGAAACTATTCTTCCATAGATAGTTCTTGGTTCATCCTTTTTACTAGCACGATGATCTTCTACAGCATCTGCCATTATATTGATTTCTTCTTCATTAAAGAATTCTCTTAAATTCTTATCTGCTCTTAACATATCAGCAGATACTTTCTCATGATTCTTAGCATCAATATAATGACCTATATCATGGTAAGCTGCTATAACATATACCATATTAATATCAATATCAGGTATATCTTTAGCAAACTTTAAACTTCTCTTAATAACATAATTAATATGTTCTAAATTATGTCCCTTGTCATTTTTACTATAACTAGGAAATATTTTATCTTCTATGTATTTCTTTAACTGTCTCTTTATCATATAACATTCCTTTCTAGCTACATTATTTACTATAACACAATTATTATTAGTTCAACCATAACAAATATTTATATGATAAAATAATAATATAGAGTGATGATATGAAAAAGAAATATTTACTAATAATTTTAATACCTATAGTAATATACATAGCAGTATATATTTTTTTGAATGTCTCTTATCATTTCAATAAAGATATCTTTATTGAAACATATAATATTCAAGGTAATAAAGATGGATATGTTCCTCAAGGTTTAACCTATTCTGAAAAATATAATGTAATCTTACAAACATCATATAACAAAAAGAAAGATGGTATGTTATACATAACTGATTATGAAAATGGTGAATTACTAAAAGAATTAGAACTTAAAAACAATGATAGTCATGTTGGTGGTATTGCTACTAATGATAATAAAGTATGGATAACTAGTAATTACAAAATATATGAATATAATCTAGAAGATATTATGAATACAGAAAATGATTACATTGAAAGTATCAGTGTAACTGATACTTATAATCGTGGCGATTTCTGTTATTACAAAGATAATACTTTATGGATTGGTGATTATCATCATTTCTTCTACTTAAGAGCTAAAGATGATCTACCATTATTACTAGGTTATGATATCGATGATGACATAGATTACAAAAAGCCAAGAATAATTGTTTCTATTCCTAATATGGTTCAAGGAATGACTATGTTAGATGATAATAGTATTGTTTTTACCAAATCATTTTCCAACTTAATGAGATCACGAGTATCTATATATTCATATGAATTAAATAAAGAAACATCTGATTATTATGAAATAGATGGTAAAAAAATACCTTATTATCATATAGATAATAAAGTATTATCAAAAAGAGTATTCTTATCTCCTATGGCCGAAGGAATATTCTATAAAGATGGATATGTATATGTCTTGTTTGAAAACAGTTCAGATAATTATGAATTTACTTATCCCAAAATAAGAAAGATTATAAAATACAAATTATAGAAGGTATTAATATGAGCAAAAAGAAAAAAACATTATTATTATTATTTATTCTATTAACCATAATAGCATTCGTTCTTCTTTCTTTTTTACTATTACATAATAAAAAAGAAGAACTCAAAGAAGAACCTAAAACAGAAGAAAAAATAGAAAAAGAAAAACATGTTGAAGAAGTTCCAGAAGAACCTATAAAAGAAGAAGAAAAATCTATCGAAGAAATTCCTGAAGAACCTAAAACAAAAGAAGAAAAAAAAGAAGAACATAAACCTATTGAAATACCAAAACCTAAAGTAGAAGAAAAAACAGTAGAAATACAAAAACCTAAAACTGAAGAACCACCTATTACATATTCTTGCCCTTCTGGATATACCCAAGATGGTAATAAATGTCATTTAACAGTAGATGCTTCTCTTAAATGTCCTGAAGGAACTGATGAAGGTGGAGATCCAATTGGTTGTTTCAAATTTAGTGAAGCCATAGAAACTCAAGAAGATAGTTGTCCAAGTGGACAAGTATGGTTACAAATGATAAGTTTAGGTGGACCTACTAAATACTATTGTTATCCATCATATGATAAAGTATATACATGTGAAGATGGTTATACTTTAAATGGTAATAAATGTACTAAAACAATTGATGCAACAAAGAATTAAAAAAGACACTAAATGTGTCTTTTTAATTTATGTTTATTTTTATAATAAACTGCATATAGTACTAAACATACTAACAATACCATTAATCCAACTACTTCAGTATAAGAAAGCATCATATCCCTTGCTGTATTTGGATTAACTGATTCACTTGATTTAGTCATTAAAACTATTGTATCAGTAGATTTAATAGAAGTTTTTACTTGATCACTACCTACTTCTGAATAACCAACTAATTGGTCTCCTTTAACCTCTCCTGGAGCAGTAGCTTGATATTCTAAATCAACTGTTTCTCCTTCATCTATAAAATCAATATTCCAAGTGATAGTATGTTCATCTTTGCTATATATTCCACCATCACTAATCGTATTAGCAAGTACCTCTACTTCATCTGGTACATGGGTAACAATTTCATTATTACCAGAACCAGCATTACCTGTATTTGTAACTTCTATTTTATAAACCAATTTTTTATCAGTAGTAGCATCATACTTTTTAACACCATTAACAGTATCTTCTATAACTAACTTAACTTCGCCTTCATCATTAACAAAATAATAAGCGTAATCACTACAATAATTATCATTAAATTCAGCTGGACCTGATATTATTTCTTCTCCACATTTTCTTTTTAAGAGATCAGAAGTAGTAGTATTATTAAAAGAATTTACATAATTATATTTATAATGATCTAAATTAGTATAATCAAAATTAATATGATTATAAAATACTGGCATTCCGCCACTATGACTAATCTCAGCAGTTAAAGTTCCATCAGAACGATAAACCACATTGAATCTCAAGAAAGATGTCATATCCAACTTTTTATAACCAGCCGGTGCTTTAGTTTCCATTACTTTTATCGGAATATAAAAATCTATTTCTTTTGTAGGATTTCCTGATTCAAAATGATACTTTTCATATAAACTACCATTTATAAAATCATTATAACTAGTATAACCATTTAATTCATTTTTAAAACTATCAGGTAGAATACTAATAGCATTTTCATAAGAACTAAAAAAATCACTATCTAAAATATATATACTTGCTCCCGAACTATTTGTTCTAAGTTTACCAGGAATAGTTTTACCATAATATGTCTCTATTTTATATTCGGCACCATATAAAACTTTATTGCTATCATTAATCTTGATGATACTTATCCTATCATATTTATCATAATAGTCTAACAATGTAGCTTTTTTTACAAAATTTTCTACTTCAGGCATATTATCACCACTATTCTATTTATATTATAACAGAAAAGACACTAATTAGTGTCTTTTTCATCGTCTTCATCTAATAATACTAATAAAGTATCATCATCAATTTCATCTCTATTAATCATTAATAACTACCATCCTTATCTAATTCTTCTAAATCATAGTAGAATCCATATTCTTCATATATTTTATCACCTATTTTAGCTTGTTTAGTTTCGGCTTTAATACCACCTAATTTTTCATAGAACTTAATAGCATTATCATTACCTTTTAAACACCATACAATCATATTTCTCTTACCACGAGAACGTAGTTCTTTAGCTGCTTCCTTAAATAAAGCAGTACCTATTCCCTTATGATGTTCATTATTTCTAATATATAGACTCTCTAATTCAGCATCATACTTAAATGATCTTTCCTTAGGATCAAAACAAGCATATCCTAATACTTCTTTACCTCTAACAGCTACAAATACTCTCTCTTTATATTCTTCAAAACTTCTAAAGAATCTTTGAGTTTGTTCCTCATAATCCATACCTTTTAAATATTTAGAAGCTATTATTTGATCATAAGTATCTCGCCATCCATCTATTTTTATTCTAGCCATTTGTGCTTGATCTTCTAAACGATTGTATCTAATAATATAATCTTCTTTAGAATCTAATTGTTCTAAACTTCTACCCATATTATATAAAGCATTAACTAGAATATTTATATCAATAGCATAACTTACTCTACCAACCAATTCATCTTCATATGGCCATGAAATAGATTGACCTACTAAGAATCTTATTCTACTTGTTTTATAAAAGAACTTTAATAAATCTCTTTCAGTACTTATAATTCTACCTTTATATTTCATACCTTTTATTTCTGTAAAATCTAAGATAGCAAAGAAACCAGAATCAGGTTCTAAGTTCTTAGGGAAATGAACATAAGGTAAACCTTTTAAAGCAACATCTGCTTTATCTTTTAAAATATTTCTAATTTCATTAATAACTCTATCTTTATAAAGAGTAACACTATCTATACCTTCAACTAAAGCTTTTAATATTTGATATCTATACTTATACTCTTCTCTTAAAGAATTAAAGTATATCTCATACTCTTTATTTCTCTCTGGAGTATTATTAAAAGCTCCAGATAAAGCATAACCAGTAATAGATGGACTAGAATCAATTTCTTGGAATATTCTATTTATAACTTCCCTAATAATTATTTCATCTGCTACTACAAAACCTGCTCTAACAGCAGCTAAACCATATGATTTAGATAAACCAAATAAAGATATTGTATTTCTAAACATACCTGGTATCGTAGCAATAGGTTTAGCTATATTATCTTTATCATAAGAAATATCTCTATATACTAAATCATCTATTATAAATACACCACGACTAGAACATACTTCACCTATTCTAGTTAATAACTCTACATCCTTTTCTCCCATTACCTTACCAGTAGGATTATTAGGATTAGCATTTAAAAATGCTACTACTCTAGGTACATAACCTTTTCTTCTGTTATATACCTTTTGTAAACTCTCATTTATATCATCTATTCTCGCAGCTAACTTATCTGGATTAACTAAGAAATTATCTTCTTTTTCTAATGGAAGAATATCTACTTCTGCTCCAGATCTTTCTGCTCTAATTGTAAATAAACCATAATTAGGTCCAGTTACTAACAATACATCTCCAGGTCTTGAAATAATATTAATAATAATATTAAAGATCATTGATGTAGATGGCATAAAAGTAATATTATGAACAGATAAACCTTTACTATCTACATCAGGAAATGGATAAGGACGATTATTAATAAATCCTTCTTGTTCAATATAATCAAGAAGTTGTTGTCTTATCTTATCATCACCTTCGGTATAAGGATATGAATACAAATCACTACTATCTAAACATTCCTTCATTTTCTCTATACATAAAGGAAATGGTCTAAACTTAACTGGATTACCAGTACCTAAGTCTGTATCTTTTATAGTTCTAATATTTTCATCTCTTACTTCATAACCATAAAAGTTAATAGCATCAGCAATCTTTTCTACAGTAGGATTAAACTTCTCCATATCTAATCTATTACCTACTAAAGGTAAACCATATCTTCTTTGTCCTAACTGTGGATTCTCTCTTAATAATCTATCTATAGCATTAGATTTAATTAACATATTAATCACCACCTATATTTTATCATTTTTTTAAACAATTACTACCCTATCTGTTTATTGAAAATGATATTACGTAATGATATTATAATCTTAAGAAATAGTTTGGTTCGAAAGGAGGAAAGAATTCATTACTAAACTATCCTAAAAAATAAAATGAAGAGGTTTAAAAATGAAGAAAAAAAGTTTATTAATTATAATTGGTATTCTTCTTGTATTATTAATAATTGGCATAGTTATTGCCATTGTATTTGTTAAAAAAGGAGAAGAAGAACCAGAGGAAGAAGTTACTAAAATAACAATTAAATTTGAAACTGATGGTGGTGAACCAGTTGAAGATTTAGAAGTAGAAAAAAATGAAAAAGTTACTCTTCCAACAACTGTTAAAGATGGATTTAACTTCTTAGGTTGGTATAAAGAAGACGAAAAAATGGAAGATGAAGTTAAATTCAAAAAAGATACTACTTTAACAGCTAAATGGGAAAAGATCCCAGAAAAAGCTAAAACAATGGAAGTTAGCTTCAATACTAACGGTGGTAATAGTATTAAAACAATTACCATGGAATGTGGTAAACCACTTACATTACCTGCTAATCCAACTAAGAGTGGTTATAAATTTGTAAGTTGGGCAGATAAAAAAGGAAAAGTTATTTCTAAAGGTGCTAACCTAGCATGTGAAAACATTACATTATATGCTAATTGGGAAAAAGTTGAAGAAAAGAAAGAAGAACCAGAACCAGCTAAGAAAGAATATAAATGCCCAGATGGTTATACTTTAAATGGTACTAAATGTACTCAAACAGTAGCTGCTAAAGAGAAATGTCCAGATGGTACAAAAGCTGATGGAAACTTATGTATTAAAACAAGTGATGCTAATGGTGGAACAAGAGTATGTAAGAGTGACACTGTTGCCATAAATGGTAAAGGACAAACATGGACTGGTAAAGGAGATTATTATTACATACCAAATGCATATGGAAAATGTGCATATTATAAATGGGAAGCTTATACTACTGAATCTGCATGTACTGGAGCAAATGACATATACCATAAAACAACATGGGTAAGTTATTTAAATGGATGTTATGCCGAAACAAAGATGAACAACTATGAAACAGTTTGTGATAGTGATTACCAATGGTATAGTTCTGCTGACTTATCTAGTAAATTTGGAATTCATGATAATGGCAAATGTTTAAAGAAAGTAGACAAAGTTAAATATTGTGAATCAGGATTTACATTAGATGTAGGTAATTGTGTTAAAACAATTGATGCTACCGAAAAATAAAAAAGACTTTTAAAGTCTTTTTTTATGCTTTATTTTGTCCCCTTCTTTGTCTAAATGCCCAAGATAGAACTGATTCATGTTGACCATCTGGTGAATCATATTCATCAGAATATGTATAGTCTTGAACCCATCCATGTCCTGATCCTTGGAACGTATGCATTAATGCTCTACTTCCCATATTAGCAATTTGATGAACTGCTGTTAAAGCTCTATTGTAATTACATTGACCATTACCCAAGTCTCTATCTCCATGGAATGCCCATACACTTACATCATTAAAGGCATCAGTTACTTTATCATATCCACTAATAGGTACAATACAAGAGAAGAATCCTGGATTGGCATTAACCATTCTATATGCTGTAATAGCACCATAACTATGTCCACTAGCACATATTCTATCTTTATCAGCATTATATTGATTAGCTACACTCTCTGCTAATTCTCTTAAACCTACTTGGATATTATCACCTTCAAAGTTTCTAATATGTGGACATATTACAATACCTTGAGGTGTAATACTTTTATTATTCAAGAATTTAGTTAAACCATGAGATGTCATACCACCAGTACCATTACCATGAGAACTACCACCATGCATATAAACCATAACTGGTAAACCTTCTGGTACTTGATCTGGTAAATATAATAAATAATCTATTTTTACTCCATTAGAAGCTTTAAATGATTGCCATGTAAATGAACCATAACCTAAACTACCTTCTAATGTACCTGGCATTACATAATCACTTTTTAAAGTTGGCATTGTTACTTTACTAAATATATCAATAAATTCACTTTTAAACTCTATTGGTTTAGCAGCTCCTGCTACATTAAAACCTGCTAGATTATTCTCTACTTCATTTATATCTTTTACATATCTACTTAACCAACTATTAGAATTACCATATCCATTTTTTAATCTAGACATATTATTTTCAATAGAAGACTTAAGAGAAGCTAATTCTGAAGATAAATTCTTTAAATAACCACTATCATATTCATTACAAATATTATCTACATTACTTTTTAATCCTTCAAATTCCGATTTCTTAGAAGATAAACTATCTAAAGTAATACTATAATCCATCTCTTAACCTCCTATCCAAAAACTTTATTTAATTCTTGATAACTACTATAAGGTGTTTCTTCTGCTTTACCATCTTCTGTAAAAGTCATTGATAATAAATCAGAAGTATATAACAATTTCTTATAAGGTTCTCCCTCAGTATCTGTTGCTAATTCTTGTTCATAAATAACTAACTTAAATTCCATCTTTTCAATCTCTGATATTTCATTTTCTTTTAACCAATCAGCATCTATTGCAAAGTTAGTTAATAATTGTTTACCTTTTCTAACAAAAGCTTTATATAGAGGTTTATCTACAACTTTATCATTTATTTTTAAATCTGTTACTTCTATTTCTAAATTCTTATCAGAAGCATTATAGATATTAGTAAATACTTTTGTTTCACCTATATAAGTATCATACTGAGTTTTATAAATATATAAATTAATATCATTTTGATCATATATTAACGTTCCATAAGATTTAATAGGTTGAACATAATCCTTAACATCTGTTTCTAAAACAAGATTATCAGTAGTAAATAATACTTCTCTATCTCTTTTAACAACTAAGTTCATTTCTATCTTTTGTACATTAGAAATAAGTCTTTTTAACATATCTTCTTTCGCAACAGATATATGAGCATTATCAACACTATAAGCTCCTATATACTCTAAGAATGTTGCTTTAATTTCAATATCATTAATAGAAAAATATAAATCATCAACCTTAATATCATATTCATTATTGTTTTCAATATATAAACTTACTTGTAAAGAACCATAAGCTTGAAAATCTAATGATTTAGCTACTATCTTTACTCCATGTTCATCAAACAAAACTGTTTCTTCAATTTTAGAAGGAGTAATATCTTCGATTCTTTCCTCTGCTAAAGTTTCAATCTTTACTTCTTTAGTTTCCTCTTCTAAGTCAGAAAGATCCCCATGTCTTACTTCATCTTCTCCACAGCCAGTAATAAATAATAAAACAATTATTAATAGTAATAATCTTTTCATATTATTCACCTATTATAATTATAACATAAAAGAGTAACTATCTAGTTACTCTTTTAACAAGTTGTAAAACATATTCTCCATTTTGTTTAGCCAGTACATAGTCCTCATCATTATCCGTAAAATGAATAGTTCTATATAATTGGCCTTTATCATCTAATAAAGTCTTAGTAGCTTGACGATTCAAATATGTCATATAGTTGTATAAAAATGCTATATCTGAATAATGATATTTACACTTACTTGTACTAATTATTTGTGCTACCTTACCCATAAAATTATATCCATTAGTACTATCTATATCTTGATATCTATGTTTAGATATAAATTTAAATCCTATTTCTTCATCTATATCAGGTGATGGAGCATCTCCTTCTTCTTGTTGGAATCCCATAGGAGCTAAACCCATTTTAACTCTTGGGAAATCTCCTTCCGTAGCATCTAAGTTCCATCTACTAGATCCAAAATAAGCTTTAACATAACTATGTCCTTGTTTACTACCTACTACTTCAGTTTTAGCTCCAGTTAATTCATCCAATAAAGGCTTTAAAATATATCTAGAGAAACTATGACATATTACTAAAGGACTATCTATATTTTTAACATCAAATTTTCTTTCTTCAATTTCTTTAATTAATTCATCACTAAATAACGTAAAATAATTCCATCTAGCATCAAATGAAAATATCTGACAACATCTATTATAAACATATCTAACTCTTTCAAATTCAGTAAAGTGTTTATCTCTTAACTCTCTACTTAACATTTCTACTAGATTCATTCATAATACCCCCTTAAGTGTAGTTTGTATTATAAATTGTTTACATTATTTGGTCAAATATACATCAAAAAAAGCTATATAAAAATTATAGCTTTTTAATAATCTCTTTTAAGAAATCTGCTACATTAGCAGCACTTGTTTTTAAAAAATCATCAAATGTAACTTGATTATTACCATTAGGTACATCAGATATACTTCTAATAACTAAAAATGGGACATGATTTAAATAACATACTTGAGCTATACTAGCTCCTTCCATCTCTACACATAAAGCATTAAACTTATTAGCTATTTTTTCACTCATCCATTTTTCTGTACAGAAAATATCTCCTGATGCTATTGTACCTAATAATACATTGTAATTACCATCTTCCATACAAGATGTAGCAACACTAATTAAATAATCATCACTACTTACATAATCACCTAAATTAGGTATATAGCCTTTAGTATAATTAAATGCTGTTAAATCAAAATCATGTTGAATTAACTTATCTCCTATTACTAAATCCCCTATATTTAACTTATCACTTAAACCACCAGCAACACCTATATTAAAAATATAATCAACTTTCATATTATCTATTAATATCTGTGTACATCTAGCAGCATTAACTTTACCTATACCTGATTCTACTAATACACATGTTTTATCTTCAAATCTACATTCATAAAATTTCAAATCAAATATATCATATTCCCTATCTAGTCTTAATCTTTTTAAAAGTTCATCTAACTCTTCTTTCATAGCAAAGATTATTCCTATTTTTTTCATATACAACCACCTCTTAAAGGTTACCATAAAAAAAAGACTTATAAAAGTCTTTCTATACATTATCTGAAAAATAATTATGTTGTCCATCTCCACCATAATAAAATGTAGTTGGACTTATATTTCTTAAACCATTCATTGCATCGGAAACAACACTTTGAACAGTCATTAATTTTTCATATTCTTGAGCTCCCAATTGATCTATTGATTTTAAACCAACTGGTACACCATTAGCATCATAATTTATATACTTATCACAAGTTTTACCCCATGGCCAGTAACCGATTTTTAAAGCATCTTGAACTGTTGCTCCAAAACCACCACCAGCTTCTATTCTATTTAATATAGTTGAACATACACCCAACATATCATCAGGATCATTTGCTGATTCACCAGCAACTTGACCAACTAAATATAAATAATCAGTATTTGATATTTTACCTTGTTGAGCATCAGTACCATCACTAATTGTATACTTATTATTGTTATAAGTTAATTGACCATTAGTAGCTCGACACTCTGGAGAAGCTATTGATTTAGAATGTAAATTACCTGCATAAGCAACAGAACCATTTCTATATTGATCATTATATACTTCTAAAGTTTCTGTTTGATCAGCTAAAGTAGTATCAGCTCCTGTATTATCTTCAAATATTTTATCTAAATCTACAACATCCATAGACTTAACTGGTTGTTGAGAATTATAACTACCAGATATGGTACCTTGATCAACTATTTCTCCCCCTAAACCAGACATGGATGGTTTAGTTCCTACATCAGGTATAGAAGAATTTATATTAATATTTTCACTTAATCCATCAAATCCCATTGAACCCATTTATATCACCTGTCTCATTATAAGTATATCACATATTAAAAAGACTTATAAAAGTCTTTTTAAATATCAACATTAACTTTACTACCATCAAACTTATAAATGTTTGGTAATAAAATGCTTTTTTCTCTTAATAAGTCCTCTTGTTTAATATCTAAACCTCTTTCAATAGTAGGACTTGTATTCACAAATACATGTTTACTTTTTACATCTCTAATAAATAAACCTGCATTCTCACTATCATTTGTAAATATCGAAGAACTATATTTACCACCATTATAATTAATGTTAGTAATAGCTTCATCAATATCTGCTACATAAATAGCATCTTCATAATCAATTAAGCCTTCTTTAACATACGCATTAACATTTAAACCTAATCCAACTATTTCTTTTAGTAAATCTAAATGAGTTAAATCTTCTACATATAAATCATAGACATTATTTCTAGCAACTACTACTTCTGTAGTACACTCTTTCAAATATCTATCTACAAACTCATTATCACCAATAATAACCGTTTTATCTATAGATTTAAAATTAGTAAAGAACTCTTTAGCTCTTATTGTTAAAGATTGTTGAAATATATTTGTATCTAATTTTTGTTTCTTAAAGAAAGATTCAGCAATACTAATTAATAATGAATTACTTCCACCCATATAACCATCAGATGCAAAAATAATTGCATTATGAGTTAATAAACCAAGTATCATCATTTCTAACATAGTATATGTATTACCATCAAATATGACATATAATACACCTAATTTTTCATATACATTAGAACTAAGAAGATTATCACTTAACTTTGTATCATCTGTTTTATCAATAATAGATTCTACATTTGTATACTTATCTAAAATTCTATTAATAGCCTCTACTTCTATTCTAAAACCATTATTATTTTGCATATCAATAACATTAGTATTTAAGAATAAATCATTATTTAATCTAATAGCATCAATAAAACTTTTAACTAAATCTTTATGATAATAATTACTTCTACTAGCAACAACTGCTTTAGTAATCATATCTTCTACCTTAAATTGTTCCATGTGATAATCCCCTTTCTTCATCCATTTCTTTATCTAACTTCGTCGCCGATTCAAATACTTTTCTTTGTTCTTCATCTAACCTTGATATATCAAATTCTTTACCTTTACCAATTTGATCTAAAGCACGTCTTATTTGAATAATTATCTTCGCTGCTACATCTACATTATCTCTAAGATCTAACTTAAAGTTATATAGTAAATCTCCAAGAATAATCTTATCTCCTGCATCAGCATAAATAATTGCAAAGTTAGGATTTGATATTACTCTAGTTTGTGTAGGATTTAAACCATAATTCCAAGCCATCTCAGTAACAAAATCATCTAAAGAATCTTCAACTTGGGTATTACCTTCAAATCTTTCACCCTTAGTAGCAATCTCTAACTTAATTAAAGATAATACATCTTGTAATTTCATACTCTTATCATCTAATACATCAAATTCATCTCCATGAACAACCAATGTTTCTTCAGTGCTTTCTGGAACATCTTGTTCACCAGATAAAATATATTGAGTTGATGAATCACTTGTATATAAATAATCATCATGATCAACTGGATCAACATGATGAATTGGTCTAGCAACATGTTCAGATTGATCTTTAGGAGCATTCTTAATTAATGCGGACTTAATATCGTTATAACCTTCACCAACAGTAACTTTTCTAACTCTTAAAGCTTCATATTGTTCTTCAGTTATTTTACCTTCTTCTAATAATTGTTTATATACTTCTTCATCTTTAGCTATTATTTCATCAGCAGCCGCTTTATATAAATTATAAACAACTTCCGCAAATTGATTAGCATTCATACCTTCACGAGAAGCTCTTGTAAATGCCTTATCTGGAATTTCAATGTTATCAAAACAAATAACATTCTTATTACGCCACATCCAGCTTTGAGCAACTATGTTACCATCACTATCTTTAATAACAAATACTCTACCATGTCTAGATGTCATACTATGCTTCATACTAGATTCAGCAGCATTACCAAGTTCTTGGCAACAGTCAGTTAATGTTCCAATAGCAACAGCTAATGGATCATCTAATTTTAGTATCTCATATGTATATCCATCTTGAACTGTCTTAATACGAGGAATACTACTATATGTTCTTACCTTACCATAATTAAATATTTGTTGTAATCTATCAAACGCATCTTGAGAATATCCTGCTACTTTAGATACTTCTGATAAAGCAACATTACCTATTTGAACGCCTTCATAAACATTTGATTTAACATAAGCTAAGGCTAACTCTAAAGTTAATACTCTATTACTATTAATAGCTTTTATTTCTTCCCATTGTTTATGCATCTTTGAAATATAAGGCATTAGCTCATCAGAAGCTAATACTTCATCTATATGTTCCATTAAGAATCTTCTAAAGTCAGGTTTACTTATTAATTCAAATCCACCAAAAATCTGATGAGCCCTATTTGGAGTTAAAACACAACCCCATGATACATCTTCTAAGGCTTTTCTTAACTGTCTTATTTTTTCTTTTTCTCTTTGTGGATCAATAATTAAAACATATTGACCTCTATCATTTAATTGATAACATTCTCGTATTAACTCTACTTTTTTATTACCATCTTCTGTAGCTTTTTCTAATGCTGCAATTTCTGCTTCACTCATGCCATCATTCGGAACTGCTACACACCAAGATGCTTCTATATTTTCCATTTGTTCTTGAGTTACAACTCTTGGAACATCACTAAATAATTGCATGAAGTCATGGAAACCATCATCATCACCATCAAATACTCCAAAAGCATATGATGCTTTTAATAAAGATAAAACATCTTCATCACTACCTGTAAATGAATCTAATCTCATAATCATAGACCATTTCTTACCAGAAGCAACATACTTATCTATTTCTTCAACTGGGAAATTAAGCATTACTACATGATGAGGAATAAATCTTAATCTTTCCCACCAAGCATATAATAAATCTGGTTTAGTTTGTAACATTACACTTACTGCTTCAGGATTCTTTAAACCTATTCTTAATGCTTCCTCATCACCATATTTTTCAAAGAAATTAATTAAATTACGTGAATAATTACCTTTTACAAAAGCTCTACGAATAACTTTACCTTTTAAATAAGGTAACCAATCTCTATGTTCTTTTAATATTTTAAATGTTAAAAATTTTTGTGATTCAAAATAGTAACATTCTTTTAATTCTTCTGGAGCATCTGGACTCAAGAAGAATTCAGGAGCAAAATCTCCAATATGTTCAGCTAAATCTTCATTATAATGAATATGTTTATTTTTTAAAGCCCTTACCATTTGTTGTTTAATATCTTCAACCGCTTCATCAAAAGTCATCTTCGCACCTTGAGGGAAAACAACTTCACAAAGTGCTAAGTAAGGACCAAACTTATAGAATAATTCTAAGACTTCTCTTTTACTTAAGAAAGAGAAATTATTAATCCAATTTCTATCTGCATTAAATCCTATAGAAATATCTACTTTTTCTAAATAAGGAATCCATTCAGGATGATCTTGAATAATAACCAAAGATAACTTTCTTTGATAGAAAAGATTACGTAAATCATCTGGAGCATCTTCACTTAAGAAGAACTCTGGATAATCATGTTTAAATTCTTCAGGTAACATTTGTTCATCATAGAATACTTTTCTATTAGAAATATTATGAACTATAGAATCTATTAATACCTTCATAGCTCCTTCTTTACCTGCAGCAATATCTATTATTCCACTAACAGATGAACGAGCTATTACTTTTCCATAATCAGCTAAGAAAGTTAATATTTCTTCATTAGAGAATCCTATAGATTTTAAAGTCTCAAATAAATTACCAACAAATATTGCTGAAATACCTCTTGGATCAGTATGTTCAGTATTGACTACATTAACATTAATATTTTCAAAAACAGCTGCTAAATTAACATTTAACAAATAAGGAATCCATTCTGGATGTTCTTGAATTTCAGAACAAGACATAAATGTATATCTACCTATTATATTTCTTCCGTAGAACTCATATTGTAAATCGCTAGGAGCATCTTCTGGTAAGAACAACTCAGGATGTTGTTCTCTAAAGCTAGCAGGTAACTCTCTTATATCAAATTTCTTTTGTTTTGCTTCACCAATGAACATACTTCTATAAATACGTTCATTAATAGCAGCTTCATAATCATCAGAGTTTTTTACTATTTCTAATAATTCATCATCAAAAAGACTATTTCGATCAAAGAAAAATCTATCAACTTCCATACCGTACTTAGAAATAAGTTCTAAGAATTTTCGTTTTGGTAAAGCTTCCAATAATAGTTTTAAACCAGGATAATTAGAATTAATAATTAATTGCTTACTTTCTAATACTTCAATTAATTGTGGATACTGTTTTAATATTTCAGGAATTCTACCTAAATAACCAGTAAGTCCTCTTTTTAAATCATCTATTAGATTATCAAGTTCTCTTTCATCTATTTCACCAATTAATTCCTTAATTTTATCTTTATCAAAGAAGAATTGTGGATAAAGTGGTGCTAAATCTTTTTCAGCATGATCTAATATAGCTTTCCAATGATAATCATCATTTCTATTTACTTCTTCAATTACTTTACCAATATAATTTTTTAAATCTTCCATATTATTAATAGGACCAAATTGTACTACATCCATATGACGAGCTATCAATTGAAGGAAAGTATCATTAAATGGATTTCTACCATAACTAGTACCTTCTTCTAATAAAAAGTTATGAGCTTTATTAAATTCTATTAATAAGTCTAAACCTACCTCTTCAATAAATTTAATAACTTTTTCATCCCCGACTATTTCATCAAGAGAAATATACTGTAACATAGATGGTACTTCATCTAGATAGAAATAAAAACCATACTCACCCAAAGATTTTCTCATAGCTATTTTAATAATTTCATCAATTGGTTTAGTATTAAATACTTCATCTAACTGATCACTATCATAAGTACTATTTAAATATGTTGCTATGAAATGATCCATTTCTTTTGGTACCTTAGCAAAATAATCCTCAAAACTACCAAAATATTTTAAAATACGTAAACATTCAGAAGATTTCTTAATACCAAAATCTAAATCACAATTTTTTAAAATATCATAATAATATCTTACTTCACCTAATGATAAGCTACTTTCATAATAACTTTTTAAAGTTCTCTCTGGTAATACATCTTGGCCAATAAATGTTTGAGGAAACATATCTATCAATTCTTGAGGTAATATTTCAGGATTATATTGATAACTATACATTGTTCTTAAATTATGTACTACTTCCCCAAAAACATATTTTTTGGCTTCTTCATAAGAAGGAACACCTTTAAATTCTGGATTATTAAATCTAAAATTACTTGAAATATATCTTTCTTCAGATTCTTCAGTAATATTTAATATTAACTTTGGATATTCATCCAATAAACGAAGTGTATTATCTAAACCGATTAATGAAATTAATTCATTAGAAGGATTTCCAGAATAACGTTCACCTTCAAAAGAATACTCACTAACACACTTTCTTAAAGAAGGAAATTCTATTAAATGATGTAAACGTAAATTTCTATCATAGAAAGCTTTTCTTATTTCATCAGGTAAACTTGCATCTGGGAAGAATTCTGGATGACTAGCCATAAATTCTTGATCAAATGTTGTTTCATCATAATGTAATCTTTGAATATTTCTAACATTACATCCATTTAAATTAATTCTTTCATATTCTATCTCTTCTAATAAAGAGAAATCTAAATTAGCATGTGTTTTAGAAAAATCTAATTCACCTTCTCTAAATATATACATTCCTTTCCATTCTTCAAAAGGAATATCACTTAAATCATGTGAAAGCAAAGTATCTAATAGTTTTAAATACTCTTCTAACAGCTGATCTTCTGTTAATTCTGATTCATCAATATTAGTATTAAAGATCTCAGCCATTCTTTCTCTTATTCTTATAAATTCCTCTAGTGTCATCTTATTCATTACATACACTCCCTATCTTAATAATTATATCATTTAACCAATAAAAAAAGAACATCTAAATGCTCTTTCCTATTACATCTCCAAAGTATGGTTTATTAGGTAAATTGGAGAATATATATCTAAGTCCAACTTTAACTTTTTCACTTACATTAAGATTCTCTACTAATTCATCTAATATTAATCTACCTTGATCAAAACTAAATTTATCATCATGTGTTAATAAGTTTAAAGCCATAATGGTAAATACCAATATATCATTATCTCTTAAAGATACTTTACCACCATATAAATTATACATAGTTCCACTTCTTGTTGGCATTAAATCAAAGAAATATTGACCAATAGCATAATTATCGACATCCACAAAGATTGGATTATCATTTTGATCTATCATAATATTATCAGCTTTAATATCTCCAAGTATAATACCTCTATTATGTAATCTTTTTAATATACTTTCTGCTTTCATTAAATATTCTAATACTTTCCTAGTATCATGTAACATCTCTAAATCTTCAAAATCTTTTCTAGCTATATCATATTTAACTATATCAGAATAACAACCAGATAATTCACCATCACAACTAGTATATCCAATTGGTCTAGCAATACCTTCTTCATCTAATCTAGATAATTCCCCAATCTTCAAAAATTTTCTTTTTCTCTTAAATTCACTAGTACGCATAGTAAATATCTTTACTGCATATAAATCTTCATAATTATATACCCTACTTTCACTACCATAACCAATAATTCTATACTTGGTTCCTAGTAATTCTTTAGGTATCTCTATAACAGGCAATGTACTATCCACTTTTCCATCCCCCTAACCGTTAAAAATTATAGCACAACAAAGAAAATAAGCCAAAAACAGCTTTATTTTGACATAAAAAATATATAATGATAATATAACAAACAACGGAGATGATAATATGAAAAAATTATATATTATTCCACTTCTTTTCTTAGCACTAACAGCTTGTGGTAAAAAACCACAAGAGCTAAAAATCGAAGTAAATGATAAAGAAATAGGTATCAACGAAGAATTCTATAACACTGATGGTATTGATGTCTTAGAACATGGTGAAATAACTACTGAAAAAGAACAAATTGATACTACTAAACTTGGTGAACAAGAAATAAAAATATCTGTTAAAGATGAATTTGATGAAGAAAAAGAATATACTTATAAAATTAATATAGTAGATAAAGAAGCACCAGTTATTAAAGCTCCTAAAGAATATGAAGTTACAGCTGGTAAAACAGTAGATTTAAAAAAAGAAGTATCAGCAACTGACAACTCTAAAGAAGATATACATGTTTATATCGAAGGTTACTACTATTACAGAACTCCTGGTACTTATACTCTTTACTATATAGCTACTGATTCAAGTGGTAACGAAGCTAAAGAAGAATTTACTGTAACAGTTAAAGGTAATAATCAAAAAAAGACTACCACATCTACAACAACTACTAAAAAAAGTACTACTACAACTACTACACCTAAGAAAGAAACAAAAACAACTACAAATAATAACAATAATACTCAAAGTAATAATACAAGTGGTACAAGTAGTTCTCTAAATGGTACTACTACATCTAAAGGATATACTATTACAGTTAAAAATGGTGTTACTTATATTAATGGCTACTTAATAGCTAATAAAACATATGGTTTACCTAGTTCTTATGGACCAGGTGGATTAACTTCTGAAACTAATGCTGCTGCTAAAAAAATGTTTGCAGCTGCTAAAGAAGATGGATATAACATGTGGGCTCAAAGTGGATATAGATCATATAATACCCAAAAGAGTCTATATAATAACTATGTTAGTCAAAGAGGAAAATCAGCAGCTGATACCTTCTCAGCAAGACCAGGACATTCTGAACATCAGACTGGGTTAGCATTCGATGTATGTGCTACTAATAAGCCATGTATCAATAGTGGGTTCGATTCAACAGCTGAAGCTAAATGGTTAGCTAATAATGCTTACAAATATGGATTTATTTTAAGATATCCTTCTGGTAAACAAGGTATTACTGGATACAAATATGAATCATGGCATTTTAGATACGTAGGAGTTGATCTAGCTACTAAACTATACAATGGTGGTAACTGGATTACTATGGAAGAATACTTCGGTATTACAAGTCAATATCAATAAAAAAAGAGCAATTGCTCTTTTTTTTAATGATGATGGTGATGATGTTCTTCGTGATGTATTTCTACATGACATTCCTTTTCATCACAAGCTTCATCTTCAGTTTCTAAAACTGCATGACATATATTATGTTCTTCTAATTCTTCTCTTATTTCATGTTTTAATTCACTAACATCTTTTACTTTAGTAACAATATGCATAGTCGCATAATTATTATATCCATCCATACTCCATACATGAATATGATGAATATCATCAACACCTTTTATTTTTAATAGGTGTTCTTTTAATTCCTCTAAATTAATATCAGCAGGTGTTTTAGCTAAGAATAAATCTACTACTACTTTTAAATTCTTAACAGAATTAATTAGAATAAATAATGCTACTCCAATACTCATAATAGAATCTAATACACCAATATCAGTAAACTTCATTACAATAGCACCTATTAATACTACTATCCAACCAAGAACATCTTCTAACATATGAAGGTTTACTGCTTTTTGATTAATAGAATCTCCTTCTCTTGTTACATAAGCTGCTATAAAGTTTAATATTACACCTACTATAGCAAATATAATCATTCCATCATAATTAATATCTACTGGTTCAAATAATCTTTCAATAGCTCCTATTATTACTAAAATAGAACCTACTAATAAAATAGTTGTAGTTATTACTCCACCTAATACAGAATATCTAACATATCCATAAGTATGTTTATCATCTGCTTTTCTTTTACTCTTTCTTTCTAAAAAGTATGATAAACCAATACTTAAAGCATCTCCTAAATCATGAACTGAATCAGATAAAATAGCTATACTACCTGTTATAAATCCGCCTATAAATTCAAATATTGAAAAACCTAGGTTTAATAAAAATGCAATTAATATATTCTTTTCTGTTTTCATAAACATCCTCCATAACTATTTTACCACAATATGAAATTATATTCACATTATTTATACTCTTTATAAGTTAAATACATAATAAAAAGCACATATGTGCTTTTTTATTTTTTAATCAACAATCTCTTTTTATCATATATAACAGTTGTAACAACACCTGTTATTACCAATAATACTATAAGAACTACTGGTAAAGACCCTCCAGTTTCTGGATTATGTTCATTTGAGTCGTTTTCAATCGGATCTGCATGTACCTCTTTTACTTTTCTATACTTATATACAATAACTTGATCATATTCTTCATATTCAAAATGTGTTTCAGTAGGTTCTTCTACTAATTCATATCCTTCATAGCTAAGTTTTTCAGGTAAATAAGAAGCACCTAAGACATCAGTTGAAGAAACTGAATCAAATTCTTCATCTGTATCTGCATCAACATATCTTGTAACAATATTACCTTTAGGATATATTTCTTCTGTAGTATCTTCATGCTCATTAAACACAAAAACCTTTACAGTCAATTCACGATTATTAATCTGTCTTTTTTCAAATTTAACCCAAAGAGTAAATCTTAAAGTTAAATTTGTAGCAGAGTTAGTTTTACTATTCTCTGGTGGTATATCAATGAATATTTTACCATCATCAATATGAAAATAGCTTGTTTCTTGATAAACACTACCAGCATAACTAATATTAACTATTAAAGAATGTTCTTTTAATAAATAAGCTTTATAATCTGGATCTTCTTCTATATAATCAACAATATAATCTGGTAACTCAATATAATTCAAATAAGAAAACTGAGCATAAGGACTTTCTTTAAAAACCATATTAAAAGTAACATCTTTTCCACGTTCAATTGTTACATTTCCATTTTCAACACTAACTGCTTCTCCAGAGGCAAAAAGATTTTCAATACAATTAGAAGCATCTTTTCTTCCAACCCATTGAGCATATAAATTAACCGTATCTGATTCGTTAAATAATGTATATACAGCTGAAGGATCATTCGGTTCATTTTTATAAGAATAATTTATTGACACATATAAGCCACTACCATCAGACTTGGTTCTCCAATTACTAATCAATTTATCATCCATTGAATCATTTGGATCATCATCAATTTGATCAAATATACTATTACCTTCAAATATATAAGAATCACCTTTAGGCAATTGAACAGTCTTAGTTCTTCCACTTCCATCATTAGCATTATAAATAACCGTAACATAATCTTCTGCGAATACTATTACAGGAAATATTAGAAAAAGTAAGAAAAAGAAATATATTTTTTTAAACATATAAATCAGTCCCTTTTTACTATTTATATTCACTTTCATTATACAATAGCTAACAAGTAAACTCCTTAATAAAATAACTTGCTATACAATATCGCTGTAAATAAATATTTTTTTGCAAAAAAAGTGAGAGACTTTCGTCTCTCTTCAGGGGGCATCCGTATCACCCTTTTACTTATTAACGCTTACTTTTACAAATCCTTATAAATAAAGGTTTTGTGAAAAATAAAAAAATTAGTCTTTCGACTAATTCTTAATTTTTTGCCACCTAAAATGCCACCTAAAAATTTAGCATTAAGTAATATGATTTAATTCTCTTTATATTACTGCTTTTTTATATATCTTATCATTTCTTCAATCATAATATCCATCCTGTGTTCAATGAATTCTTTGTAGCATACTTTAAAACTTTCTGATGTCGTACCAATAAAGTATATTTCTTCCACTTTCGGATAATCTATTAGATTTAAATATTCATTATTTAAAACAAATGAAGGCCTATCTTCTTTATATTCATAAATAGTATGCTTTCCTTTTGATCTATTGTCTTTATAACTTAAATAACATAAATTTCCTAAAGACGATATTGGAAACGTTTTTTTCTCACTGCTTGTTAGTTGCTCATTAATTCTATTTTGAGGAATAATATGTTCATAGTCAATATTTTGATTAAAATATTTATCTAGATTAGGATTTTCTCTTATTTTAAATTTTGCCAAGTAATCAATAAATAATTTTGCCTTTATAGGAATAGCGGTCGTGACCTCTTGTAATTGATTGTTCTTTAATTCTTCAAATGCAATTCTCCATTCATTTTCGGATATCGTCTTTGTATATTTATTTAGTGATTCTGGATTTTTTATTTCTCTCATCAAATCAGCTACTTGCCTATTTTTCTTCCAATAATCACTAATGTAATCTTTAAAGTAGTATAGGTAAAGATTCTTTCTAAACTTTTTATTCCATTCGCTATTTGACTTATTTTCAATCATATGATTATCTATATCAATTACATAATTATTTCTTATATAAGATATTATCATATGATAA
>JAEEGK010006601.1_pt1 | contig 27879 bp, 20 predicted proteins | sample 8958771 | NCBI WGS metagenome assembly JAEEGK01 (sample SAMN16246547, study PRJNA631951) | gut metagenome | biome: gut microbiome; feature: rumen; material: SC-attached | host: Bos | place: Iran: Karaj | collected 2018-10 | reverse complement strand
AAAAAAATATCATCAACGATTAACGCTGATGATATTGCGAGTGTGGAATTGCTTGGAAATAAACGATTTATGTCATATCTTGTAATATCGAGTGATGACCGTTAATCGTATTCTACTTTCCCACGCAGAAGTTTTTAAAGATATTTCCTAAAACTTCGTTGGGGGTGATTTGACCGCCGGTGATTTCGGCGAGGGTGTCAAGGGCTTGGCGGAGATCTTCACTCAGAAGGTCTCCGCTAAGTTGCATTTGGAGACCGTCGATCACGCGTTGGATGCTGTCGTGAGCACGCATCAAAGCGTCGTAATGACGGGCGTTGGTAACAATGATATCGTTCTCGGTTAGGGCAGGAATATTAGCTGCCTCGTAGATGGCTTGCTCTAACTCTTCGATACCGGTACCAAACTTAGCACTGATGGTGATAAATGAGTGATTTAACAGATTATAACTATTGTTATCCGCCTTGTCGGCTTTATTTTTGATAACGATAAGTTTCTTGTTTTCAGTGCGTTGTAATACATCGTTAATTTCTTCTGTTGAAGGTTCTGCGTCAATCAACCAAAGTACGATGCGGGCCTTGTCGATAGCCGCATAAGTGCGGGTAATACCTATCTGTTCTACCTCGTCCTGGGTCTGACGGATACCTGCTGTATCGATAAAGCGGAAGGTGATACCGTTGATGTCGATGGTGTCCTCGATGGTGTCACGGGTGGTACCATGAACGTCGCTCACAATGGCGCGATCATCCTTCAACAAGCGATTCAGAAGGGTAGATTTTCCCACGTTGGTCTTGCCCACAATGGCCACAGGGATACCTTGCTTAAGTGCCTGACCTGTTTCAAAGCTTTTGGCCAAGCGGGTAATGTGATTGTCAATCGTTTTCGTTAAATCCATCAGCTCGCTGCGGTCGGCAAACTCCAAATCCTCGTGATCGGAGAAATCAAGCTCGAGCTCTAAGAGTGAGGTGAGCTTGAGCAGCTGTTCGCGCAGTTGGGCCAGCTTGGATGAAAAATGACCACGCAGCTGACTCATTGCTATCTGGTGGGTAGCCTGATTGGTTGAGGCTATCAGATCGGCTACAGCTTCGGCCTGCGAGAGGTCCATCTTGCCGTTCAGATAAGCACGCTGTGTAAACTCACCTGGGCCCGCCTGGCGACAACCATTGGCTATCAGCAAGGCTAACACCTTATTCAGGATATAACGTGAACCGTGACACGAAATCTCTGCGCTCTCTTCGCCCGTATAAGAGTGGGGGGCACGGAATACGCTTACCAGAACCTCGTCAATCGTCTCTTCGCCGTTCTTGATATGCCCATAATGAATGGTGTTGGGCTGGGCGTTTGTGAGGTCCTTGGTAAATACACGAGAAAGAATCTCAAGTGTTTCGTTACCTGAGATTCTTACTATTCCTATTGCTCCGCCAGGGGCGGTAGCGAGTGCGCAAATCGTGTCGACCGACATTAAACGTTAAAGATTAAACATTAAAGATTAAACATTAGATGCGGTCGAGAACTTTTTCGATAAGGGTATCGATGCTGTTCTTGTACTCGGTGTTCATCTTCTGGGCGTAGCGGTTGGCGATAACCATGCAGCAGGTCATAGCACGATGACCCAGCAGCGATGCCATACCGGCGAGGGCTGATGACTCCATCTCGAAGTTGCAGATCTTCAAGCCATCATACTCAAAGCTCTCAATCTTCTCGTTCTGCTTGGGATCCTCGATGTTAGCACGCAGCACGCGACCCTGAGGACCGTAGAATCCGCCACACGAGATAGTATAACCACGAACCATATCGTCCTTTGCAATGCGGTCGATAAGCTCAGCATCGGCTACCGATACGTAAGGAGCACCCTTGATGGGGTTCCAGTTCATGTGCTGCTTAAAAGCCTCTTCAAGCTTCAGGTCGCACACCTTATTACGGTCGGCATAGTAGTTCAGCAAACCATCAAAACCAATGCTCTTTACGCTGGCTACGAAACATCCGGTAGGGGTGTTGGGCTGCAAACCGCCACAGGTACCGATACGTACCATCGTGAGGGTGCGATGCTCGGCTTTCTCCTCGCGGGTGTTATAATCGATATTGGCGAGCGTGTCGAGCTCGTTGGCTACGATATCAATATTGTCGCAACCGATACCGTGACTCTGTACAGTGATGCGTTTGCCTTTATACATACCTGTGATGGTGTGGAACTCGCGACTGCTAACCTCGCACTCCTTTGAGTCGAAGTGAGCTGCAACGGTGTCTACTCGGGCTGGATCGCCTACCAGCACCACCTTGTCGGCCAGCTGTTCTGGCTTCAGATGCAGATGGAAACATGAACCATCGGCATTGATAATCAGTTCTGATTCTGGAAAATTCTTCTTCATAGACTGTATGTATTATTTAATTTTACTTTTAATTTCTGCATTACGGATTGCTTTATCCAACTGTTTTACGTTGGCGTTCAGCTCTACCACCTCGGCTTCGAGCTTCAGAATCTCGTTCTTCAGCACTTTTCTACCGTTGGTGTTGGCTGTGTGATACTGCTGGCGCAACTGGGCCAGGCGTGCGTTGGCGGTATCCAGCTTGCTCTGCTGTTCCACCAGCTCAGGGTAGAGCGATTTGGCTTCTTTCGATTGGAAGTTTACTGTCGCTTTACCTTTGTTGTTTGTTTTTTCGACTGATGTGCCAGCGGCGTATTTCTGCTTGATACGCTCGAGGGCAGCCTGACGCTCAGCGCCATCGCCCCAGGTATCAGCAATGCTGGTGATATCAGCCAGATTACGGATCTGCTCTTCTGAATACACGGCGCCATCGTAAGTCTTACGTGTCTCTGATGGCACGAAGATATAGATACATACCTTGCCCTCAGGCTGGCGACGATCGCTGGCGAAGTAGCCGATACGGTTGGTTTCGTCGATAGCGTACATGTAGTCGTTGGCCTCAGAGTTGAAAGGCATACCGATATTCTCGGGTTTCAGGAATGAACCGCTACGCGAGTCGTAGCGTGTCACAAAGATGTCGTAGCCACCAATACTCTCTTCGCCCTTACCGGCAAAGTAGAAGGTTACGCCATCGGCAAGCATAAAGGGGTAGGAGGCCTCGCTGATGCCCTCGCTGATACCAGTAAGGCGCTGCGCACGGCTCCATTCGTTACCTAGTTTGTCGGATGTGAAGAGCTGCTGCAGCGTGTCGACAGGCTGACTGAAGTACACCTTGTTGCCCATCTCGTTGATGTAAAGGCAACCCTGCTGCTGATTGTTGAAGAAGGTGCCCGTAGGCATCAGCTTACCCGATTCGGATGAGAGTCGGATTGAAGCCAAGAACTGCTCCTTATCGGTTACGATACTGTCGATAATCACAATTTGCTGTGTCATCTCGCGCATATTGGTGATGCGTGGATCCTCCTGTGGCTCTTCGATCACAGGCACGGGTTTAGCTTTGGGCTTTACACGTTTACGTTTCTGTGCTGCCATCGGGAGCGACAGCAGTACGGCCAATGCAAGTATCGTAATCTTTCTCAGGTTCATATCTTATTCTTCTATTAGTTTGTTGTCAGCGTTCAGTGCGTTCCATATGCTGTAGCGGGCTTCAGGGTTCATCTGCTCGATAGCATCGTAGATGTGCTTGATGTCGGCGCGATGCGAGTGGGTCTCGTAGGGACAGAGTTTCTGCTGTTTCTGATAACCCTGCAACTCAGCGTACTGCTTGATGTCTTTCTCCTCGATCATACACAGCGGACGGATGATGGCGAGTGGCATCTTGCGCATCCTGAGCAGCGCGGGCATGGTGTCGAATCGGCCTTGGAAGGTGAGATTCATCAATGCCGTGTGCAGCAGGTCGTCCTGATGATGCCCTAAGGCAATCTTGTTGCAGCCTAACTCCTGCGCCAGATTGAACATCTGCTTGCGGCGGTTCCATGAGCACAGGAAACAGGGCGTTTTTCCCTTCCGGGACCCGTCGGTAACCTCAAAACTAGTAGTTAGCACGTGGAGCTTTACGCCCAGGTTGTCGCAGAACTGCTGCAGGTAGCTGGTGTCGGTCTCGTAGTGGATGTTAGCCATCCTAACGTGCAAGGCCTCTACCGTAAAACGTGGGTGCTGTATGCGCGAGCGCTTGGCCAGCATTTCGAGCAACAGGAGCGAGTCCTTACCGCCCGATAGGCCCACGAGTATGCGGTCATCATCTTCTATCAGATGATAAGTAGCCATCGCCTTGACAAAACGCTCATTGAGACGATGCCAGAGGCGATGGCTCTCTTTATCTTGATTAAGCTTCTCCACGCAGATGCTTATCCATATTCAATGCAGCACGACGGCCATCACCCATAGCGAGGATGACTGTTGCACCACCACGCACGATGTCGCCACCAGCGAAGATCTCAGCACGAGACGACTGCATCTCCTCGCTCACAGCGATGGTGTTCTTGCGGCCCAGCTCCAAGCCCTCGATACTCTTTGGTACCAGTGGGTTTGGTGATACGCCAACGGCCACAATCACCTGATCAACATCGAGTGTTACGGTCTTACCCTCAACGGGAACAGGACTGCGGCGACCTGATGCATCGGGCTCGCCCAGCTCCATCACCTGCAGAACGGCCTGCTTAACGGCACCCGTTTCGTCGGCAATATACTCGATAGGATTATGCAGGGTGAGGAACTTAATGCCCTCTTCCTTAGCATGCTTCACCTCTTCCAGTCGGGCTGGCATCTCAACCTCACTACGACGATATACCAAAGTAACATCGGCACCCAGACGCTTGGCTGTACGACAAGAGTCCATAGCGGTATTACCACCACCTACAACCAGCACGCTCTTGGCGGGGTTCAATGGAGTATCGGTCTTGGGGTTGGCGGCATCCATCAGGTTCACACGGGTAAGGTACTCGTTTGATGACATGATGTTGATGCTGTTCTCGCCAGGGATATTCATGAAGTTTGGCAGTCCGGCTCCCGAACCAACGAAGATGCCCTTGAAACCCTGAGCCTCAAGCTGCTCTACGCTGATGGTCTTACCCACAATTACGTCGGTCTGGAAGTGAACGCCCATCTTAGCCAGATTCTCGATTTCTACATCTACAATCTTATTTGGCAGACGGAACTCGGGGATACCGTACTTCAGCACACCACCGATTTCGTGCAATGCCTCAAATACATATACATCATAACCTTTCTTCACCATATCGCCAGCAAAGCTCAGTCCGGCAGGACCCGAACCAACTACGGCAATCTTCATACCGTTGGCTGGTGCAATCTCAGGCAGACTGATGTTGCCGCTCTCGCGCTCAAAGTCAGCTGCGAAACGCTCCAGGTAGCCGATGGCTACAGCGGGCTCGTTCATCTTCAGGTGGATACACTTGCTCTCGCACTGCTTCTCCTGAGGACAAACACGTCCGCACACAGCGGGCAGGGCAGAGGTGTTCTTCAGCACCTTAGCAGCAGCCAGGAACTGACCGCGCTCGATGTTCTTGATGAACGATGGGATATTGATGTTTACAGGACAGCCCTCAACACAGGTTGGTTTGGCGCAATCCAGACAGCGCTTAGCCTCGGTCATTGCCATCTCCTTGGTAAGTCCGATGTTTACCTCCTCGGTACGTGTGGTAGCACGATAAACGGGGTCGAGCTCAGGCATAATCACGCGCTCAATCTGAGTGCGCTCTTTTGGTTTCATGCTCTTTCTGAGCTCATCGCGCCAAGCAGCGTTGCGGTCGGTCAGCACCTCGATGGGATCGTTGGTAGGATCGCTGTCCATCTTGATGTCGGTACCTTTAGCCTCGGCTTTCTCCTCGGCGTTCAGACTGTCCAGATGCTCCTCGTAGTGGGCCAGCTCCTCCTGCTCTTCGCGCTTAAAGGTGCCCATACGCTTAAACATCTCGTCCCAGTCAACCAGAGCACCATCAAATTCAGGACCGTCGATACAAACAAACTTGGTCTTGCCTCCGATAGTGAGTCGGCATGCGCCACACATACCTGTTCCGTCAACCATAATGGTGTTCAGGCTAACTTCGCAAGGAATGTTGTGCTTCTGAGCGGTGAGGTTCGAGAACTTCATCATGATTGGAGGTCCGATGGCGAATACCTTATCCACGTGTGGCTCCTGCTCAATGAATTTCTCGATACCAACGGTTACTACGCCCTTTTCGCCGTAGCTACCGTCATCGGTCATAATGATTACTTCGTCAGAACTTTCGCGTACCTTATCCTCAAGGATAATCAGGTCCTTTGAGCGACCTGCCATTACTGAGAGCACACGGTTGCCAGCAGCCTTCAGGGCCTGGATGATGGGCAGCATAGGAGCAACGCCCAGTCCACCACCTGCGCAAACTACCGTTCCGTAGTTCTCAATCTTAGTGGGGTTACCTAATGGACCAACCACGTCGGTCACATAGTCGCCCACATTCAGGGCACAGAGTTTTTTAGATGAGAGTCCCACCATCTGTACAACCAGCGTGATGGTACCCTTCTCGATGTCTGCGCCAGCGATGGTCAGCGGCATGCGCTCACCCTTCTTGCCTACGCGCACAATCACAAAGTTACCGGCTTTACGGCTCTTTGCAATCAGTGGAGCTTCGATCTCGAAGAGAAATACTTTCTCAGAGAACTGCTCTTTTCTAACGATTTTGTTCATAAGTATTTGTAAGTTGTTGATTAATCAATCATGTCGCAACCCATGTAGGGTACGAGCGCTGCTGGGATCTTGATACCGTTTTCGGTCTGATTGTTCTCCAGCAGGGCAGCCACGATACGAGGCAGAGCCAAAGCCGATCCGTTCAGTGTGTGGCACAGCTCGGTCTTCTTGGTCTCGCTGTTACGATAGCGGCACTTCAAGCGGTTAGCCTGGTAGGTGTCGAAGTTAGATACACTTGATACCTCGAGCCAGCGTCCCTGAGCCTCTGAGTAAACCTCGAAGTCGTAGCAGATAGCGCTTGTAAAGCTCTGATCGCCACCGCAAAGCAGCAGAATACGATAGGGAAGCTCTAACTTCTTGAGCAGGCCCTCAACGTGTTCCAGCATCTCCTTGTGGCTCTCCTTTGAGTGCTCGGGCTTATCGATACGTACAATCTCAATCTTCGAGAACTCGTGCAAACGGTTCAGTCCGCGAACGTCCTTACCGTATGAGCCAGCCTCACGACGGAAGCACTCTGTGTAAGCACAGTTCTTGATAGGCAGATCCTTCTCGTCGAGGATCACGTCGCGATAGATGTTTGTTACAGGTACCTCGGCTGTTGGGATGAGATAGAAGTCGTCAACCTCGCAGTGGTACATCTGTCCCTCCTTATCGGGCAGCTGACCTGTACCGTAGCCTGATGCAGCATTAACTACTGTAGGAGGCATAATCTCGGTGTAGCCGCTCTTACGGGCCTCGTCGAGGAAGAAGTTGATGAGGGCACGCTGCAGACGGGCACCCTTACCGATATAAACGGGGAATCCGGCACCAGTGATCTTTACGCCCAGATCAAAGTCGATGAGGTTGTATTTCTTGGCCAGCTCCCAGTGGGGCAGGGGATTAGCGATACCCAGTGATGGGTTAACGTCCCAGTTGCCAACGGTGTCGTTAGCGGTGCACTCCTTCAGGTTGCTCTTTACTACGTGGTTATCCTCAGCTACCTTGCCCTCGGGAACCTCGTCGTAAGGGATATTAGGAATCTGGCACAGCAGAGTGGTCATCTCCTCCTGAGCCTTAGCCATAGTCTCGTCGAGCTCCTTTGACTTCTCCTTGAGCTGAGCCACCTGAGCCTTTACCTGCTCGGCCTCGTCCTTCTTGCCTTCCTTCATCAGACGGCCTATCTGTCCTGAGAGCTGCTTCTGCTCGTTCAGGCATTTATCAAGTTCCTGCTGAGCTTCGCGACGCTGCTTGTCAACGGCCAGTACATTGTCGATAGCCTCCTTGGCGCCGGCGAAGTGTTTCTTCTCCAATCCGCGAATTACGCGTTCTGTTTCCTCATTGATGAGTTTGAGTGTTAACATCTTAAATACGTATTTATTAGTTTATATTCTTTATCTAAGGCGCAAAGGTACAAATAATCGGTTAAATAGCCAAAGAAATAAGCTAAAAAAAGCAGAAATCCCGCTACTCCTTGCGGAGTGCGGGATCCTGTTGTTTGTTTGGAATAAGTGTTTCTTAATAATTCTCTTAGGCCTCAGCGTTTGGAATTACTGATACAACGCTCTTGTTGTACTTGCCCTTGTGGAAGTTTACGGTACCATCTACGAGAGCGTAGAGAGTGTCGTCCTTACCGATGGCAACGTTGTTACCAGGATTGTGCTTTGTACCACGCTGGCGAACGATGATGTTACCAGCAACGCACTGCTGACCACCGAAGATCTTGATGCCAAGTCGCTGAGCTGCGCTCTCACGACCGTTCTTAGAACTACCTACACCTTTTTTATGTGCCATAATGTTGTTCCTCCTACGTTTTTAAGCGATTACCGACTTGATTACTACTTCTGTGAACTGCTCACGATGACCGTTGCGAACGCGATAGTCCTTACGACGCTTCATCTTGAAAACGATGACCTTGTCACCCTTTACGAGTGGGTTCACTACTTCACACACTACTTTTGCTCCGTCTACGGTGGGAGCGCCTACCTTTACTGCACCGTCAGCATCTACGAGCAGTACCTTGTCAAATTCAACAGTCTTGCCTGCCTCAACATCCTTGATGTGGTGCACGAAGAGCTTCTTGCCCTGCTCGGCCTTGAACTGCTGACCCTGAATTTCTACAATTGCGTACATTTGCTTTTTATTTGTATTTAGGGGTTTTTCCGCGAGGCGGCATACGTTCGTACACACTTAACTCTGCCCCAACGGACTCTAACGGGGTGCAAAGGTACAAATTTTATTTGAACTTTGAACTTTGAGCATTGAACTAAGGCGAAGATTTATGAAAGTTTAACAGTTATCGTAAGGGCAAAAAATAAAGCGATGACTTTCGCAAGCGATCGCTCCATATCTTCAATAGGTATTAGTCTTCTAAGGTAAAAAGATTGTTTTCAGGATAACGGTGGCAAAGGTAAGGCTTTTTTTGGAAACTCACAAATTTTTTCGCGTTTTTTTTTGACGAATCGGCTCTGTGTGCCTACACAAAGTTGCTTTTTAAACAAAGTTAACAAAAACTGCTATATAATCGATTGCAAAATGGGGGTATTTTGATAGTTAAGAATTTAGAATTATGAACAAAGAGGAGGGGTGATTTATTTAGTTGTTTTCTGAAGTTTTTTCAGTCGGCGTTGTGCGTCGCCGGCATCAGGGTATAATTCGAGTGCTTTCTGATAGTTGCGGATAGCGGCTTCGGTCATGTGTTCGTGTTCGCACTCGCGACCCATGATGGTGTATTCGGCAGCCAGGCGCTTCAGCATCTCGCGCTTGGCATCCAGTTCGTTCTTCAGCTGGGCCATCTCAGCTTCGTGGTCGGCCTTCAGGCGTTCTATCTCGCGTTTCTGGCGATTGATAATCTCCAGCTTATGACGGATATAACGACGGATATGCGGCTTCTCGATATCGTAGCGCAGATGGATGGCTTTGAAGAATGAGTCGAGGAATGATTTGAAATCACCTCGGTCAAAGGCGGTTACGGCATCGTGGTATTCGCGGTCGGCCTTACCTTCCTGCAGGGCCTGGTTAATTATCTGCTGGTTGTTGTACTGATTGGCAAACCTTACTACCTCGGCGCGTACAAAGATATCGCTGGGGCGCAAGGGCTCTTTCAGTGTGATGCCTTCGAGCGATGTACAACGCGAAAGGGCCACATAAGTCTGTCCGCCTGCAAAAGCGCCACCGCCACCAAAGTCGATCGAGATTTGCGAGAATGTCAGTCCCTGACTCTTGTGTACCGTTATGGCCCATGCCAAGCGCAGCGGGAACTGGGTATAGGTGCCTAAAAGTTCTTCCTCAATTTTCTGTTCCTTCTCGTTAAAGGTGTAGCGCATGTTCTCCCAGATGTCGCGCTCCACGTCAAACTCCTCGTTATCTTCGGTCATCACGCCAATCACGCCGCCTTCCTCGTCGATATACTCGATGGTGCCCAGCGTACCGTTAACCCAACGCTTCTCCTTATCGTTCTTGATAAAGATAATCTGTGCGCCTGGTTTCAGGTGCAGTTCCATAGGGGTGGGCAACGAGCTCTCGGGGAAGTTGCCTTTGATTTCGCCCTTAAACATGCTCACTTCTCCGTCCAGTGCATCCAGCTGCTGGTCGTTGATGAAATCAACGGTATCCCTGCGGGCAGCGAGAGTGATGGAGAGCGGTGAGGGGGGCGAGGAGGGAGTGCTGTCCGAGGAAGGAGGAAGGAGGAGAGAGGAAGGAGATTTCTCCACTCTCGAATTGAGTGAATCTAAATCGTGCTGGGTGGCGGTGTTGTTGCGGATGCGATCCAGGATGGCGATAAACTTATCGTCGGTTTGGCGATACACCTTACGCAGCTCGATAGACACAATCGGCATGGTCTGCCACACTTTGGCGTTAAAGAAATAAGCCGAAGGGTAGAAGGGCTGCAACAGCTGTCGGTCGTCGTCCTTCAGCACAGGCTCCAGCTGGTAGATATCGCCCACCAGCAACAGCTGTTTGCCACCAAACGGCTCGGGGTTACGCGTGTACGCGCGTAATACCTTATCTATAAAGTCGATAATATCGGCACGCACCATCGATATCTCGTCGATGATAATCAGCTCCACCTCGCGTATCAGTTTGCACTGGGCGCCGTTATATTTCAGGGTTTTCTTCAGGTTCTTCCAACTGTACTGCACATCGTTGGGCAATAGCGGGTGGAAGGGGAGTTTAAAAAAGCTGTGAAGTGTTGAGCCACCTGCATTGATAGCTGCAATGCCGGTAGGTGCCAGTATCACGTGCTTCTTTTTGGTGTTCTTCGAAACGTAGCGCAGAAAGGTAGATTTACCAGTGCCCGCTTTTCCGGTTAGGAAAAGCGAGCGCCGTGTATAGTTGATGATTTGGAGAGCGTCTTGCCACTCTTTGTTGTCCAAATCAAGTTGCTGTTCTGCTTGCATTAATCTTTTTTCTCGGTAGCTTCGCCGTTATTGTTTGGTGTTGGTGTGGTGTTGGCGTTCTCGTGGTCGGCCTCACCGGTCTTGATACTGCCGTCGCCCTGCACCTCAATCAGTTCGCCGCTCTCCGAAACGTGGAGCGAGTCAACAGCGATTGAGTCGGAATCCGAAGGCATAGCCAGATAACCGCCGCAACCATACATAGCCTGTGTGAGCGAGTTATCCTTTGATGCACCAAACTTAGCGTGATACTTCTGGAAGGCAGGATCCTTGAGCAAGCTACCCAGGAAGTAACCACAGATGGGCAGTGCCGTACGGTTACCCTGACCCAGCATACCCGAACGGAAGTGGATGCAACGATACTCGCCGCCTACCCATGCGCCACAAACCAGGTTAGGTGTGGTGCCGATAAACCAGGCATCAGAGTGGTTGTTTGATGTACCGGTCTTTCCACCAAAGTCGGTGTCGGTCACGTCATAACCTACAAATCCTCTCAGTCGTGAGCTGGTACCGCTCATACCACCCATCAGCAGCTGCTGTACCAGGAAGGCGCTGCGGTAAGGAATGGCCTGCTCGCCCTGTGTGGGAGCCTCGTAAATCACGTTACCGTCGCGGTCCTCAATCTTGCTTACCAGTACGGGATCGTGCTGTACACCATCGTTACAAGGTGTGCAGTAAGCGCTTACCATCTCCAGCAGGTTTACGTCGCTCGAACCCAGAGCCAAGGCTGGGGTAGCGTCGAGCTTGCTCTTGATACCCATGTCGTGGGCAGTCTTAACGATATTGTCGATACCGCACTCCTGACCCAGACGAACGGCTACCGAGTTGATACTCATAGCAAATGCCTGCTTCAGGGTGATGTCGGCGTTCGAGAAGCGTCCGTCGGCATTGGTTGGTGCCCATGTCACCTCCTCGCCGTGATCCATCACCTTCATCGAGAAGTACTCGTCCTTACGGGTGTCGCAAGGGGTGATGCCCTGATTCATGGCCTCGGTGTAAACAAACAGCTTGAAGGTAGAACCAGGCTGACGCATAGCGGTAACCTTGTCGTACTTCCAGGTCTTGAAGTCAACGTCGCCCACCCAAGCCTTTACGTGTCCGGTCTGAGGCTCGATGGCCACAAATCCGCAGTGCATAAAGCGCTCCATATAGCGCAGCGAGTCGAGCGTAGAAATCTCCTTCTCGATATAGCCAGTCTCGCTGTCGTAGTCGAACAGGCGTACCTTATGAGGCAGGTTCAGATAATAATCGATAGAATCCTGATTATCCTCGAACTTATGACTCAGATATTTATAATAAGGTGTCTTCTTAGCCAGATCCTCGATAAAGTGGGGAATCTCAACGTGGCGCTCGTCCTGCCAGGGATTAGTGCTGCCCCAGTGCGAGTTAAAGCTCTTCTGCACCTGCTTCATCTGCTTCACGGCGGCCTCCTCGGCATACTTCTGCATACGCGAGTCGAGTGTGGTGTAAATCTTCAGTCCCTCGGTGTAGTAAGCGTATTTGTTGTTCTCGCCGTAGTAGTCGGTACACCAGCCCTTCATAAAGTCGGCCACAGCCTCGCGGAAGTAGTTAGCCTCGCCGTCGTAGGCATTCTCCACGCTGTAGTCGAGCTTAATCTCCAGCTGCTTCAGCGAGTCGCACTCCTGCTTGGTCAGGTCGCCGTGCTGGTGCATCAGGTCGAGCACAATATTACGGCGCTTCAGCGAGTTGTTAGGGTTGATGAGCGGGTTGTAATAAGTGGTAGCTTTGAGCATACCTACCAAAATAGCGGCATTTTCGGTAGTCAGCTCCTTTGGTGAGCAACCAAAATAAGTCTTACAAGCTGTCTTGATACCGAATGCGTTCGAACCGAAATCCACGGTGTTGGCATACTGTGTCAGAATCTCGTTCTTGTCAAAGAAGAACTCCAGCTTGTAGGCAGTAATCCACTCCTTACTCTTCAGGATGAGCATCTTGATACCGGGGATGTTACCCAGCAAACCTGTAGAATACTCCGAACGTGTACGGAACAGGTTCTTGGCCAACTGCTGTGTGATGGTTGATGCGCCACGTGCATCGTGATGCAGGGCGTAATCCTTCAGGGCAGCAGCAAAAGCCTGATAGTCGATACCATGATGACTGTAGAAACGCTCATCCTCGGTATCAATCAGGGCCTTCCAGAAGGCGGGGTTAACATCGTCGTAGCCTACAGGGGTACGGTTCTCGCTAAAGAACTTACCAATCTGTTTGCCATCGGCACTGAGAATCATCGAAGCCTCGGCTGGGCGCTTGTTCTTGATGGTGCTCATCGAGGGGCTCTTACCAAACAGCCACAGGAAGTTCATGTCAACGGCTCCTAAGTACAGGAAGAAAGCCACCACCAGCGAAGCGATGCCCACCAGTGTCTTTACGTACCAGGCACGTCCCTGATACAAGCCTTTATACCAAGGCCAGAAGCCTTTGATTTTCTGTTGAGCCAGATTCAGCCAGCCCATCATCTTTTCAGTTGTTTCGTTGCTCATAGTCTTGAGATATGTAACTATAAATTTGTTCTATTTCGTCAGGGTGAAACCACCTTATCTGTTCATCTTTCTTATACCATGTTAATTGTTTGCGTGCGTATCGCCTGGTGTTACCCTTTATACGTTCAACGGCCTCTTCCAGTGTCCAGGTGCCGTCGATGTAGGCAAACATCTCTTTATAACCCACCGTGTTGAGCGCGTTCATGTGGCGCATCGGGTACAAACGTTGTGCTTCGTCCAGCAGTCCGTCGGTCATCATCTGGTCAACGCGTTGGTTGATGCGGTTGTACAGTTCCTCGCGGTCGCGGTTCAGTCCGATTTTCACAATGCGGAACGGGCGTTCTTTCTTTTCGCGTTTGCGGAACGAGGTGTAAGTCTTACCTGTCATCAGGCATATCTCCAGTCCGTGCACCACGCGGCGAGGGTTCTGCTTGTCAACTATCTCGTAGTACTCAGGGTCAAGCTGTCGCAGCTCTTCCACCAGCGCATCAAGTCCTTCGTCGGCCAGTCGGCGTTTCAGGGTTTCGCGCGTCTCATCGTCCACAGTCGGTATGTCGTCGATACCGTTGCACACAGCATCAATATACATCATACTGCCGCCAGTAAGCAGGGCATAGTCGCTATGCTCGAACTCGCGCTGCAGAATTTCCAGAACCTGTTGTTCAAAGAGCGATGCACTGTAGTAATCGTGCAGCGAGAGCGAACCCACAAAGTAGTGGGGCACTCGTCGCATTTGCTCGATTGTGGGACTTGCTGTCCCTATCTTCAGTTCCTTGTAAATCTGCCTCGAATCGGCATTGATGATAGGTATGCCAAAGTGCTGGGCTATGTCGAGACACAAGGCTGTTTTGCCTACGGCCGTTGGCCCTGTGATCACGATAAGCGTCTTAGCGGATGACACCTCTCTTCGAATTTTCGATAAACGAGCAGATATATTCTACCTCCTTAGAGTCGGGGTACTTAGCGCGGGCCTCGGCCACACCTTCCTTCATCACACCCTTAGAGTAGATGATACGGTAGGCATCGTGGATGGCCTCGATGGTTTCGTTAGAGAAACCGCGACGGCGCAATCCGATCAGGTTCACACCAGCATAGCGGATAGGCTCCTTACCTGCAATCACGTAGGGAGGAATGTCCTGACTGGTACGGCTACCGCCCTGGAACATACCATATCCACCCACGTGCAGGAACTGGTGGAACAGGCAGCAGGCTGAGATGATGGCGCAGTCGTCAACTACTACCTCGCCGGCAAACTTGGTTGAGTTGCCGATGATACAGCCGTTACCAATCTCACAGTCGTGTCCGATATGCATATTCTCCATCAGCAGGTTGTTGTTACCCACGGTGGTCTTACCCTTCGAGGCAGTACCACGACTGATGGTTACGTTTTCGCGAATTGAGTTGTTGTCGCCAATCTCGCAGGTGGTCTCTTCGCCCACGAACTTCAGATCTTGGGGCTTGGTAGAGATTGATGCACCTGGGAAAATCTCGTTGTTGTTACCCAGACGGGTACCAAAGTGCAGTGTTACGCCGTTATACAGCTTGTTGTTGTCGCCGATTACTACGTTCTTGTCGATCACGCAGAAAGGGCCGATAATATTGTTGTCGCCCAGTTTTGCCTCGGGGTCAACAATTGCCATTGGGTGTATCTGATTTGCCATTATTTCTTTGAATTTTGAACTTTGAGCTTTGAACTTTAATTTTTGAACTTTATTTATTCTTCACAATCTGGGCGGTGAAGGTGGCCTCGCTTACTACGTGGTCGCCTACGAATACGTAGCCCTTCATTGATGAGATACCGTGACGTACGGGTGCCAGCAACTCAACCTTGAAAATCAGGGTGTCGCCTGGTACCACCTTCTGACGGAACTTCACATCGTCTATCTTCATAAAGTAGGTGCTCCAGCGCTCGGGCTCCTCCAGGGTGTTCAGTACCAGCAGTCCGCCGCACTGGGCCATAGCCTCAATCTGCAGCACACCTGGCATTACGGGCTCCTGTGGGAAGTGTCCCTGGAAGAAAGGCTCGTTGGCGGTGATGTTCTTGATACCTACGATAGTGGTTGCGCCCAGCTCTACCACCTTGTCAACCAACTGCATGGGGTAGCGGTGTGGCAGCAGTTCGCGAATACGGTTCACGTCCATGATTGGCTCCTCGTTCGGATCGTAGATAGGTGCCTGGATTTCGTGCTTACGAATCTCCTTGCGCATCATGCGTGCGAACTTATTATTAACGGTGTGGCCAGGACGTGTGGCAATGATACGTCCCTTGATGGGCTTGCCAATCAGTGCCATATCGCCGATGATATCCAGCAGCTTGTGACGTGTGCACTCGTTCTCCCACTGCAGGGGCTTGTGCTGAATGTAACCCAGGTCGGTAGCGTCGCGATGCTCAACGTGCAGCATATCAGCCAGCATGTCCAGACGCTCCTGAGTGGTCTGACGCTCGTAGATAACGATGGCGTTATCCAGGTCGCCGCCCTTAATCAGGTTGGCCTGCAGCAGAGGCTCGATATCGCGTACAAACACGAATGTACGTGCGCTGGCAATCTCGGTGGCATACTTAGCGGGGTCGTCGAGTGTTGCAAACTGCGAGTTGATAAACTTACTCTCGAACGAACACATAGCGGTGATGGTAAATGCATCGTCGGGCAGGATAGTGATGCACGATCCTGTCTGCTCGTCCTTAATCTCTATCTTCTTGCGGATGATATAGTAATCCTTGGGTGCGTTCTGCTCCTCGATGCCTACCTCCTGAATCTTGTTGACGTAGAGGATGGCCGAACCGTCGAGGATAGGGAATTCAGGACCGTTTACCTGAATCAAGCAGTTGTCGATGCCCAGTGCATAGAGGGCCGACAAACCATGTTCAACGGTCGAAACGCGCGCATCGCCCTTAGCCAGTACGGTACCGCGCTGGGTATCGATTACGTTCTCGGCAATGGCGTCGATGATAGGCTGACCCTCCAGGTCGATTCGCTGAATCTTATAACCTGTATTCTCGGGTGCAGGGTTGAATGTAACGGTCAGGTTCAAACCTGTATGCAGACCTTTTCCGAACAAAGAAAAGCTGCCTTTCAGTGTTTTCTGTTTCATATCATTTATTTTCTTTTATTTCTCGATTTGGGCCTTGAGGGCGTCGATTTCGCGCTGCAGGGCGGCTACCTGGCGATACATATCGGGCAGCTTGGCGTCGATGGCGCGTGCCTTGAAGTACATCTTTGGATTAACGGCGGGCGAACCAATCAGCTGCTCACCATTACCCTTGGTGTTGCTGATCACACCACACTGGGCACCTACAAAGGTCTTGTCGGCCACCTGGATGTGTCCGGCAAATCCAGCCTGTCCGCCAACCATACACCAGGCACCAATCTTGGTGCTGCCTGCCAGTCCTACCTGGGCACTCATCACGGTGTTCTCGCCAATCTCACAGTTGTGAGCCACCTGAATCAGGTTGTCCAGCTTCACACCCTTGCGGATGGTGGTCTGTCCCATGGTGCTGCGGTCGATACATGTGTTGGCACCAATCTCAACGTTATCCTCGATTACTACGATACCAATCTGTGGAATCTTATCGTAGCCCTCGGTGTTAGGTGCAAAGCCAAAGCCGTCGGCACCTACCACGCTACCTGCGTGTATTGTAACATTATTTCCAATCTTACATCCCTGATAGATGGTTACATGGGGGTAGAACAAGCATTTCTGGCCTACCTGTACGCCATCACCAATCACGGTGTGGGGATAAATCTGACAGCCGTCGCCGATCACTGCGCCATCGCCAATCACGGCAAACGCACCGATATACACGTTCTCGCCAACCTTAGCCTTGGGCGAGATTGATGCCAGCGGGTCGATACCCGTCTTGGCAGGCTTCATGCTCTCGTAGAACTGCAACAGCTTGGCCACGCACTCGTAGGCGTTCTTCACGCGAATCAGTGTGCAGCTTACTGGGCGCTCCAGTTCTACATCCTCGTTAATCAGTACTACGCTCGACTTGGTGTCGTAAATGTAATGGGTATATTTTGGGTTTGAGAGGAACGAAATGGCGCCCTCAACACCCTCTTCAATCTTAGCGAAAGTGCGAACGGCTGCATTCTCATTGCCTTCCACTCTTCCCTGTATCAGTTCTGCAATTTGTTTGGCTGTAAACTCCATATTGTTTGCAATTATTTAAAAATCCGTGCAAAGATAACTATTTTTCTTCAAATCTTTGATAACAAAGATAATATTTTCGTATTTTTTTTGAAAGTAACTGAACATTTAGCAGTTCCGAGGCTTCCGATATGTCTCTGATTTCGCCGTTTTTGTAAAGTATTTGTATCTTGTCATCATCCACGTTGTACATGTCCTTCTGGATGGTGTTCAGACTCATCAGATAGTGGGCGTCCTCGTAAGGTATGTCCATGTGCTGGGCAATGCTGCGCTTCAGCTCGTCAAGGCGCTCGGCTGTGGGCTCTTCCTCCAGCACCTCTACCTTGAAGATGTGGCGATCCAGCATGTCGGTAGCCAGTGTGGCCAGTATCTTGTCGCTGTGGTGCTTCCAGGCCTTCATGGCACTCCAGATGTCGCTGTCGTCAAGCTCGCTGTAGTACTGCAGCGCTTCGGCATGGGTGGCAAACCACTCGGCATCGATGTCGTTCTCCAGGAAGTAGAGTAGGGCGGGCGATGCAAACACCTGCTGGCCATTACGTATCAGCCACTTGGCGCGGTTCAGCATGTTTACCAGCACCTTTTCGTAAGCCACACATGTGCGGTGCAGATACACCTGCCAGTACATCAGGCGGCGGGTGGTCAGGTAGTTCTCCAGCGAGTAGATACCCTTCTGTTCTACTACAAGCGAATCGTCTACCACGTTCAGCATCTTGATGATACGTGCGCTGCCAATGTTACCCTCGGTAACGCCCGTGTAGAACGAGTCGCGGCGCAGGTAGTCCAGTCGGTCCATATCCAACTGACTGGATATCAGCTGGTGCAGGAAGTTCTTCGGATACTCGCCTTTAAATATCGATATGGCCAGGTTCAGCTGTCCGTTCAGCGAGCGGTTAATCTCCTCCATCATCATCAGCGAAATCTCCTCGTGACTGATGCCGCTAATCAGCGTGTTCTCCAGTACATGCGAGAACGGACCGTGACCGATGTCGTGCATCAGGATGGCGGCCTGTACCGCCTCGGCTTCCGAGTCGAAGATAAACTGTCCCTTCTGTTGCAGGTTCTGTATAGCCTCGCTCATCAGGTGGAAAGCACCCAGTGAGTGCTGGAATCGCGTATGCCTGGCCCCAGGATACACCACAGAGGCCAACCCCAACTGATTGATGCGGTTCAGCCTCTGAAAAAGCGGGTGCTCTACAATCCCGTAGAGTATGCCGCGTGGTATCTTGATAAACCCGAAAACCGGGTCGTTGATGATTTTAACCTCGCCCACTTGTTACATTGAACATTGAACATTGAACATTGACCATTGACCATTGACCATTGACCATTAGCAGATGCCGGCATCTGCCAGGATCTTGGCCATCTGCTGCTGCAGCTCCTGGGCCTTCTGTCCAGCCACCTCGTCAAAGTCCTTCTCGTTGCTGGCGTAGATAATGCCGCGAGAAGAGTTAACCAGCAGACCGCAGTCCTTAATCATGCCGTACTTGCAAACCTCCTCCAGACTGCCGCCCTGAGCACCAACGCCAGGAACCAGCAGGAAGTGGTTAGGAGCCAGCTTACGGATGTCCTCAAACATCTGTCCCTGTGTGGCACCAACTACGTACATCATGTTCTCGTCGTTACCCCATTCCTGACTCTTCTTCAGTACCTTCTCAAACAGGCGCTCGCCATTCTCGTCCTTCATCAGCTGGAAGTCGTGACTGCCCTTATTGCTGGTAAGAGCCAGCAGCACCACCCATTTGCCGTCGTAGCCCAGGAATGGTGTAACGCTGTCTTCGCCCATGTAAGGAGCAACGGTCAGCGCATCTACATTGTACTGCTCAAAGAAAGTCTTGGCGTACATCTTCGATGTGTTACCGATATCGCCGCGCTTGGCATCGGCTATAATCAGGTGCTTGGGATAGTTCTCCTGCAGATATTCGATAATGCCCTCGAAAGCAGCCATACCCTCAATGCCGTAAGCCTCGTAGAAGGCCAGGTTGGGCTTGTAGGCCACACAGTAGGGAGCAGTAGCATCAATAATGCGGGTGCTAAACTCAAACAGCATGCCGAAGGTCATCTCTTCCTCCTCATACTCTTTCTTCACAATCTCCTTCAGGCCTTTGGGCATCTTGTCCAGGTCTGTGTCCAGTCCCACGCACAGAAAGCTCTGCTTCTCGCGAATCTGTTCAATCAGTTCTTTTCTGGTCATATCTGATTTAATTCTTTAATGTTTAATGTTTAATGTATTAAAGTTCGTTTTCCTTCATGCGCTCAGCATTCTCAGCTACGGTCAGCGCATCAATCATGGCCTGAATATCGCCACCCAGGAAACCCTGCAGATCGTGTGTGGTATAGCCGATGCGGTGATCGGTTACACGACCCTGTGGGAAGTTGTAGGTGCGGATTTTAGCCGAACGGTCGCCGGTAGAAACCAGACTCTTACGACGGTTGGCGATATCGTCCACGTACTTCTGGTGCTCCTTATCATAAATAAAGGTGTACAAACGAGAGAGTGCGCGCTCCTTGTTCTTAGGCTGGTCGCGGGTCTCGGTACACTCAATCAGGATCTCCTCGGTCTCGCCAGTGTTAGGGTTCTTCCACATGTAACGCAAGCGTACACCCGATTCAACCTTGTTCACGTTCTGACCACCGGCACCACTCGAACGGAAGGTATCCCACTTGATCTCACCCTCGTTCACGTGTACCTCAAACTTGTCGGCCTCGGGCAGCACGGCTACGGTGGCAGCACTGGTCTGCATACGTCCGTTGCTCTCGGTCACTGGCACACGCTGCACGCGGTGTACACCACTCTCGTACTTCAGTGTACCGTAAACGTCGGCACCTGTTACCGAGAAGTCAACCTCCTTGAATCCGCCCACGGCGCCCTCAGATACGTAGGTAATCGACACCTGCCAGCCCTTCGACTCGCAGTAGTTCTTGTACATCTTAAACAGGTCGCCAGCAAACAGGGCAGCCTCGTCGCCACCTGTTCCTGCACGTATCTCCATTTCTACGTTCTTGGCATCTTCGGGGTCTTTCGGTATCAGCGCAATCTTAATTTCCTCCTCCAGCTGTGGCTGTAACTCCTCGTTTATAGCCAGCTCCTCGCGTGCCATCTCCTTCATCTCAGGGTCGGTCTCGTTAGCCAGAATGTCCTTAGCCTCCTTAATACCGTTCAAGCACGCAATATAACGTTTGCGGGCGTCCATAATATCGCCCAGGTCCTTGTATTCCTTAGTCAGTTTAACGAATCTCTGCTGGTCGGCAATCACGGCGGGGTCGGTAATCAGGGTCGAAACCTCCTCGAATCGTGCCTCCAGTCCATCTAATTTTTGAAGAATGCTGTTACTTGTTTCTGCCATCTTATTTATATATATTATATTTGGGCGGCAAAGTTACAAAAAAATGCGAAGATTTCAAAATATTTTTGGGTTTTAATGTTGTTTTTCTGTTTTTTATCGCTATCTTTGTGCCCAAAAATGTACCAACATATGTCATTACTTAAAAAAACTTTTCAGTTTTCATGGATAGGCCTAGTAGCAACCGTGATGCTTCTCTCATCGTGTGACAATGCTCAGCAGCGTCATGATTTGGATATCGATCGTGTGCATAACATCATGCGATATTCTGATTCCATCCCTCGTACCGTCGATAGCTTGATGGCGCAGGGTGAAATCAATCAGATGTGTGCCGACTTTTATAATATGTCGTATTACATGACCCGTGATGCAAGTCGTTCCAGTGTGATTGCTGATAGCGCCTTGGCGCGTCCAGTCGTCACAGAGCAGGATCGCATCTATCACTTCCTGATAGCAGCCAATAACTCTGAGCTTGACTACGCGAGTCGTCACTACGAGTCGGGTTTGCGTAGGGCTCAGCAGTTGGTCAACAGTGTTGATACCAGTTTTATCAATCGCCACTATCTGCTGCAAACGGGCTATCTGTTGGCCTATAACAATCTGGCACTTTGCTATATCCTTCTGGAACGTTCAGCCGAGGGTGAAAAGTACATGCAGCAGGTGATGTCGCTGATCAATCAGTTTGAGAAAACGTCTGAAAACGACTCTGTTGCACAGCATAATTGGGCGGCTAAACGTACGCAATTCGCCGTTTCCGCTATGATTTCTTATTGTAATATGCACCAATGGGATGGGGCAGAGGCCTGGATGAATCGTGCAGAAAAATATCTTCAGGATATGGCGGATAATCCTCGTGTCGATAAGTCGCATTACCCCTTGTTCTGCTATCAGGTTAGTTGCGTCAAAGCCTATATTCTCGAAAAGGCAGGTCATCATCAGGAGGCTGCTCAGGCCTATGACGATTTTATGAAGAATCCCTTGTCAAAATCGGTGGTTGCTCGTATCAATTCGGTTTCATATCTCAATAGTAGTCATCGCTATGAGGAGGCCGAACGAAATATTAATGATGTTGAAACTGTGATAGGGCAGTTGGGCATGAAGATGGATCTTGAGACACTTAACGGTATTGTTAAGTTAAAGTTCGATGCCCATTTGGGTGCAGGTCATCGGGACTCTGCCCTTGCTGTAGCTACACGCATTCTTGACAGACTCGATTCGGCTGAGGTATGGCAGAGACGTGACAAGACAGCCGAGTTGGCTACCATCTATGATATGAGTAAGAAGGATGCCGAGATTGCCGAAAAAGAGGCTAAGATCAACCAGATGCGCATCGTTGTACTGTTGATAGTGATTGTGCTGCTTTTGGTGTTCTTCTTTATTTATGCCTTCACTCGCCGTCGTGCGGCTGCCAGTCTGAACCAGAAGAACGAGCAGTTGCTGGTAGCCAATGCCCGTGCCGAGGAAGCATCGCGCATGAAGACCAGGTTCATCCAGCAGATTTCGCACGAGTTCCGTACCCCTCTGAATGTGCTTTCGGGTTTTGCTCAGGTGCTCACCGATTCGGATGCCTATCTCGACGAGAACATGCGTCAGGATGCCAACCACCAGATTCTCGAAAATACCAACCGCATTACCAACCTGGTTAATAAGATGCTGGAGCTGTCGGATGTGAGCAGTCGTACGGTCATCGATCTTACCGATCAGGTTTCAGTTGAACAGATAGCCACCGATGCCATCGACGCTTCGGGTATAGCCGATGCCGATCATTTAGCGTTCGAGATGCAGGCTGGCAACGAGGCTTCGTCGGTGTGCATCGCCACCAATAAGCGTGCAGCTGTTCGTGCGCTCGCGCTGTTGCTCGATAATGCACGCAAGTTCACGGCACCAGCCGAGGCCTATGGTCATCATGACGCTGCTGATAAGAAACAGCGTGCCGTCTTGAAGGTAAGCATTACCGATACGCTTGTGCAGTTCATCGTCGAAGATACAGGTATGGGTGTTCCTGCCGATCAGGCTGAGCGCATCTTTGATGAGTTTGTGCAGCTCGATGAGTATTATGATGGTACAGGTATCGGACTCACGGTAGCCCGCAGTTTTGTCCGTCGTTTGGGTGGTGATGTGAAGCTCGACACCACTTATACCGCTGGTGCCCGCTTTGTGATGACACTTCCGAGAAAATAAGCCAAAAAATAAGTGGCAGTGAGAATTACCTCGCTGCCACTTTGTTTTCTTGCAGTTTTTTACATTCTACTTTTATTTCTTGTTATTCAGCTTATTCTTGATTGCATTAATCAGAGAATTAAGCAGAGATGTAGAAGTATTTGTATCCTGATTACCATTTGTACCTGTTGTAGTGATCAGTGTAGTGGTAGGTATCAAATTCATAACACCACCAGGTACCAGTATCCATCCGTCACCACCTTTAACAGCCTTGAGCTGCGCTCTTTCTAATTGTTTCATAATTGTTGATTTAATTAATTTGTAATTGTACTTTTGAATTATTTGAAAACAGTTTTTTTATTCCTTGGCAAATGTAAGCAAATAATTTGGATGACGATAATAATAGCTGTTTTAATTAACGTAGTTTAAATAAATATTAACAGAATGTTAACAAACTTGAAGTTATTGTTTTATTTGCCATTTTCTTGCTAACTTTGTGGCCAGATTGCTAAAAAACAAGGTAAATGAATAAACCATTCCCAATATTCACTCAACACGATGTGATGGAATGTGGCCCAACCTGCTTACGCATGGTGATGGCCTATTATGGGCGCAACTATCCGCTGGAACGGTTGCGCGATATGTGTCATATACAGCGCGATGGCGTGTCGCTACTCGGTGTTGCTGAGGCTGCCGAGCAGTTAGGCATGCATACCACAGGCGTGAAAGCTACGCTGCAACAGTTGGTCGACGAGGTTCCGCTTCCGTGTATCCTGCATTGGAATCAGGGGCATTTTGTAGTGCTCTACGAGGTGAAGCGAACCAAAGAGGGGCTACAGTTTAAGGTGGCCGATCCTGTAGGACAGCGCATCACCTATACCGAGCGCGAGTTTCTGCGCTACTGGGCTTCGGATACCGAAGAAGGACAGCCCGCTGGTATCGCCCTGATGCTGGAGCCAACACCCGATTTCAATCGCGACGAGTATGTCGAGGATGACAGCGACCGCAAGGCCCGTAAGCGCAGCCTCATGCTGTTGCTGTCGTATATGCGACCTTATAAGCGGCTCATCGCGCAGCTGTTCTTAGGGCTCACGGTGGTCTCGCTGCTGCAACTGGTATTGCCGTTCCTCACGCAGGCTATCGTCGATTTCGGTATCTCGCGCCAGGACCTCGGTTTCATCGTCCTGGTGCTTATTGCGCAGCTGATGCTCATGATAGGTAGCACCTCGGTACAGTTTATCCAGAGTTGGATACTGCTACATGTTTCTACGCGCGTAAACCTGTCGCTCTTGTCCGACTATCTGGCCAAGCTGATGCGCTTGCCTTTCAGCTATTTCGATACGCGCCTTACAGGTGATATCCTGCAGCGTATCGACGATCACGACCGTATCCAGACGTTCCTCACGGGTAGCAGCCTGTCGCTGATACTCTCGCTGTTCAATATCGTGGTGTTCGGTGCCGTTATCCTCATTTACGACTGGCGCATCTTCTTTATCTTCATGCTGGGCAGTGCGCTCTATGTGCTCTGGGTACTGCTGTTCATGCGCCGTCGTGCCAAGCTCGATACCAAGTTGTTCGCCCAGAACGCGGCCAATCAGAGTAAGATTGTGCAACTCATCGACGGTATTCAGGAGATTAAACTCAACACCTGCGAGCAGCAGAAACGCTGGGAGTGGGAGCGTGTGCAGGCGCGCATTTTCCGTCTCAATATCAAGAGCCTGGCGCTCAATCAGTATCAGGAGTCGGGTGCCACGTTCATCAACGAGGTGAAGAATCTGGTTATCACGGCGCTGGTGGCCATGCTGGTACTTCGTGGCGAAATGACGCTCGGTATGATGCTGTCGGTGCAGTATATCATCGGTAGTCTGAATGGACCAGTCAATCAGCTGGTAGATTTCATCCATCGCTATCAGGATGCCCGCCTCAGTCTGGAGCGTCTGCAGGAGGTGTATGAGAAGGACGACGAGGTGCAGCCCGATCGCCAGCTTATCAGCCAGGTGAGTGGCGATGGTGATATCCTGATCAAGAATCTCACCTACCGTTACGACAAACTGAACGACAAACCTACACTCGACCATATTGATGTGGTGATACCTCACGGCAAGACCACGGCGATTGTCGGACTGAGTGGTAGTGGTAAGACCACGCTGCTCAAGATGATTCTCGGCTTCTATAAGCCCGATGCCGGCGAGGTGGTGATTGGTTCGTCGGATCTGGAGAACTACGACAAGCGCGCATGGCGCAGGCATTGTGGTGTGGTAATGCAGGATGGTTTTATCTACTCCGACACCATCGCCCGCAATATCGCTGCCGGTTTCGAGGTGATCGATACCGAGCGACTGGTGCAGGCAGCCCGCGTGGCCGAGATCGACGATTATATCCGCCAGTTGCCGCTGGGATATAACACCAAGATTGGTGCCGAGGGCAGTGGCTTAAGTCAGGGTCAGAAGCAGCGCATCCTGATTGCCCGTGCCGTGTATAAGAATCCCGACTACGTGTTCTTCGACGAGGCTACCAACTCGCTCGATGCGCAGAACGAGCATGCCATCATCCAGAATCTGGCTGGCTTCCTGCATAACCGTACGTCGCTCATCATTGCCCACCGACTCAGTACGGTGGTAGATGCCGACAATATCCTGGTGATGAGCGAGGGTCGCATTGTCGAGTCGGGTAATCACGCCCAGCTGTTAGAGCGTCGCGGCATCTATTACGAACTGGTAAAGAACCAACTGAATGTTTAGTAGAAAATGATGGAAGAAGATAGAATCGAACTACATAGCGACGAGGTACAGGACATCATCTCGCGTCCGCCATCGTCGCTGATAAAATATGGTATTACAGTCATTGCCGCTGTGGTGGCGCTGGTTGTCATTGGCAGTTTTATTTTCCGTTATCCCGATGTGGTGCAGGGTAGGGTGGTAGTCACAGGCGATACCCCTCCCAATCGTATTGTGGCCCGTGCCGATGGCCGTTTGCAGGAGCTTCGCCTGGCCGATGGTCAGCAGGTGTCAAAAGGCGCCATCATCGCTGTGGTCGAGAATACCGCCAATACCGATGATGTGGTGAGTGTGAAACAAGCCGTCGGTAAGCTGTCGGTTAGTGGCGAGCCCATCCCCTTTGCTGCCGATCAGTCGTTGCGCCTGGGTGTGGTGCAGGATGCCTATAATCAGTTCTGCGATGCCGTCGTCAGCTACAATCAGGCCGTTCGCCTCAATATCTATCGCCAGCAGATACTGTCGGCACAGAAGGAGCACGCCTCGTTGTTGCGCCACGAAAGTAATCTCAAACGTCAGCTCGAAATGAGCCAGCAGCAAGCCGATCTGGTAAAGCACGATCGCGACCGCGAAAAAAGCCTGCACGAACGCAAGCTCACTTCCGATGCCGAAATGGAGCAGAGTCAGCGCTCGTTGATCTCCGCCCAGCTCTCCGTCGAGCAGGTACGCACCGACATCTCGCAAACCCAACTCAGCATTGCCCAGATAGATAATCGCCTGGCCGAGCTTCAGGTGCAGTACCAGCAGGATATGCAGCACGTTACGGCCACGCTGCAGTCGGCACTCAACACCCTCAAGGTGGCCATCGGTCAGTGGGAGCATCTCTATGCCCTTGTGGCCCCAGCATCCGGCAAACTGTCGTACACCAATGTGTGGGCGGTCAATCAGAATATCACTACAGGCCAGCATATCTTCTCCGTTGTCGAGTCGCGCAAATCGCGCTTTGTAGGTAAGGTGCTTCTGCCAGCCACAGGCTTCGGTAAGGTCAAGGAGGGACAGCGTGTAAACATCATGCTCGATGGCTATCCCTATCTCGAGTTTGGCTATCTGCGTGGCACGGTAAGCGGTCTTTCAGCTGTCGCCAATCAGGATGTGTATGTGGCCACCATCACACTGCCACAGGGCCTGCATACCACCGTTGGACGTGAACTGCGGTTCACTGGCGAGTTGAGCGGCCAGGCCGAGGTCATCACCGAGGACATCAGCCTCGCCGTCCGCATCATCCAACCCCTGCGGTATATCTTCCATCACAACGTATAAAACGAAACAGAGGGTGCCCAGTTGGACATCCTCTGTTTCGTTTGTTAATACCCCATACACGAGGTGGCTCCCAATGCCGTCACTATCGCCGTTGCGATCGACGCTATCATCTGCACGATGAATTTAAATGTTTCCTTCTTTGTCATAGTGTTTCATGTTTAATCTCCGATTGGTTCATTGCTGTGACCACCGCCACCGGTATTGCCACCAGTGTTTCCACCGGTATTACCGCCCTGGCTACCACCACCGCCACTGTTACTTGGTTTGTCCTCCTCCTCCTCGGTCAGCTGTCCTGCAAATGTCTCTGCATTCACAAACTCTGCCTTCTTGATAAACTCTCTACTCGAGATGTTGGTCTCAGCCTCCTGGTCGGGTAGGAATCTAATGTGCAGGGCTTTCAGGTTCTTGGCTGGCGAGAAATCCTCCTTCTTCAGGGCTCCACCTTTCTCGTTCTCGATGGTGGTGAAGAAGATGCCCAGACCGTCGATCTTTACTCGTTTCGAGTTTAGGAGCATTTCCAGCAGACAGCTTCTGAATTTCTCCAGCACTCCGAATACCACGTCTGGGGTGTAGATGCTTCCGTGCTCCGAGATGTGGTTGGCCATCTTGCGGGTGTTCAGTGTTTCGATGGTTTTTCCGTGGGCAAACCACTTACCGTAAATCTTCGAGTTCTTGATGTTGTTCTGCTTCAACAGATAAAAAATCTTTGCCA
>JAEEGK010006600.1_pt1 | contig 27880 bp, 17 predicted proteins | sample 8958771 | NCBI WGS metagenome assembly JAEEGK01 (sample SAMN16246547, study PRJNA631951) | gut metagenome | biome: gut microbiome; feature: rumen; material: SC-attached | host: Bos | place: Iran: Karaj | collected 2018-10 | reverse complement strand
CTGACGGTGCAGGCCTTTGCCCCACTGCATGAAGAGGCGCACGGCGTCGCCTTCGACGGGGAAACGTGTGCCCATGAGGGCGCAGGACGTGTCCTGGATGGTGGTGGAACGATCGCCCACACTCACGGGAATATTGAACAGGGCAGGGTCGATGTAGATGGTAGCCCCCTTCGGTCCCCCCTCAAGGAGGGAAGAGGCGGCCGCGAAACGTCGGGACATCGATGCGCGGTACAGGTCGTTGACGCTGCGGACCATCGCCTTGCGGGCTTCGTCGTCGTAGAGTGCGAGCAGCTTGTTGGGTTCAAGCTTGTGGGTGACACCCGTGATGGGGCGGGCAAGACGTGTCTCATTGGGGTCGAAGTAGGCTTCGGCGGCATTGCCCAGCGAGAGGAGCAGACGTGCGGGCAGACGGTCGGTGATGTCGTCGAAGGCGGCAAGCACCTTGTCGCTGCCGAAACGGAGCATCGTGGCAAACAGACAACGCGCGAAGAGGCCCGGACGCTGCTGGAGGAGGGCCAGAGTCTGGTCGGCATCGTTGGCTGAACGTGCCTTATCGACACGCCCCTGCCAGGTACTGTAGTCTTGCCTGTAGAATACGTCGAGGATTTCGGCGAGGTGCTCCATGCCCTTCTTGCGCGAGTATTCGCCAAGACGGAGGGCGTGGATCATGCGTACCCACATGCCGCGTTTGGGGTTCATCACCTCGGCAGCCTGCTGGGCAGACATCGGAATGGCGTTGAGCCAACGGGCCACACGCTGACAAGCCTTGCGATCGTACTTCAGCATGAGCTTCTGCTTCATGCCGGCTGCGGCATCGGCTCCCTGGTCGAGCGGACCCCACATGTGGGAGTACAGTTTTCGGGCATGGGCCACCAACGTCTTCGGTTCGATGACCTGCACCTGGCCGGTCTTCTCGTACCAAAGATAACGCAGCACGTCGGCAGGCGTCTTCAGCAGCGGCATTGCCTCGTCGGCCCTGCCTTGTTCGACCAGCAGCTTGACGACGAGCATGGCCGTCTCCTTCATGGTGATTTCGGCATCGGTGAGCAGTGGGTATTCGCGCAGCAACTGGGCGAGCGAATCCTTCTGCGTGCCATCGAGAGGCGTGGCCGAGGAGAGGAGAGAGGCGAAGACATGACGCATGTCGGCATCGGTGAACAGGCTCAGTTCCTTGAGCTTGCTTGCCTGTCCCTTATAGACGAAGTCGGCCGTCTCGAAGGGTGTGCCGCAGAAGGGACAGCCATTGTAGCGTTCGAGGGGGAAGGTCCCGTTGGGAATGAAGTGCCCGCAAGGCAAGGTCGTCCCCTTGAAGCCTGCCTTCTCGCCTCCGAAGAGGTTGGCCGACAAGGTAATCAGATGGTCGATAAACGATTCACCTGTAGGCACATTCCAGCCTTTGACGAGGGGCGCCCAGTTGAGATTGACGCCCATCACCTCGTTGATGCAGAGGGTGATGTCGGCAAGCTCATTGGGGCTGACGGCATTGAGGGCATGGAGGAGTTCTTCGGAGACACAGAAGCCGTTCTCCTTCAGGCGTGCCGTGAATGCCATCACGGGAGCTGTCGCCATGGAGTGCATGTCGATGTCTTCGCGATGGATGTCGAGCAGGAGGGCACGGTAGCGCAGGGCTACCTTGGTCAGAACAGTGTTTATCATAAAATATAAAAGGTAATTGGGAGACTGGTGGAGCAAAAAGGCTTGCGCCTTAAGCTAAAACTTGAAGTAAGTCTCACTTGGACCTTGAATTTTTTTAGGGATATTTGGGGATATTTAGGGATATTTGGGGACGTTACCTTTGCCACGTCGAAAATGGGTCCCAAGAAACATACGTCCCTTAAAATCCCTAAGAATCCCTTATTATCCCTTAGAATCCTTTGTAAAAAGAGAGGCAATTGAACAGCTGGGTTCTTAAAAAGATAGAAGTAAGCCGTTCTTGGGCCTCTCTTAGGGGTGTTGTCTTATGCCAATTCGATGACCTCGAGGTCCTGCACCTTGCCGGCATCGAGAGCGAAGCGCATAAGGGTGCGATGGACTTGTGGGCCGAAGGTGCCGGCTGCGCCCGGATTGAGCATGAGGGTGGCGAGATGGCGGTCGTACATGGCCCGGCAGATGTGGCTGTGTCCGCATACGAAGAGGGTGACGGGATGCTGCCGCAATTCGGCGAGGATGTTGCTGGGCCATTTGCCGGGATAGCCCCCGATGTGGGTCATCCAGACGCTGACGCCTTCGAGCGTGAAACGCTGGTCCTTGGGATAACGAAGGTGCATGTCCTGCCCATCGGCGTTGCCCCAGACGATGCGGCACGTCTTGCCCGTGGCTTCCAATCGGTCGCAGATGGAGATATCGACGACATCGCCGGCGAGCCATATCTCGTCGCATGCTTCAAAGTGCTTCAGGTAGCGATCGTCCCACAATCCGTGGGGGTCGCTCATCAGGCCGATAGTTTTCATATATCAATCGTTGCGACGACGCCAGAAGTTGAAGGTGTCGTCGGCCTCAATCTTGTCCTCGATGTCGTCGGGGAGGTTGTAGAAGAAGTCGTGGCCGGTGATGCGCTCAACCTCATCGACCGAGTAGGCGTACTGCCAGATGCGGCCCTTGCAGTCTTCGTTGGGGAAGATGAAGCCGATGGCGTGGTAGCGGTTGTTCTGTTCGGCGCATATCACCTTGAAGAAGGATGAGGGCACTGCAATCTTGCTCTTCACCATCAGATGGACGTCATCGACAATGGGACCGCAGCAGATCCACACCTTGCCATAGCGGCGTGCCCAGGTGCGACTGAGGCTTTCGACCTCCTCCCAAAGCCCTGCATTGAGTTCCTTGTTCTGGGGACAGATGTTCGAAGTATAGTAGCATTCGTTCATGGCATCTTCGTCCCACTTCATGTCGCCCGAGGGTGCCATGTGACCACGCGTATAGCCCGACTTGGTGTAGTCGTGGGTGGTGATCTTCTTGCCCTTCACCAGCGGGTCGGGCTCGAAATCGCTGTTGCGTTTGCGATAGGGTGCACGGGTCTCTTCGCGAGTCAGTTCCCAGGCCACCCAGTTGGGTTCGTTCCAGACGCTGTTGTAGGAGACGATATGCCCCTTGTGCTCGATGATCTGCTCCTTCGCGTCGCTGCGTGTCCCGGCAAGTTCGGTGTTGTCGGCATCGGGATAGATGTGGGTCTGCTTGTTGGTCGATGCAGCGGACGGAATCTCTGTCTGAGCGATAGGGGGCGTGATGCTCGGCTCGTTGGGCTGCTGCATCAGACAGGAAACAAATAACAATGAACAATTAACAATTAACAATTGGATTGGGAACCGTGGACAATTCTCAATTAACAATTGGATTGGGAATCGAGGACGATTCTCAATGAATAATTGTATTTTTGATAGGGGCCATTTCATTGCAGTCGAGGTGTTTTGATGCGCAAATATACGACAAAAGATTCGAATAACAAATTTTTTGATGAAAAAAAATGTATTTGTTTTGTGAATTGTCCGAAAATGCTTATCTTTGCACGGAATAAACCAAAAAATCACACACGGATGACCTACGAAGAAAGTGCCTCCCAACTTTATCAGGACCTTATCGATGCGCTCGCCCAACCGAAGGTGCGCGACACATATCGTGACTTCAATCGCGTGTTGCGAATCGCTGCTGACCAGAAGACAGCGTTCGATGCCCTGCAGCTGGTGAGCCTGTTTGCCAAGATCGACTACCTGACGAAACAGTACGGGATGGACCGGCGATTGACGCGTATGATCAACGATACGCGCGTCAGGCTGCGCAAGCTGCTGACCTACGAGGACAATGAGCTGAACGACTGCAAACTTTATGACCTCAAGTCCATCTGCCTCTTCATCGGCGCCATCTATGGGGAACAACCCCCGTTGGAACTTTCGTTGCTCTTCCCCAGCGATGAACGCCGGGCCGAGGAGGGCAGCCTGGTGGCTGACTATTTCCGCCTGATTGTCACACGGTGGGATGACACGTTCGTGTGGGGACATTCGGAGGAATTAACAATGAACAATGAACAATTGACAATTGAGGGGGAAGAGGCTGAGGAGGTAAAGGTGTGCTATAATTATAAAGGAGGATTCGTGGGTGGCGACTGGACGCACTTGCGACCATTCCTTGCGCCCGATGTGCAGCTCAATCTGGTGCGTCCGCGTCTGCAAGATGGCATCTATTATCCCGAACTCATCATCCTTTGGCCCGATTATCTGCTGGACGTGACGGCAATTGCCAATTGCTTCGAGGAGTATTCGCATGACCCCTATCTGTATCTCATCAACAAACTGTCGCCGATGGACGATACCGCAGCGACAATGCTTGGCAACCTGGCCAGCCAGCTGCTCGACGAAGAGGTGCATCGGGGTAATGAGGAAATCCCGTACGACGAGAGTTATGCCACCTTCATGCGCAGCAATACCTTCAAGGCCCTGACCACAGATCTCGGCAGCCTGGAGAAGGACGGGGAAATGCAGCGCGACAATATCCGCCGGGCGTTGAGAGAGGGTGTACAGAAGCGTGTGGGGCGTTATCGGCGCGATGAAGTGATGGTCGAGCCGTCGTTCTTCAGCGAGATGCTCGGCCTGCAGGGACGTATGGACCTGCTGCAGCTCGACTACAAGGTCCTCATCGAACAGAAGTCGGGCAAGGGAGCCTTTGTGCCGGGTGCTCGACAAGATGATCCGCCCCGCCAGCAGACCAAGCACTATGTGCAGTTGCTCCTGTATCTCGCCATTCTCAACTACAACTACAATATTCCCAATCGGGAAGTACAGGCGATGCTGCTCTATTCGAAATTCGCGAATGGCCTGATCGGTGTGCCGCCTGCGCCTAAACTGCTCTTCGAGGCCATCTGCCTTCGCAACAGGATAGCCGGTCTGGAGGCGCGTTTCTGCAAAGGGGGAATGAAGGCGCTCGACCAACTGACCACGGGATATTTCCGACAGGGGAACGTCAGGGACAACTTCTGGGATACATACATTGCCCCCAAGTTCGACGCCATCCTCGATCCGATTCATCGTGCCTCGGACATGGAACGTGCGTATTTCTACCGTTTCCTGACGTTCCTGGCCAACGAGCATACACTTTCGAAGGTGGGCAACAAGACAAAGGAGAGTTCGGGTTTTGCAGCCAAGTGGCACGATACGCTCGAAGAGAAGTACCAGGCAGGCAACATCTACGACCAGCTCACGCTGTTGAGTCCCGATGCCGGACATGAAGGAATGGTGGAGCGCCTGACATTCGGTTTTGCACACGACAGGGCCAGCGACATGTCGAATTTCCGTGTGGGCGACATTGTCATCACCTATCCCTATCGACGCGAAGAGGAACCCGATGCGCGACGCACGATGGTTTTCCGCGCCAGCATCACCGAGATTCTGACTGACAGCATCACCCTCGAACTGCGTGCTCCCCAGAGCGACAAGCACGTCTTCGTCCGCTATCGGAAGGAGGAATACCATTGGGCTGTAGAGCATGACTTCATGGAGGCTTCCTATCGGTCGCAATATTGTGGTATGCATGCCTTCCTCACGGCCCCCAAGGAGCGTCGTGACCTCCTGATGATGCAGCGGCTGCCGCGACGCGACGAGAGCCTGCAGTTGAAAGGCGACTACGGACGCTTCAACGAACTGGCCTTGCGTGTGAAGCAGGCCCAGGACTTCTTCCTCATCATCGGGCCTCCGGGCACGGGAAAGACGTCATACGGCATGCTTTTTACGCTGAAGGAACAGCTGCTGGAGGAGGGGAGCAATGTGCTGATCATGTCGTTCACCAACCGGGCCGTTGATGAGATCTGCAGCAAGCTGGTGGAGGAAGGCATCGACTTCGTGCGTATAGGTGGGCGGCACAGTTGTTCGCCCGAATATCGTCGTTATCTGCTGGAAAATCGGTTGAAGGAATACTCCGACTTGCAGGAGATGCGAACCCTGGTGGCACGGACACGTGTGATGGTCGGCACCACCGCATCGCTTTCGAGCAGCACCCAGCTCTTCCGGCTGAAGTCGTTTGACCTGGCCATCATCGACGAGGCTTCGCAAATACTGGAGCCACATCTCATGCCTCTGCTTGCTGCCAGGACCCCAGAAGGTGCCGCAGCCATCCGCAAATTCGTGATGATAGGCGACCACAAGCAGTTGCCTGCCGTGGTGCAGCAGCATCCAAGCATTTCGCGTGTCGATGATCCGCTGCTCGTCAGCATTGGCCTGGAGGACTGCCGACTCTCTCTCTTTGAACGCCTTTTGAAGCGCTATCGCGACGACAAACGGTTTGTCTATATGCTGACCCACCAGGGACGCATGCATCAGGAGATTGCCGACTTCCCGAACCGGGTGTTCTACGGCGGGCGGTTGCATGTCGTGCCCTTGGAGCACCAGGTCGAAGTGTTGCCCAAGAAAGGGAATTCGACGAACGCGATTGACAACCTGCTGCTCACCCATCGCCTGTGTTTCGTGGAGGCTCCGACGCCTGATCCTATCGTTTCGGAAAAGGTGAATCCCATCGAGGCACGCATGATTGCTGCCACGGTGGAACGTATCTATCTGCTCCATCCCGGAGACTTCGATGCCCAGCGGACTGTAGGCGTCATCGTGCCCTATCGCAACCAGATTGCGGCTGTGCGCAATGCGATAGATGCCTATGGACATCGGGAACTGCATGACATTACCATCGACACCGTGGAGCGTTTCCAGGGCAGCCAGCGTGACTACATACTCTATGGATTCACCGTGCAGCGTACCTATCAGCTCAACTTTCTTTCGAACAATACCTTTGAGGAAGATGGACAGCTGATTGACCGCAAGCTCAATGTGGCGATGACACGAGCCAGAAAGCACCTCCTGATGTTCGGCAACCCAGAAGTCATCTGTGAGGACCCCGTCTTCGACAAGCTTGTGCGCTACGTCAAGGCGCATGACTGCTGGATCGATGTGGGCGCAGAATGTTATCGATTTTGCTTCGAAAAAACCGCGAACAAGTGAAACATGATGCCAAATAAGTAGTTTTAACGGAAAACATTTGGCGGAAAATGAAAAAACGATTATCTTTGCCGCATAAAAAAGTTCGAAGGGTAGCTCCCTTTGGTCGCGTCCAAGGGAAGCGAAAGGTTTGAAGGGTTCGAAACGTCCATGGAAGAACAAAAGGAACAGATAACACAGCCCAAGGAGAGCAAGTCGGGTGTGGGACGCATCGTACGAGGCGTTGTCATCGGCCTGCTGCTGTTCCTCATCGGCATGCCCTTAGTGCTCTACATTCCGCCTGTGCAGGATGTGGTGTGCCAAACTGTGGTTTCGTACCTGAACCAGACAAGCGATGACCTGGAATTCAAGGTGGGGAAGGTGCGTATAGGTTTCCCGCTGAAGCTGAAGGTGAAGGATGTGGATGTGCTGAAGCGCTCAGATGGTACGACAATGATCCATGTGGGTGAGCTCACGACAGGACTTGATGACATCCCGGTCAATCAGCCATTCTTCGTGCTTAACAAGGTCCATGTCGAGGATGTTGTGGTCGGAATGGATTCGCTGACCGAATCGTTCGGCGTGACTGGCAGTCTCAAGAGCCTCGATGCCGAACGACTGGAACTGGACCTGGCAAACTATCAGATACGATTGCAGGAAGGCGTGGTCGAGAGTCCCGACTTCCGACTGGTGATCGGCCCTTCGCCGCCCGAAGACCCGGATGAAGAATCGAACCCCTGGCGTGTTACGGTGGGCAGGGTGGCAGTCCGCAATGGACGCATTGGCCTTGACATGAGCGACGAAAGCCTTTCGAAGGCCTTGGCGAGCGCCCTCCCTTCGCCTTATCTTGACTACAATCATCTGCTTGTTTCCGGTGTCGAACTTGAGGCCGAGAATGTGATCTATACACCCGATGTGATCCATGCCGAAGTGAAGCGGTTCGAGGGCCGCGAAGAGAACTGCGGCCTGGAAGTGACCCGTTTGGCTGCCAACCTGAATCTGGAGGACGATGTCGTCGCCCTGAATGAGGTTGACCTCGGATTGGGAAAGGACGACTATCTCCGAGGCGAGGCAACAATTCATCTGGGTATGCTCGATTCGCTTCGGACTGGTTTTGCCGAGGCTGACCTGGTAGCGCAGATTGATTCAGCCAACCTCTGCCGCCTTGCCGCGCCCTATCTTCCCAACCTGCAGCGGTATTGGGTCGATGAACAGGCTTCGATGATCGTGAAGGGACGTGTGACGCCCGATTCGCTCGACCTGCATCAGCTGTCGCTCCGGATACCCAACCATATCGACCTTTCGGCCGATGGCGCAGGAACTGCTATTTTCGACAACCAGAAACGACAGGCTGCCGCTACAGTCAAGGGAAAATTGCGCGATGCCGACTTCCTTGTTTCTGCTTTCATCGATGAACCCTCGAACCGTTCGTATCGCATCCCGAAGAATCTGGACATGGACCTCGAAGGCTCGCAGCGCGGAAATCGCTTTACGGCTCGTGCCGACGTGAAGCAGCATGGACAGGTCATCATTCGGGCAGACGGCAAATTTGACCTGCTCACCGAAGCCTATCACCTTGATGCAAGGACCTGGCGACTCAACGTCGGGGATTTTGTGCCTGACCTGCCTGCCGATCGCATGACAGCCACGGTCCTGGCCGACGGAAGGCATTTCGACTTCCCCGGCAAACGTACCCGCCTGGAGGCCCAGGTGCAGATTGACACGCTTCATTTTGTGGATAATTCAGGCCGGAGGGACAGCATCACGGGCCTATCGGCCGAGGCGTCGATGTTGAGCGGCAACTATGTGGCTGACATCCATTCGAAGCACAGCTTCCTGAAGCTCGACTCTCATCTGGAAGGTTTCTTCCTCAAGGACACACTTTCGACCAAGGGTTATATCCAAATACCCAAGATCGATCTGGCCAACCTGCCTTTCGGTCTGGCGAGCCGGGATTTGGGAAAGGTTGGACTCAACAGTACTATCGACGGCTATTTCGACTGGGGCGACAACGCCCATCTGGAGCTAAAGATCGACTCACTGGACTATACCGATGCCTCCCGTTCGGACCACTTCCAGGATATCGTCATCGGCCTGGAATCCAGTCCTGGTATGATGGATATCTCCCTTATAGGTGGTGATGCCAACGTGATGTTAAGTACTGACCGAAGCATCCAGGACCTGCCCACCATCCTTGATACGCTGATGGTGGAGTTGAATCGTCAGCTCGATGCCTATGAATTCGACTTTGATGCCATCGTCTCGAAGGTGCCCCAGCTTTCGGTCGATCTTCATATCGCAAGGGAGAACCCCTTCTACGATGCCATCGTCTATCATACGGGTTATGAGTTCAGCAACATCGATATCATGGCCCTCAATGCCTATCGTTTTTCGATGATTGGAACGATTGTCAATCTCGTGGACCAGACAGGCAGTGTGGACTTTGACACCATCTCCATTGACATCCAGCCCTGTAAATACCAGCCGAAAGGTCAGGAAATTCGAAGCAATGCCTACCAATATGCTGTCCATGCCATGCACATCGACCCGAAGGCTTCGAAGACCTATGATGTTCATTTGGGCGGCAAGCTGATGCCTGACAGCCTCACTGCAGGAATCACCTATGTCAATGGCAACTATCTGACCCTCTATGATGTGGAGGCTTCACTGGCCGTTGCTGACGACAGTGCCACACTGCACCTTGAGAAGGGGCCTATCATCTACGAGCAGCCGTTCACGGTAAACGAAGACAACTACTTGAGCATCATGCACTACAAGAATATAGAGGTTCGCAAGCCCAACACTCGTGCCCGCATCATCCTGGATGGTCCACGAGGTGTGAACGTGCGGCTCTATACGCGCCAGAACGCACGGAACGAAGTAGGCAACCAGCTGCTGCTCCTTATACGTAACCTTGATCTGGCCTACACTACCCATCTGATGCAATGGGAGGGTGGTGACGCAGGTGGCGCTTTCAACCTTACTGCTGCAGTCGATCTTTTTCCAGACAGTCTGGGAGCCCGTTTGCGCTCGGGCATCAAGAAATTCCATTTGGGAGATTATCGGGCCGATACGCTTTCGTTCGATGGCAGTTACGCGATGGCAAGAGGTCGCCGCGATGCGGCTGGCAAGCTCACGGTTGACAGTATCGTCAAGCTGCAGGTTGATGCCCGGCTCGCCGATAGCATCGACGTCAGGGCAAGGATTGATGAGCTCCCGCTTCCGCTGGTCAACACCTTCCTTCCCAGCAACATCAACTTATGGGGCACTACCACCGGACGCCTTACGATGCTGGGCAAGGATCTGGACCATACGAAGGTCAATGCGCACCTTTCGATGCATGAGGCGGGTGTCGTCTATGATGACCTGGATGCGCAGCTCAAGTTCTGCGAAGACACGTTGCGTCTTGTCAATGGTCGTCTGGCCCTCAACGACTACAAGATTTACGGAGCAAACCAGAATCCAATCAATGTGCGTGGCACCATAGACCTCAGCCAGCAGGTCACCAATCCGGGCATCAGTCTCAATATCACAGGCGACAAGGTACGTCTGATCGACAATTCCAAGTTGCGTCTCAAGGACCAATATATTACCGGACGCTTGCCTATTACCCCCAATATCAAGGTGCGTGGCACATTGAACAGGCTTGATGTCAGTGGATCATTGCGGGTGCTTTCGGGCACCAACCTGAGCTATTACATGTCGGATGACCCCTTGCAGGAGAACAGCCGGATTGATGACATCGTTGAGTTCGTCAATTTCAGACAATTTGACCGTGAGCTGGAATTGGCCGGGATGCGTCGCCGGCAGCCTTTGCAGGACCAGGCTGATGAAGGCATGAATGTTCGACTCAGTATCGAGATAGACAAGGATATGAAGGTGACGGCATATCTGGACCAAGAGAACAACAAGGTGGATATCGTGGGAGGCGGCAGTCTCAATCTGCGTACCGACAACCGGGGAGAATTCATCATGAACGGCACCTACGACATCGTCAATGGCAAGGTGAACTACAAGCTGCCCATTCTTCCAATGGTCAAGACATTCGACATCAACAGCTCCAGCCTGGTCAACTGGAATGGCAGTGAACCGGACGATCCTCTCATCAACATCCTTGCCACCGAGGACGTGAAGGCAACGGTGAATGTCGATAACCAGACGCGACTGGTCAACTTCCTTGTCTCGATAGCCATTACAGGCACCCTTGAGAAACTGCAGATCACATTTGACTGCAATGCACCCAACGATGGTGCCATCAATTCGGAGCTGGCATCGCTCACCGATGACGACCGTTCGAAGATTGGCCTGATGCTTCTGATCTCTCAGACCTATCTGGGACCGGGCAGCAGCAGTTCAGCAGGTCTTGGCACGGCAAATGCAGCCCTCTCGTCGATGCTCAATCGCCAGCTGGAGTCGCTTATTGGAAATATGAAAGGCACGACCATCGATATTGGTGTCGATACGTACAATACCGAGTCGGGCAACACGCGTACCGACTATTCGGTCAAGGTCACCAAGACCCTCTTCAACGAACGTGTGCGTGCCACGGTGGGCGGTCAGGTGAGCAGCGGCGGCGATGCCAATCGTGGCAATGGTGCCCAGCTTGGCGACATGTCAATCGAATATCTGATCAAGAAGGATGGTTCGCATTATATCAAGGTGTATCGTCGGACCAACTATGAGTCTGTCCTCGAAGGTGAAGTCGTCGAGGCAGGTGTCAGCTATATCCAGGAGCGTTCCGGCTATCGGTTCAGACAACTCCTTCTTCCCACCAGCCGCAAACGACGTGCCCGTATTCAGGAGCATATCCGCAGGCTGCAGCAGCAGGAAGAGGAGAACGAACGCCGGACCCTGTTCCTGATTGATCTGGATAGCGCGGAAGGACCTGAGACACCTCAAACGCCACAAGTTCCTGACACTCTGGTAACTCCTGCCCTCACAATTGAAAACAATGAAACAGAACAAACGTCCGAATAGTCTTGTGCAGGCATCTTTGCAACGTCGCTATAGCCTGACTTACCTGACGGCAGTCGTCCTGCTGGTGCTCAGCTTCACAGCTTGCAGCATCACGCGGAATCTGCCTGAGGGTGAGGTGCTCTATACGGGCGTTTCGAAAATCCATCACAACAAAGTTGATACGGTCGATGCAATGGTGGGGGAAGCGTTGGCAACCAAACTGGAGGTGGCCCCCAACAGTTCATTGTTCGGTTCGGCCTATCACATTTCACCCTTCCCCGTGGGACTGTGGATCTACAATGGACTTCACCCGAAGGAGGAGAAGGGCTTCAAGTATTGGTTCTGGAAACATTTCAAGAGCGATCCGACACTGATCAGCCAGGTCAATCCCGAGTTGCGTGCACATGCTGCTGAAGCGGCACTCAAGGACGAAGGCTACTTCAATGCTTCGGTGGGCTTTGATACCATCTATGACAAGAAGGATTCGCTGAAGGCCAAGATTTCCTATACGGTCAACTATCATCGTAAGTCGCGCCTTGGAACGGTGACCTATGTGCGAAGCCCATACCCACGCATCGACAGCATCGTGAACCATACACTCGGCGAGAGCCTGTTGCGCAGTGGCGACCGCTTCTCTTACACCAATCTGGACCAGGAGCGGATACGTATTGCCGATGTGCTGAAGGATTCGGGCTATTATTTCTTCGAATCCCGATATGTCAAGTATCTGGCCGACAGTACCCAACAGGGAGGAACGGTCAATCTGCGTGTGGTGGTAGGACCTGGCGCAGACCGCAAGGCTCTGACACCCTGTACCATCGATTCTGTACATTTCAAGCTGGATATGGGCGCAAGCCTGCGATCGCAGCATTTTGATACCCTCCGATTCCTGACAGTGGGATGGAATGGCCCGGAGCAGAGGATGAAGACCCGGAATCTGCGCCGGTCGTTGGGTTTCCGTCGTCGTGCCCTCCTCACTCCTGGCAGGATATCGTTGGCAAGGGAGCTGATTTCACGCCTCAATACTTTCAAATATTACCCAATTGAGACCGAAATCATCCGTTTGGCAGCAGATACGCTCGTCGATACAACCCGAGTGCGTCTCGTCATCAATGCGGCCTTTGATTATCCCTGGACAGGCACTACCGAAATCGGTGCCGTCTATAAGGACAACAACCAGGCTGGCCCGGGAGCTACGTTCAAGGCCATGCGTCGCAACCTTTTTGGAGGTGGAGAAAAACTGGTCTTCCAGCTGGATGGTACCTACGAATGGAGTACAGGCAGGAACGCAAGCAGCGGCAATCGCCTCAACAGCTATGAGCTGGGAGGAAAGGTGTCGCTCTCGGTGCCTCGACTGCAGATCCCCCATTACTTCCGGCCTGTGCGTGAAAAGCCCGTCTCATCGACGTATAGTGTATCGATTGATTGGATGCGTCGTGCAGGTTGGCTCGACATGGTGAAGGCAAGTGGCGCCATCGAGTATGGCTTCGGGCTTGACAAGTATAATTCCATGACCTTTACTCCATTGAAGTTGACCTACGTCTCGTCCTTCAACAAGACTGATGCTTTCGAGGAAATGATTGGAAAGTATCAAAGTCTGGAACATGCGTTCGAAAATCAATTCATACCACAGATGGAGGTGAGCTGGACTTTTGACAACGCAGCGTCCACGTCATCGCGTCCGCATCGGGAATATGCGAAGGTGACACTTGCCGAAGCGGGTGGCATCACGGACGTATTGACGGGGCAGATGGGCTCGCATCGCAAGCAAGGTGAACGGCAGTTGTTCTTCCTGAAGTTCTCGCAGTTCCTCAAGGCCACAGCGGAGTTGCGCTATACGCATACCATCAGTGGTGATATCAAGGTCGCGGGTCGTGTGCAGGGAGGCATTGGCTATGCCTACGGCAATTCCGTGGATTTGCCCTATAGCGAACAGTTTTATATCGGTGGCCCCAATTCGCTGCGCGGATTTGCGGTGCGAGGTGTCGGACCTGGCAGAACCCGATGGATATCGCTCTACGGCGATGATGAATATTCGTACCTGCAGCGAGTCGGAGACATCAAGCTGGAGGGCAATGTCGAATTGCGATTCCCGATAGCAGGTGCCTTTCACGGAGCCTTGTTTGCCGATGCCGGCAATGTCTGGAGGCTTCGCTCAACAGCTCTGACACAGGAAGACTACGATCTGGCTCATAGTGTCTTGAATGAAGAAGTGTATCAGTTCTTCTGCGATTACATGAAAGCCTATAGCGAAGGAGAGCAGCTCGAACGCAATCTGGTGAAGCAACTTGCATTTGATGTCGGTTTTGGTCTGCGCCTCAATCTCGACATGTTTGTCATCCGCCTGGATATTGGTGTCCCGATCCATGATCCGAACGACATCGATCCCAGTTACTTCAACTGTCGGCATGCTCTGCTCAAGAACCTTGGCTGGAACCTGGCGGTGGGCTATCCGTTCTGAGGAAGAAACCTCTTTCCTGAAAATACATCCTACTATTCAAATACCGTTTATAATATGTTACAGAAATTCGCTCGAATCTACACCATCGTAGTTTCCATCTTCATTTTGGCTGCATTGTTGGGCGCAGGCTACTGCTTCTTCGGCATCGGCTCGAAGGCAGGTGCTATAGGTTGTGTATTCATGGCTTTTCTCTTTGCAATCATGCTCTTTGTGACGCGTGCGTTTGTGAAGCAGAATACCAAAAAGAAGAAGCAGTATCGATTCAGATAATGACGTATGAAAAGGGTAATCGCGATCTTGGCATTCTTGCTATATGTTGGACTTCTGCAGGTCAACGCCTATACGCTGTTTGATTCGGGACGTTCTACTTATCGCATCGTTGTCGCTGACGGAGCTTCGACTACCGAACGTTATGCTGCAGATGAACTGCAATATTGGCTGCAGCAGGTAGGTGGGGCGAAACTTTCGATTGTCGGTGAGCAGAAGGGAACGCAAGGCAGGCGCATCTTGGTTGGCTATGGCAACGAGGTGAAACTGCTCGTCAAGGCAGCACGACCGAAAGCAGATGATCAGGGCTTTGTGTATGGAAACGTGGGCGGTGACCTCTATATCTATGGAGGCAAGGAGATAGGCACCCTCTATGGCGTTTACTCCTTCCTCGAGAACGAGATGGGATGCCGTTGGTACACCAAGGATTTCTCTTTCGTCCCACGCAAGAAGAAATACGAGTTTGACAAGCTTTACGACAAGGAGGAACCTGCATTCCTTTCGCGCGATCTATATTATTATGATTCGTTCGATGCCAAATGGACCTTGCGCAACAAGACCCACGGACGCAAGAACTCCCTGAAGACGAGCCATGGCACTATTCAGGTCCCCAGCGAAGCTTTCTGGTCGGTGCATACCTTCAACAAACTTTGCAAGCCGGATGTCTATTTCAAGAAACATCCCGAATACTTCAGTTTACGAGGAGGAAAACGCACCACCGACCAACTTTGCCTGTCGAACAAGGACGTGTTGCGCATCTGTATCAGTCGCATCAAGGAAGTGATGACCAATTATCCATATTTCCTCATCTATTCGGTGACACAGAACGACAACCGGAACCCCTGCCAGTGCAGGGAATGCCAAAAGCTGGTAAAAAAATATGGGGGAGAGTCAGGTGCAATGCTTTGGTTTGTCAATCAGGTGGCAGCTGCCGTCGAGAAGGATTTCCCCGACAAGTATATCGGCACTTTCGCCTACCAATATACCCGCAAGGCACCTCAGGTCATCCAGCCTCGACAGAATGTGGTGATACGTCTTAGCAGCATCGAATGCTGTTTTTCGCATAGCATAAATCGATGCAGCCAGAACACCTCCTTCCTCAGGGATATGCAGGAATGGAGCAGGATCTCCCCGCATCTCTATGTCTGGGACTATGTCACGACGTTCCAGCAGTATCTCTTGCCATTCCCCAACATTCGTGTCCTGCAGAGCAACCTGCAGACTTTTCGCAAAAACAAGGCTATCGGTGTGATGGAGGAGGGGTCTTATGATGTGCAGGTGGTGACTTCGCTGAATTGAAGGCCTATCTGCTTGCCAAGCTGATGTGGAATCCGGATGCGGATGCAGACGCCATCATTGATGAGTTCATCAAGGCGTATTATGGCAAGGCTGCACCAAAGATGAAGGAATATCTTGCACTGGTGAATGGTTTGGCAGGCAAAGATTCCCATCTTACATGCCAGACGAGCATTTACCATGGTCGGTCCACCTACACCGATGCCTTTATCAACAAGGCACTTGCTATCCTCTCTCAAGCTGAGAAAGCAGCAGAGACCGAATATATTCGTGACCGTGTGCGGCTTCAGAAGATGGTGCCGGCCTATATGCAATGCCGTGTCATGACGAAGGAAGGAGCCAGGTCAGGCAGTTATGAGCTTATCAAGAAAATGGCCGCCAGGTACAAGATAGACCGCTTTGCAGAAGGCGGTTCGCTCAAAGACCCGAAAACTTTCTATGACATGATGGATAAGTACGGAAAGTGAAAACACGTTTTACTATGCTAATCTAACATTCATTTTATAAATATTTTTTCGCCATGAACAAAGTATTATCATTGTTGATTTCCCTTATGCTGTTGTGTGCGTCAGCCCAGCAAGTGGAAGCACAGACCAAGTCGGATGACAGTCGCCCGAAAGTGGGACTTAGTCTTTCGGGAGGAGGTGCCAAGGGCGTGATTCACATCGGAGTTCTGAAGGTCCTTGAGCGTGCCGGCATCCCTGTGGATATTGTTACGGGTACATCAATGGGTGGCCTTATCGGCGGACTCTATAGTATGGGCTACACTCCCATGCAGATTGACTCGATCGTGAGGGCACAGGATTGGATGTTCCTGCTCTCCGACCAGGAATATTCGGAGCGACAGACGCTCGACGACCGCGAGATGAAGAACACCTATTTCTTCAGTCGTGGGGTGTCCGCCAAATCGAAGGAGAAGGCTGCCAAGGCCGGTGTACTGCGTGGAAAAAACCTGGCGACTCTATTTTATCGTCTGACCAAAGGTTATCGTGACAGCATCGACTTCAACACCTTGCCAAGACCTTTCGCCTGTGCGGCCACGGATGTCATCTCCGATACGGAATATGATTTTCATAGCGGACATCTTGCTCAGGCCCTGCGTGCCACGATGGCCATCCCTGCCGCCTTTGCGCCAGTGCGAAAAGGCAATATGATCCTGGCCGATGGAGGCATGAAGAACAATTATCCTGCTGATTTGGCCAAGGAGATGGGTGCCGATTATATCATCGGCGTGCGGTTCCTCGGCGACGAACCCGATCCAGACAAGGTGACATCAACCTTCGATATGGTGGGCCTCTATATCGGCATGAGCACGGGTAACAAGATTGAGGGAAACATGGCCATGACAGACTTGTTATTGATGGTCGATCCGCGTCCATACGGCACTATCAGTTTCACGACAGAGGCTGTCGATACGCTGATACGACGTGGCGAGGAGGCAGCTATGGCTCATTGGGACGAACTCATGGAACTGAAAAGCAAACTGGGGCTGCCGCCTGATTATAAGGTGCAGCCAGTAGCACATCAGGAGATGGAACCGATGAATGCAGCCACCCCTGTGAAGGAATTCCGATTTGAGGGAATCAATAAGTATGATGAACGTTTTATTCGTGGAAAATACCATCTTAAGAAAGCGAGCAGCATTGATATCAATACGGCTGAGCAGATTGCCAGTACACTACGAGGTGATTTCCTATATGACGATATCGATTACCAGTTGAACTACGAGGGAAAGCAGGTCGCGTTATTTACGGCCGGAACACATCAGACGGCACGTTTCCATGTCGGTGGGCGTTTCGATAACGAAGAGATGGCTGCAATCAATCTTCGAATGGATGTTCCCATGCGAGTCAAGAAGCCCTTTGCGATGTCTTTCTCATTGCGTCTGGGTCGTCGTGTAAAGGCCAAGGCCGAACTGATACACCAGTCGTTCTATTCCACGAAAGGACGACTGTCGTACGAGTATGGCTATAATGACATCAGCCTGTATTACAGGGGAGACAAGATGGGCAACGGCACCTTTAATTATCATGCTGTCGATTATTCGGTCGTGGAGTTCCATTTCCACAAATTCGATTTCAGGTTAGGCGCCAAGTGGGAGTATTATCATGTCGGCGACATGCTTACCAACATCCATTACGACGAAGTCAGAAACTTGACCTCGGTGGCAAACGAGAGAAACTACAGTTACTATGCCAGAACTCGCTTCAACACTGAAAATGACTGGTACTTCCCGACACGTGGCTCATTCTTCAAAGCAGGTTTTGCCTTCTACACCGACAATATGGCGACCTACAATGATCACATAGGCTTCTCGGCTGCTGATGCTGTTTTCCGCACTTCCATACCATTGGGCAGTCGTCTTGCCGTGCAGCCCAGTCTTTTTGGTCGTCTGCTTTTTGGAACAGACATTCATCGTGTGCAAGGCAATCTCATTGGCGGTAATTTCTTCGGACGTTACCTTGCCCAGCAGATGCCATTCCCGGGTATCGGACACGCCGAAGTGGCTGAGAACGCTTTTGTGGCTGCTCAGCTGAAGGCTCAGCTTCAGATCATAAAGAATGGCTATTTTGTTGCCAAAGTTGCTGCAGCACAACAGGATGACCATTTGAAGGACATCATGTCCGCCCATACGATGTGGGGTACTGAGGTGGGTGCTGCCTATCAGACCTTGTTAGGTCCGATCAGTGCCGATTTGGGGTGGAGCAATCGCACAAAAGAACTTTTCTTCTATCTCAGTCTCGGACACACGTTCTAAAACTTGTCATCATAGTATTTCCAGCCATATTCATCACGCATCTGTTCAAACATACTAACTGTAGAGATGCGAGAGAATAGGTCGATGCAGGAACGGATCATCTTGATGTCGAAACGTGAGAAGATCTCGAAGATGGAATGATCGCTCTGAAGAATGGCTTCGCACATCTTGAGCAGGCGTTTGCGGAGCATCGGATGGTTGATATAAATGAGAGCCTCGGTCTCGTCGCGCAGACTATAGTAGAAGGTAGGTAGATCGCGGTCGGTCTTCATCTGTGGGAAGAAGTAGTTGACCCAGCGTGTCCGCTTGCTTCCCGAACGTATCTCGGTCATGGCTCGGTGGAAGGAGGTATGATCGACATTCGGATCTGTGCCACCAGATTGGATGGCCAGGAAGCGATGGAGGTTGTGGCGTTCCGGCCAACGGTTTAGGACGATGTTGGCGAGCATTTCGTTATCCCCCTTTCCGTATTCAAGGAGGAATTTATCGATGACTTGCTGTGCTTCGATGCACCCCAGCATAGCGAACTCGATGAGGCTGGCACGAAGGGTACGTACAGTTAGTGGATCCAGATGCCGATTGGAGTTGAGTAATTCCTCGCATTTCGGCACGTAGAAACCTTGCATGTAGTCATCATCCAAGCTTAAGGCCATCAGACCGTAATTCGTGAGGACGGGAGTGCCTTCAGCCAGGTCCTCGGTACTTTCATGAACAGGGAGGCACTTGGGCTCCTTCGTGTACGCATCGAGCAACTCGACGTCATGAGGCGTCTTTTCGAGATGCTTCTCAAGATAGACTCGGTTGATTTCTTGGATCGACTTCATGGTTATTACGTTTTATATGAGACCCAGGGACTGACTGGACTTGGGCATCAAGGGTTGATAATGGTGTTGAAATCTCTCACTTATTGTAATTCGCTGCAAATATAAGGTATTTCGTTGAATGATGCAAATTTTTAGTTAATATTTTGCATTTTTTATACTTGTATGAGCTGGAAAGGGTCAAGAAACGAGATATTTGGGACGATATGGAAGCCCGGTAGCCTCGTGAAATCTTGAGAATCCGCACAGACTATCGGGAGGATAATCTGCGTAGAAGGACGGAAGGAAGAATGATTCAAAAACGGACGCCTGTCTCAATCGAAACCTCTATCCATTTGTCATCGAATGTGCGGTCATGAACATAGCCCACACGGGGTTGAAACCAGAGGTTCTTGTGAATCTGGATGTTAGGGCTGATGGAATAGACTTGCCTTGTGCTGCTCCATCTGGCATCATCTTGGTAAGCGTCGTACTTAAGCCAAAGCTTGAACCAATCGTTGAAGGGAACACCGAGTGTCGCATACCATCCTTGAGCCTTGCCAGCGCCCGACCATTCGCCGGTAGTTGCATTGTAGTCGCTGATCTTGTGACCTGTGGAGTGGGCGTATTCGGCTCGAGCAGTCCATTCGTTGACATCGTAGAATGCCGAAATCATGTAACGATTGCGGTTGACGGTGACGTTGTTTGCCTTGTGATCGCCCGTCCATCCATAGAGGGCTAGATAGAAGCCCTTGATTGGTTGCACCTGAATGGTGCCCGACAGGTCTTTCTTCCCATTCGCATCGCCCGTATTGATGGTCTGACCATTGGAAAGCATGAACTGATAATGAATCAGGCGATGCTGGTCCTTGCCCACAGGGAAAAGGTCACCTTGCACCTGAATGCCTTGGTCACGACCTCCTCCATTATCTGTGCCGATGTAGTCGGCCTGAGCGGCGAGCTTCTGTGTGATCATGGCATAGGCACCGTCTCGATATTCGAACGGATTGTAAGGATTTTCGAACCCAAAGACACGGATGAACTGGCCTACTTTTACGCTGAATTCCGGGAATCTCTTCCACTCCAACCAGAAGTCTTTCATATGGAAGGCTGCATTCGCAAGCTGTACTTGAACGAGATAGTTGAAATGCTTGAAGACAGAGCCGCTCACGTAGAGGCGCACGTTCTTTTGCTTGAATCCGTCGCCATCGTGTGCTCCATCCTGGCTGCTGTAGTAATACCCCGACATGTAATATCCGCCGACTTTCGGGGCTGTGGCAAACTGGGTTACGGTGCGTCCATACTTGAACTCCATCTCACGGTCGGCACGTCGCATTCCACGCTCGATGGCTTGATTGATGGGAGTGCCGAGAAATCCTGATTCGTAGGTTTCTTCCGTGGGGAATTCTGGTTTAGGAGAACTGGCATCATTGGCATTTTCGGAGGAGGTGTCTGCATAACCGGCAAGAGCTGTCAGAGAGGCAAACAATAAGGTCAATAATCTATTCATATATGCATGGTTTTAGAGGGTTTGCTGTTCATGGATCAAAGGGATAAACAAGTTTTGCTTCGAAATGCTTTGCAAATATATGAATTTTTTAGGTATTCTCAAAATTTTGTCTGAAAAAAATAGCTAAAAGTCCTTTTTTTCTTGGGAATTCGCAGAAAATGTATTATCTTTGCGCCGTATTTCATCCATTGGTGACGAATTATGATAACTACCGACGATATTGTGCTGATGCGAAAAGCCATGGCACTTGCCCAAAAGGGAGAGGGAGCAGTGAATCCCAATCCGCTTGTGGGGGCACTCATTGTGCGTGATGGCAAGGTGATTGCCGAGGGTTATCACGAGCGTTATGGCGACCTGCATGCCGAACGAAATGCTTTTGAGGATGCTGTTCGACGTGGTGCCAATTGCAAGGGTGCTACTATGTATGTGACGCTGGAACCTTGTTGTCACCACGGCCATCAACCTCCTTGTACCGATGCCATTATCGAGCATCGGATTGGTCGAGTGGTCATTGGCCTGCGCGATCCTAATCCTCTCGTTGCCGGTAAGGGCATCGAAAAACTTCTGGCTGCCGATATCGAAGTAGAGGTGGTCGAAAGTCTTGAGAAGGAACTGCGTTATCAGAATCGCGTCTTTTTGAAGTATATCACTACAGGTCTTCCTTGGGTAGTGATGAAATATGCCATGACACTCGATGGCAAGATTTGTACACGCCGGGGTGACAGCAAGTGGGTGTCGGGCGAGGAAGCCAGACTTCGTGTGCATTATCTTCGTCGTGAGCTGAAAGGTATCTTGTGCGGCATCGGGACGGTCCTCGTTGACAATCCGATGCTCGATACCCGTATCCCGAAATATCCTGCTGCTCGCAATCCCATCCGTCTTGTGGCTGACCGCCAGGCCCGCCTGCCTCTCGAATGCAATCTGGTTCGTACTGCTCGCGAAATCCCGACCGTAGTAGTTTATGCCGAAGGTGCCGATCTGCGCCGTCTGGCTCAGCTTAATCGGGCTGGTGTCAAGACGTGGTGTTGCAATACGCCCCAGGATCTCCTTATTCGTGCGGGGAAGGAAAAGATCGATGGCATCCTGCTCGAAGGAGGCGGCACGTTGAACGAGTCTTTCATGCGAGAGGGCCTGGTCGATGAAGTGTTTGCATTCATAGCTCCGAAACTTGTGGGAGGAGTCGATGCCAAGACTCCCGTCGAGGGCCTCGGCTTTTCGAAGATGGCACAGGCGATGAGGCTCCAGGATGTTCTGGTCGAAAGGATTGGTGAGGATCTTCTCGTCAGGGGATTGGTTTCGAAGTAAAGAGATAATCGTTATTCCGGTATTCCGGTATTTCGGTATTCCGTTATACCGTTATTCCGGAATTCCGGAAAAAATAATAAATCATTGTTCACAGGAATTATCGAAGAAGTGGGCCGTGTGAAGGCCCTTCATCGGGGAGCCAAAAGCTTTATGCTTGAGGTGGAAGCTAACCTCGTCGCACAAGACACGAAGATTGGGGATAGCATTGCCACCAATGGCGTATGCCTCACGGTGACCTGCCTTCATGATCATGGCTTTACCGCTGACGTGATGCCCGAAACTGTGGAACGCACCGCTTTGGGTCAATTGCAGCCTGGGAGCCTTGTTAACTTGGAGCGGGCCTTGACCTTGCATTCTCGGCTGGGTGGTCATATTGTGTCTGGTCATATCGATGGCACGGGACGTATTGCTGCGCGTCGTCAGGATGACACGGCCTTGTGGCTCACCATAGAGTGTGACAGCAAACTTCTCCGCTACATCATTGAGAAGGGAAGCATCACAGTCCAGGGCGTTTCGTTGACTGTGGCTCGTGTCGATGAGCGTTCTTTTTCCGTTTCGCTAATTCCACATACCCAGGCGGTCACTACCCTTCATCAAGCTCGAGTGGGCGATCTGGTGAATCTGGAGAATGACATCATTGCCAAGTATGTCGAGAAACTCCTCGGCAAAACTCCTGACGAGGGCATCATGGACAAACTTAGGGACAATGGATTCCTTTAGACTATTTAATGGTCGTTATGATATAGTGACTATAATTAATATAGTCACTATAGAAAATAAGATAAAAGAAAACCAATGAATCAATTCAACACCATAGAAGAGGCCATCGAAGCCATCAAGGCTGGCCAATGCATTCTGGCTCTCGATGACCCCGATCGTGAAAATGAGGGAGACCTCATCTGTGCGGCAGAATTTGCGACCACAGAAAACGTGAACTTCATGGCTTCTGAGGCCAAGGGTCTTATCTGTATGCCCATGAGCCGGGAGATCTGCGAAAAGCTTGCTTTGCCCCAGATGTGTGCCAACAATGGCGATAACCATCTCACCGCATTTACCATCAGCATCGACCATCGTTCCACATCGACAGGCATCTCGGCAGTCGAGCGCGGCATCACTGCACGTGCTACGGTTGACGACAATGCCAAGCCCATGGATTTCCGTCGTCCAGGTCACATGTTCCCCCTTCAGGCACGCGATGGAGGTGTGCTGGTTCGAACGGGCCACACCGAAGCCACTGTCGATCTTTGCCGTCTTGCTGGATTGAAGGAATGCGGCCTCTGTTGCGAAATTATGCGGGAGGATGGTACGATGATGCGCACTGCCGAATTGCTTGAGTTCGCAAAGAAGCACAATCTGGTGGCCATCACCATCGCCGATTTGGTGAAATATCGTCGTCGCACCGAGAAACTTGTCGATCAGATCACCGATGCCGAACTTCCCACCAAGTATGGGACATTCAGAGCTTATGGATACGTTAACCGCGTGACCGGAGAACATCATGTCGCACTTGTCAAGGGTGACGTCACTACCGATGAGCCTGTTCTTTGTCGTGTTCATTCGGAATGTCTCACGGGAGACGCCTTTGGCAGCTTGCGTTGCGACTGTGGCGAACAACTGGCTGAGGCCATGCGCCGCATCGATCAGCGAGGTCGTGGTGTCTTGCTTTACTTGCGTCAGGAAGGTCGTGGAATCGGTCTGATCAACAAGCTCAAGGCCTATCATCTGCAGGATCAGGGCATGGACACGGTGGAAGCCAACCTGGCACTGGGCTTTGCTGCTGACCTTCGTGAATATGGTACGGGAGCTTCCATCCTTGCCGACCTCGGCATTCATGAACTCATCCTCATGACAAATAATCCCGCCAAGATAGAAGGCCTCGATGGATTCGGCCTCAAGGTGGTAGGTCGTGAGCCTATCGAGATGACGTGCAATGAGAAAGACGAGTTCTATTTGTACACCAAGTTCGCGAAGATGGGACATCTGCTGCACGTCAAGGATTTGCGAAAAAAATATAAGGACATCAAACAATAATCTAAGAATATGAAAAGAATTGAAGGTAACCTCACAGCCGCTGGCCAGAAGATAGGTATCGTGGCTTCGCGTTTCAATGACTTTATCGTCGATCGTCTCATCAGTGGTGCCGAAGACTGCTTCGTGCGTCATGGCGGCAATAGTGACGATCTCACCTTGACCTATGTACCAGGAGCATTCGAGATTCCACTGGTGGCCTTGAAGATGGCTGAGTCGGGCAAATATGATGCAGTAGTATGTCTCGGTGCAGTGATTCGCGGTGCAACGCCTCATTTCGATATGGTGGCCAACGAAAGTGCAAAGGGTATTGCGACAGCCAGCCTCCGCAGTGGGGTCCCTGTCACCAATGGTATCCTCACCACCGATAGCATCGAGCAGGCTATCGAGCGTGCTGGAACAAAGGCCGGCAACAAGGGTGCCGATGCAATGCTTTCGGCTATCGAGATGATCAATGTGGTGAAGGGTCTTTGAGGTAAATAATAGTTTCATTCATCAAATGTAGGATAATGGAAGAAAGAAGTCACATTGGTGCCTCAAGCGTCCAGTTTGTCAACGATTTGGTCAAGGACGTGTGTCTCAAGGGCAAGTCGCTGAAGAACTATCGCAGCGATATAGGACGCTTTTTCCCGGGGAATGGTGAAATCTATGGTCAAATCGAGGAATTTGTCGATGCTGTCGCTTCGGCAAAAAGTGGCAAGACGGAGGTCGATGCTTCGTTTCTCGAGCTGCGTACCCTCGCCCAGCATATCTATCTGACGAGCGACACGGTGAATGCCGTGGTCGAGCCGCTCCGTTCTCTGGTGAAGAAGCCTGAACCTGTTGTCGTCAAGCAGGGAACAACCAGTATCACAACTCAAAAGCCCCAGCCCCAGTTGCCTGCAAAGAAAGGAAACAGCAGGAAGACACTCTACATTGTGCTCTTCCTGATTGTCGTTGTGGTGCTGTTGATTCTTTATTTTAATTCGAAGTGAATTTTTTCGATATGGAAGCAATCAATGAGATATATTCGCTGATAGCCAGCCCCAACATCAATCTGGTGGGAGCCATCTACAAATTGCTGCTTAGTTTTGTACTGGGTGGCGTGATAGGCCTGGAGCGTCATCACAAGGGCCAGTTCGCTGGTATGCGCACCTTCTCGCTGATTTGCATGGGCGCCACCATGGCGATGCTGGTGTCCATCTACATCCCGCAGGAGTATCTGGGCTTGAAGAACGGTGACCCCGGACGCATTGCTGCGCAGGTGGTATCGGGCGTAGGTTTCCTGGGTGCCGGTGCCATCATTCAGATGAAGGGCTCGGTGAAGGGACTAACCACGGCTGCCGGCATCTGGATGACAGCCTCCATCGGTTTGGCCATCGGAGCGGGTATGTACATCATTTCCACGGTGGCAACGTTGCTCATCATCTTCGTGCTCTCGTATGCCGACCGTTATGTGACGCGCTTCATTCGTGCAGGCGAAAGCAAGATTATCCGAGTGAAGGTGAATGGCATCATGGACGATGTGGCTACACTTCGTGACTTGCTCAAGCAATATAACATCCACATTTCAGACGAGTTCCTGCGCTACAACTTCTCTGAGAAACAGACCATCATCAACTTTGTTGTCGTCTCTTATGGAAAGCCCAACTATGTGGCTCTTTTCAATGAGGTTCAAAAGACGGGCAATGTGGCATCGGTGACTCTGACCAATGAGCTGAACAATTAATGACACGGATTCGGGTCTCCCGAATCGTGTCATTTTGTAATGATTGTATTTCGAAACTCCTTTTCAACGGAGTAATTCTTGTCTTTTTGCCATTTTTTGCCCGATTTATTTTGTAATTTCGCGGAATTCCATTTAATTTGCACAAGCAACCAAAGCTAAAAAACACATCCAAGGGGTACTATGCATTTCCCTGCCTGCTATGTAGAGATTCCGGACTACACTTCCGCTATGAACGAGCCACATGGTGTGGCTCAGAAGCGTGCGCCGTTCTATTTGGCTGCTGAGGAATGGATTGCCCGTCATCTGCCTGCCGACAATTATCTTTTCACCTGGCAATTGGGTCGCACCGTTGTGATGGGTCGCAATCAGGTGGCCCATCAGGAAGTCAACCTGGACTTCTGCCGTGAGAACCACATCGATGTCATTCGTCGAAAGAGCGGTGGAGGAGCCATCTTCGCCGACGAGGGCAACATCATGATCAGTCTCGTCACGACACAGGGCCGTGTTGAACCCATCTTCCTGGAGTATGCCACCACCGTTTCACAAAGCCTGAACGAATTAGGCGCTCATACAGAGGTTCACGGACGCAACGATGTCATTCTGATGGGCAAGGGCAAGGTTTGCGGCAATGCCTTCTACCATATTGCCGACCGCAATATCGTGCATGGAACGATGCTCTATGACACCGATCCCGAGTTGATGCAAGGCGCTTTGCATTCCAATCCCCAAAAACTTCAGAGTAAGGGTGTCCCGAGTATCAGGGCAAGAGTGGGAGTGCTGAAAGGTAACCTCAATGCACCACAGGGACTCTCCGAAGCCGAAGAGATAGCTTGGCTCCGAAACCAGTTACGCCAGAAACTTACCGACCGCACCATTGTACTTGACGCTTCGACAGTAAGCGAAATAGAGCAAATCGAACAAGGTTATTATGCCGACGAGTTCCTTTTGGGCAGTTCGGCACACGACGAGGAAGTGCTGCAAGCCCGTATCGAAGGTTGTGGCACCATCGAGATCCGTTTTTCGTTGAAAGGAAGCCTTGTGCGGAAAGTGCGTCTCACGGGAGATTACTTCGAGCTTTTTGATGCCCAGAAAGCGTTTGCTGAAGCCTTCGAGGGCGTGGCATTCACCCGAGAGAGCCTTTGGGAAGCCATCGGCAGACATCATCCAGAACGGTCGATACGCAATCTCACCCAGGAGCAGCTGATCGGGTTTATGGAACAATTGACAAGTTGACTCATTCACAAGAAATACAACAATCCAAAAACTATAATCTATGGAAGATAAGAAAACATGTCTCTACGACAGACACATCAGTTTGAATGCAAAAATGGTTCCTTTCGGTGGCTTCGTGATGCCACTGCAGTATAGCGATATTGCCGACGAGCACATCGCTGTACGCACGGCTTGTGGCGTATTTGACGTGAGCCATATGGGCGAAGTGCTGGTTACTGGTCCCGAGGCCGAACGCTTTGTGCAGCATATTTTCACCAACGACGTTGCCGGTGCTCCAGTCGGCAAGATCTTCTATGGTATGATGCTTCACGAGAATGGTGGCACCGTCGATGACCTCTTGGTCTATAAGGTAGCCGACGATCGCTTCTTCCTCGTCATCAACGCTGCCAACATCGAGAAGGATTATGCCTGGATCGTTGAGCAGTCGAAGGGCTTCAATGTAGTGACCGAGAACCAGAGCGAATACTACGGACAGATTGCTGTGCAGGGTCCACAGTCCGAGCGTGTGGTTGAAGAAGTATTGGGTCTGCCTTGTGCCGAGCTCGTGTTCTATACCTTCAAGAAACTGGAGGTTGCTGGCGAGACCATCATCATCAGCCGTACCGGTT
>JAEEGK010006597.1_pt1 | contig 27882 bp, 31 predicted proteins | sample 8958771 | NCBI WGS metagenome assembly JAEEGK01 (sample SAMN16246547, study PRJNA631951) | gut metagenome | biome: gut microbiome; feature: rumen; material: SC-attached | host: Bos | place: Iran: Karaj | collected 2018-10 | reverse complement strand
TGCATCCAACTGTGCATCTACATCAAACATTTCAATGTCGTTTTCTTTTCTTCGTTTCATGACTGCAAAGTTATTAAAAGTTTACCAACTAAGCAACTTTTTGCCAATGTTTTTTTTAAAAAATGACTCTCCATAAGCATTTCGTTTAAGTTCAACAATAAGTTCACGACTACAAAATTACAAAAAACTCCCGACAATTCATAACGATCATCGGGAATTTATGATATTTTTACTTATGCTTGTTTGGAAAAGATACAATTTTTATCATGTATAATATAATAACTCCTTCGAAAATCTTAACGCAGTTTTAACGAAAAAAGTTTGGTGGAATGAAATCCTTTTAATACCTTTGCTAATAAAGTTAAATATCTAATTATCAATAAATTATATATAATATGATTACGAATTTTGATACAAACAAAGTTTATCTTGCCAAAGGAATGACCTCGGAAAATTATGTCGATGCAACAGGGCATTTTTTAGGCGCATTGCATAACCACAAAATCAGTTGGAACTTTTTGCCCCTAACCGCATCACCATTTCACATCTGGACGCGTGACTACATGCCAGTGCAGGTTAGTAAAGACAAGTTCGTACGCTTCAATTATGGTCCTGATTATCTAAAAGACAACCCTGAATATAAGCCTGACACATCCGCAATTCTCTCGGCTCTTGGCATACATGTGATAGACTCAGACATTATTATTGATGGTGGCAACGTCATCAGCTGCGGTGATAAAGTCATCATGACTAACAAGATTTTCAGGGAGAATCCGCACTGTGACCACGAAGTGCTAATCGATACACTGAGCCAACTACTTGAAGCAGAAATAGTGCTGATACCTGAAGATTGCTACGATGAATATGGTCATGCTGACGGGATGGTACGCTATATGGGCGAAGGCCATGTATTGCTCAATAACTATTGCGATTTTGACAAAGCTTTGCACAAGAGGCTGTTGAATGCGCTCAGTCCTCATTTTGACATCATAGAACTCCACTACGGTACTTATACCGATAGGAGTTGGGCATATATAAATTTCATGCACGTGGGCCATCACATCCTTATTCCAATGGTGGACGACAAGTTAGGAGAAATGGCCTTCAGGCAGATCGATGATGCTTTCCCACAATGTAAGTGCCATCCTGTTTATCATTGTGAGAGCATTGCTCGCGAGGGTGGAGCGCTGAATTGCTCAACATGGAATATTCTTGTTGATTTGCAAGAAGAAGATAATAGTCATGAATTACCAAAAACAGTTTGAATATGTTTACAGCAAAATTTATCAAGAACATTTTCTTGGAAGCCGAATCCATCAAAGCTATTGGCAGAAGTGGGAAAAAGACCAGAGTCTTTGCCAAACAAGGAGACCTTGATGGATCTTGTACTATTTATAGTTTGATGATGATGCTTATCTTTCATCAAAAACTCGATTGGGAAGATTTGATTGATGGCGAACGTGCAAAAGACTTCGAATTAGTTAGTCGCATTCAGCATGAGTTCCTACATGGACTTAATGGACTCTGTACTAGTGGGTACAAATTGCGAGAAATCTCAGACAGAGTAAACAAGTGCTTTGGCAGTAAAATATGTGAGACATATACAACAGAGCCAGACACTCCGAACACCGTGAGTCGCAGTATACTGCAAGAAATGATAAAAATGTATTTAGATGACAGACAACCCGTTATGATTGGATATTCCAAACCATCTGGACCTGGACACGCATTAGTTGCCGTTGCATACAGAAGAGAGGCATGGAATCGGTTACGTTTGTTCTGTTTAGATCCTTCACACGGAGTGCCCTTTATGCACCCTTGGAATACCGTCATCGATCTCGACTTTCGTTCTACCGACAATGACGATTTTACAGATACCAACTATTGGACGGAGAAAAAGGTATGTGTCAACGACTTTCTTGTCATAATAGATGACCTCCCAGTAGAGAGTGAATGTCCGTTCTAAGGTTTATAACAATAACGGTATGGGCTATCGGTGAAAGTTGCAAGCTCTGTTTCTAACGTGAGTTTTAGAGAATCCGGCACATCAGTAAAGCATTCCTGAAGATTATAGTCTGCTTTGGCTTTTGGGTCTTTTTTACTGCCCAACAGATTGTATCTTTTCTCTGGCTGTTTAAAGTCTATTGCGGGTAATTTTTTTAATACCAAAATAGGGTTGTTTTGTCTTTGGGAGGTCGCATCGAGTATACGAAAAAGGTCAGCGACCTTCCATGGGCCATCGAAAATCACTTTGTCCGTTCGTCTTTGGATCTGACGCAGAAGGATACCACCAAAGTAAGACTCGTCTGTCAGTTCATATTTGTATGACCACTTTCCATTCTTCACTACTTGCGTTTTGTTAATTTTGCTCTCAAAGTTCAAATCAATTCCGCCAAAATCGTTGATATACCAGTAGAGAGCCTCAGAATTTCTAGGATGAACAGAAATGTCCTGATGGTTCTTACTATAATAATAGAACTCGAAATCCAAAATGCGGTATTCCTCATTCTGGAACTTGATAACACATCCGTTCATCAACACTTCTGCTATACGCTCAAAGGTCTGCATAATCGTTACCTTGCTTGCATCGACAGGAATGCGCATCAGGGATTTTAGTTCTTCTATAGTCATAATACTATACTCTATTATTTCCTAAATAAGCATCATACGCCAGCCTTCTCTCTTGCAGCTCTCTCTTCACGGGCGAGTCTGATTTCCTCATTTATTTCATCAAGTGTCAAGTCAGGTAACTGACTACTCTCTGCCATTTTTCTGAATTCGAGGAAAGACTCAAGAGCGCTCATGGATTCCCTTTCAGGTTCTGCTTTGATTTCAAAAGGTATTTTCTTATACATCACCACCGCCTTTGCAAACACATTCATTGCAGCATTCGCACTCATACCCATACGAGAGCAAATTGCATCGAATTTCTTTTTCAGTTGTGAGTCCATCCTCACTGTCATAGATACCTGTGCCATATTCTTATTGTTTATTATGGTGCAAATATAATCATTTTATTTCATTCTGCAATCATTTTGACTTAAATTTATGGCTACTATATGATTCAGTGCAAAAAACTCCCGACAATCCATCACGATCATCGGGAATTTTTGATATTTTTACTTAGATCGACACGAATTTCATAAAAGTCTCTTAGAATGGATAGCGGATTTTTAGATACTGAATCCAATTCTGAATTTTATTGGTTTGGGGGAAGTATTGATCGAGTAAATCAATAAGAGACTCTATCGTTATGTATCCAAATGTTGAGCGTCCTTCATCTGTGAGATACTGTTCGTATGCAGGTAGAACTTCGCCAAAATGCGGATTCCCTTTTGGATAGAGCGTTATACTATGGAACTTTTCAACTATTTTGTTTTGAACCATACTAGCACCAAGAATATGATTTCTCCATATTTGACGATACTCGTCATTGCAGAGAGGCGTTTCTCTGATGGGTCGATTTGCAATCTCCGAAATAAACCAACCGCATGATTTTGTGACTTGAGCATATTTCGACTGCTCGTTTTCCATTTCTTCATGACGTTCCTTTACTCCGAAGGGATAACCTTCTTCGGTATATTTTACTTCAATGCCGATACCACAAGTCTTACCATTATGCAAATATTCTATATATGTGTCGAATGAGGTATTGTCATTCAGACATTTTGTTTTGTCAGGTGCCCATTCAATTATGACTTTGTTCACTTTGTCAATCTCATCTACGCCAAGAATTTTGTTGAAAACCTGTGCTGTGGCATTGGGATCTTGCTTCATGGGAATAAACACATTCCAGGGTATATGCTCACTGCGCAACATATTGGCATACAAACCATCATGTTTTGTAGGAGTTAGGCTAGGATACCGATTTCGTATTCCATCAAGAATTTCTCGTCTGAATTCTTCGCAGAAATTGAGTCCTGCGTTAGCATCATCTGGCATAAGGAAAGCTCCATATTTCCCATATTTATTATCTGGATCAAATGGAACTTTCAGAAAGTTTGTTCTGAAGTCAGATTGATGAGTACGTGCATTTCTCTTAAAGGGCTTGTCACCTTTATAAGTTCTGGGAATCAATGTTTTCATACTCGTGTTTATAGCACCATATACTATTGTCTGGGCCATGTTGTATAGAGAACGGCTTTCCATTTTGTACAGCTAGAATCTGGAGAATGCCAGCCTCAAAACGGGTCAGGAATACAACTTTATCATCGCAAATCAAAAGAGAAACCTTGCGTCAAGTCATTTCCTTCTTCCATCTTGATTGAAATCAGAAGGATTGTAATAGTAGATTTCACTTATTTCTTTGTTCATGAACTCGTTTTACATACAAAGCCTTTCTGGGCTTATCTTTTACTTCGATGAAAGGAACCTGCGACAAGATTAGCACAATTCCAGATGTCAGGTACCTGTCCCTTGACAGCTTTCTCCAACCACCCTCTCTAAATACCTATAGTTCATCTTCAGCGACAGAGAAGCCTCTGGTAGAATCTCATTCTCCCACTTCTCTTTATCCTTCATCAAGAAAGCAATTCCACTCTTATTAGCTATTTCTTTTTCACTCGGCCTGATATATTCCATCACGTCCTCTTTGATCTTGTCAATCCTACTGACACAACAGAATTCAGGCTTTCCACCCCTTTCCATATCACGGTAATATCCAATAACCGAAGTCTCCAGTGCGCTTTCAAATATATCCTCCCCCATCAACTTCTTCAACGACGACTCCTCGGCCAATTCCCGTTCCGCTCCACGAATCACCATCTGTCGCAAGTCTTCACCTTCTTTAAAATCAGCAAAATCCATCGACCCAGATCCCGTCGGCATATAGTAATTTGCATTATATCCCGCATTACCAGCCTGACGGAAAACAAACACATACCCATCGCTGGTATACAATAAAGTAGATACACCAATATGGTCAGAAAAGTCAGAATCACCCAAAGTCTTAATCGGATCCGTATTCATATTCACAGGCGGGAAAAGCTTATAGTGCGACCCACCCACATACTGCGTATAGATAAAATTCGTGAGATAGCCACAATAATAATTGCCCTTCGTTACACGCCATTTATACGTCCCATCTTTATCAGGAAATATCTCGCTAGCCAAACATATTTTCTTGTCATTTGTAAAAATACCACCAAGCTTGCATATCTCATACCACCGATGATTCAGAAACTTCAGGAGCGTTTCTTTATATTGCTTCACATAAGTTTTAGTTTCCTTACGCTTAGTCTCACTAAGAACCGGATTAATTCTAATCTCAGGATTTCTCAGCAAGTTATCAACTGATGGATTCTCCAGCACCCCCAATTCATAATCTGTCTCATAGGGGTATTTCAGGAGAAACAACTCATTATCAGCCCGTATCAAACTAAAATCCTTTTTGCTATCCTTACCCTTTTTCAACATCGACATTAACGGATCCCTGGGGTCTTCCTCCTTCAAAAAAGAAAAATGCCCCGCCACATTAAATATCTGCCATATGAAGTTTATAAAAACGCCAAAGAATACGAGAAGCAACGATGGCTGGAATGCCACCTCTCTCCAATTAAAGAATGACCATACAAGGATAAACACATCCACCACTGCACTAACAAACTGAAACCAGTCCAACGATAGCACATACCGCAAATATGAAACAAAATTCTTTATCGTTCTCCACATATCTTTTAGGAATGTATTATTGGGGGCAAATATAGTAAAAAAACATCATACCCACTTCATTTCAGAATCATTTTTAACAAAAAACGTCAAAAACGTCCCATAAATTACTCTACAGTATTCCATACATAATAGAATTTAGGTACCTATCCTTGGCTGCTAGTGCCCAACTTTCTGGGTTCACTTCATCCCTTGGCAGGTTTATAGGAAAGCACCAATCACAGAAGAAATCAATGACAGCACTACAGTAACAAATATCCAGGAGCCCCAATTATTCACGACCTCAAAAAATCCAAATAACCGAGACCAACAAAGAGCATTTTTATGTTTGATCAACATTTGCTCCACTGCACAATATGAATTATACGCCTTATCATAATATTCCATTGCTTTATCGGGATCATACGATTCATTTTTCTTCGCCTCAACTACGCTTACCATTGCTTCCTGCATCTTAGAAGTATACGATGCCCAAAACTTTCCGCCATCAATATAAAGCCAATGTGAACTATACGTCTGTTTTTCTTTCTGATGGATAGCATCGTATAATAAGATATTAAGTTGTTTAAAACAATCGTACATCAACCTACGCAGATGTCCTTCAGCCTTTGATAGCTCCTCATTGCACATATCGTCCGCCTTATCAGGTGCCAAATCCATGCACTCCACACGAAAGCATCTCGAAACATGGTCAAGCATAGCTCTTATTTCATTAAGGCAATTATCTGGATACGTTCCACCAAGGCGCACATTCATGTCGTCCATCAAAGGTTTGGCCTGTTCCCTATATCCATTTATCAAAGTTTCCAGTCGATTCTTATCCATTATTACCCAAGATATATTTTAACAGCCAAACCTGCGAAAACAGAGATTATAATACTGAGCACCCACTTTATTATTACAGACATCCACGAAGAAGATTCTTTCTGTATCAGGCTCATATTCGGTTTCTCACGATTCACCATTTCTTCCATTTCCGTCACTATTTCATATGCTTCTTTAAAAAGAGGGAGCGCTTTCCTCTCATCCATATGTTTAGCCTTCTTTATCAATTTTGAATAATTCTTCTTTAATTCCGTATATCTACCTATAAAATGGCCACTATTTAACTTTCTCAAACCTTTCTTGCCCAAACTTTCCTCAAATGCATCAACATTCTTTTTGATGGCATATATAAGGCACATATAGCTTTGCGAAATACACAAATCAACATAGCCGTCAGCCTCAGCCAAACATAAGTCTTTGTCTTGGCCCTCGGCTGCAGATATCGACATATAGTCATATACGGATGCTATATTTAGCAATAGTGGCTGACTAAAACGTTCTACCCTGCCCTCAATTTCTGAAATTAAGGGCTTTAAGTCATTATTATATTTTTGGAAAATTGGTTGATAATCGGGAAGCATCGTATTATTCAAAAATAAATTTGCGTACCTCCGAAAGTGGAAGAATGCGTCCTAACTGGAGGTAAACTGAGCCACGAGGCTTAATAATCCTTGGATGAGAGGATACAAGACGTGACGCTGACGCATCTTTTACACCATGGAAAGAGCCTATCGGACGCGTTGTCAAGACTGCATAATCATGCCCCGTAGAAATCTTCAAATTTCTCCGCGTTTCAGTGCTAAGTTTAAAGTTCATCATTGTTGTACCATCAATCAGTTACGTTCATTCACGCCGCAAAGATACAATATTATTTGGAATAAAAGCCTTTTTATTAAAAAAAATTATATATAAAGTATATATTTATGATACATTAATCATTACTCGTATTGATTTTTCCTCTTATACTCTTCCATTAGCGACAAGAGTCTTCTAAACATTTCAAGTCGTTCTAGTTTCATCTTCCCTGCATTAAGAGTTTTTCTATTCGCTTTCAGCCAGTTTAGCATATCGTGCTCCTCAATACGATGCTTTGATGGATTACGTTTATTGGTTTCAATAAAGCCAACCACCTCTTCATATCGTTTTAGCCAACGTTCTTCTTGCGTCATACATCAATCTATGCATTTGGGGAAAGGGAATTCTTGCAAAGCATCTATCTCTTCTGCCATAATACGCAAAACTCTAAACCCACTGGCCCATTTATTCTTTATTCCTTTCCCCTCCAAACAGTCTGGACTTATCGCTATTGTAAGAATCTGTATATTATCCATACCCTCTTGCAGTAGCCTTGCCACTTCCCTTATATAGCTATCCGAGAAAATTTTTACATGATCATATTCATGACAAAAGAAAACATCAAGGTCAAAATTTACAATCCATCTTAGATTCTCATTTTCAGATTTTAAATCACTAGACCACTTATCTATGATGTTCTGCTTGATTGCAAAAAGCAAATACAATGGAGATGTTTCCTGGATTTTCATTTTCTCATGTCCCCATCCATCGCTATTAGCATCTCCTCCATATCCCTGAGTTACAAAAAGGTTTGTTTTAAACCAATTTGGACGCAGTTCATGCATTATCCTAATATAATTATCCCAACTGAATAACTTATACTTCTCTTTCTCATCCCTCATCAAACGTGCAAAATCATTGTATGTCATTTTGGGATTATTCTCAATAGCAACAAGGCTCTCACTATAGTAGCTATCCAACAAATCATAATGTTGGTCTATATGCATAAAGTTGTATTGTTCCTCCTTCATACACTGTTGTAGCCAACACCATGCAGCATCCCTATGATTATCCATCACATAAACATTATCATTTTGCCAGAGCATTACGTCATTCTCAAAGAAGGATGATTGCTCATAATAATTCTTAGGAATTAACTTTACCCAACTTCCCATAGCTATATAATGTAGAAAATTAGAACTCCAGATAATTCAACCTTGTAAGGTTTGTGTTGTTTAACCAATACGCAACATTTTCATCATTTAACTCTGTTGCACTCAGAAGTTTTGCTATAACAAGCAGTGAGTGGCCTGCATGTATAACCTGCAAATCAAGATCACGCAAGTCTTTACCCTTGTATTGTAACAACAACCTATAAAGAGCTTTCAATAATACCTGATCATTACTGATGGTTTTACCACAGAAATGAACTGCTACTGAAATTGTAACCAAACAGTCTGACAGTCCAGGCACTTTCATCATTATACATTTGTTTATTAGGATGTTCAAGAAATCACGATTTTCATCATAACGTCCTTCTCTGTACTCAAGATTCAGTAGGTTCGTGGCATTTTCTACAGCATCAGGGCGATTGCTATACAGTCCCTCCTCTATCTGATTGAAATGACGGACTATCGCCAATTTCTCTTCGATATCCTGTTTTACATCCTCAGCCACAAAAAGATTTTTATCCGCAAAGCTCTTCATCTCTGTGAGCAGTGTTTTATACTGCCTATCCCATATGGCCTCCTTCAGTGTCTTCTTCGTCAGTTTCGTCAGATTGGATTTCAAATTTTCATATATCTGAAATGCTTCCGTCAAAGACCAGAGAAACGACTCTCCAAGGTGCATAATATAAAATGGATGAGCATCGGTAATCCATTTTTCACCAACGCCACTGTCCCATATATTTCTCTTTAATATGATTTCCTTCAGTTTCTGTACCACGTCATTCATCCCATCTGCCAAACAGCAGAAATTCAGCAGCGTAAGATTGTCACTCTTCTCCAACTCATCTTCTTTAACGATGAAAGATCTGACAAAGGTTTCTTTTATTTCCTCTGGCAACAAATGCTTGTCGTCAAAGATACTCAGTAATATCGATGTATTCCTTAAATCCGAGTTGGCAGCAATTCTCTCCAGCAGTTCTATCTGTTCGTCATTTAACACTTCGAGTTTATTCAGTCGTGTACGGAATTCCAGTTTGTCAATAACATCGTCGGAAGATTTATTAAAAAGGCCCAAAAGGACTGTCACCACCTTATTAATATTCTCCTTATTATGAAGACATACCAAAGCATTGCTAACAAATGTTTTGGCATCACCAGAATAGATATATTTACCTTCCTCCTTTACGTAGGTTGTACTGAAATAAGCATAGAACTCTTCAAACCACAATTCTTCTTTCATTCCGAAGAACAGCTGTGATCCTATCTGTAGCATGCCGCTCAACATCACACCAGGTGTATCCTTACTTCTTAGGGCTGTCAAAATTTGATATAATATATCTGGAAGTTTATCTTGCAGGCTCTCCTCAAAGGCATAATCCTGTCCTATTCGCCTGAGTATCTTCTTACTATTATATTGACTACTATAGTAGAGGCAAGGGTATGGGTACTGACAGTATAGATTCCTGAATATCACATACCAATCTGCCACGTTGATGATATTCGATATGCCATAGCAAAGGTTAAATCCATCATTACTGATAAGATTCAGGAATCTGAATGACCGTCTTTCGTTCGTTGGGTCAACATACTCCTCTCCATCTGCATGAACGTATACCGTTTCTGTTCCATATGTATCAAATTCTTCTTTCTTGTTCTTTAGTTCTTGGATGATAGCAAGTAAGACATCGTTCAAACCCGTCAGGCCACTATTCCTGTAGATATTTAGAGGATAGGTAGCTATGAAACCACTGTCAATACAATTATAAAGGAAACTTGCCGTATATTTCTCAATCGCTGTCTCAGCATTCATGATAATTGCATCAAGTGATTTTACTGATTCTGCCCTATCGAAATAATAGTTAAGTGAGGCCTTTACTGTCTTATAACGCCCCTGCGGATTCCACAAGCGCAACTGTTCCCTTGCTGTTTCAAAATCAAAGCGATAGAGTTTTCGCAAAGTGTTTTCAAGCACAATTGAGTCTTGATTGCCTTCTAACTCATCATGTTCTCCCACAAGGGTAGATTCGTGCAGCTTTATTATTTGCCATTCACTTCTTTCTTCCAACAGAGCCGCAACTGGTGCAGATATGGACTTTGTTGTAAGTCCCAGATCGGCCATTACCAGCAACAGCAACGATTTGTCGTTTTCAGACAGAGTAGTATTATCTTTCTTCAACAACTCATCTAATACATACTCCTGGAAACTAACGCCTTTTGCAAAGCCTTGTTCTTTTATATAGGTTTGAAGTTCCTCAAACTCATCATCAATAGCCTCCTTTGAGTTCAGCTTATTATAGATTTTTCTCCAAATTGAAGTAACAGTCGGCTTAGGAGTCGGATTTTCCGTTAATTCATTGCTGGCATCCACCTGCGTCCCAACAATCTCTTTCAGCAAATGATCTATCTTGAAAGAAACATCAGCATGTTCAGAATAACGCAATCTTACTCTTATTTCAGGCGTATCAAGATGTATAACCCCTATATGATGGTTCTTATAATAGAGTTTCTGCTCTTCTGACAAAGGCTTGTTATCTGTAAGAATCAAGAACACCTTAATATCATCCTCCCCAGGCAACACCAGCTGCTGACTATCTCCATCCTCATGATTATCAGTATCCTTGGTGTCTTTATCTAAAATATCTTTCACCCAATTGAGCCAAGACTTAAAGTTAGGATCGTCGCCAGAGAAGCCCAACAGACAGTATGAGCCCGACAAGAGTGCCACTCTCAACAGATATGAGAAAGCTTCATGCCTCTTGAAATAGTTTTCAAAATCTTCTCTAGATATGATGTATCTCCCAGAGTGGTCACCATCAAACACAAACGGTTTGTTCAGTGTCTCGTCAAATGGTATCAGCGAGCCATGTATCTTTACGATAGAATGTGCCATTTTCTTCTGCGACATCTCATAGTCAGCCTTAATGGTTACGTAGCCCATATTAAACTGCTCATTCGTAAACTCCAGCGCATTGTCAAAGTTGGTAGTAAAGATATACTGCCATTTTCCATATAAGAAACGTTGATGAATAGTAAAGTCTTTATCCGTCAATACCATTTCATCATCACCTTTTACGCCATACGTACCATCCGAACGCTTATAGAAAAAGGGATTATGAGTCTCTATATAATAGTCAATGGCTTCTCTGTAGCCCTTATGCTCAATATATCTCGATACCACATTCAGATACCCGTCCCTTGTAATTATCTTTTCTACGAAGCCTTCTTTCAGGGCCTCATAAGGCTTCACGTCCACGCCGAAACGCCTATGTGTATATCGCTGATACAATTCCTGGAGTTCATCTTCGTATGCATCCTCCACCAAGTCCATCAGCAGTCCGGACCAACTCAGTGCTTTTGCATACGCATTCTTCGTGAAGCCAGCACCAACTAGTGCCGACACCATTTCTGCATCATATTTCCGCTTCAGTTGTTCGAATATCTGTAGTTCTGTCATAGCTCTAAATAATTAGTTACAGATTAAACTGTCTCATCAGCTGGTCAAATGTTTCCTTCGTTTGAATAGAGAAGTTTTCCAACTTGCCCGGTACATTCTTTATATTCCAGGTCGTTGATGATATAGTACTATTCTGGGGCAGATCACTAAATAGCAGCCCGTCGTTATAAAAATGGTGACCAGCATGTGGAAATAGCACCGGATTCAGTGGTATCTCCGCCATCGGATTATGAAAAATCTGTATGCCATCAGCCCAAGTCTCATGACACTTCTCATCTACCACATTGAAGAAAATGTTAGGTAGTATGGCGTTCCTCAGATGATTGTAGCACATCTTTACTTGAAATAAAGTATATCTACTATCTCCATAACCAGCTTGAACACCCATTCTATTAAACTTAGATATCGTACCACACGGCGTAAACAATACTGCACTTACATGCTTAAACTGGTCATCTAGGAACAGCGGTGCAATCTCCACCTTTTCCTTCTTTGTAAATTTATTACCAGATGCATTCACCAAGGTAACCAGCCCGTCTTCATCTTTTTCCGCCATCTGTTCTATTCCATACAAGATACTGATAATGGCCGGGAAACTCCATGTCATTGACATATCTGCATGGAAATCTGCTATAGCAAACACCAATGGTTTACCTTTCACATGAGGCAACTCCCAATATTTCTGTTTTTTATACTCATGCTTTAGTTTTGAGAACAAAGGCGATCCAAACATCAGCGGCATCTCATTTCGCATTTTTTCCAACACCGTTCGAATATCCATCTGCGTCATCTGCTCATCTATTTTCTGTGTTCTTTTTATATGTACAGCTTCCACAGCAACTTCTTCACCCAATTTCTGAAGCATAAAATCCGGAGCATTATGCTTCGTATCAAATTCAAAATTCTCCTCTCTGAAATAGCACCAAAGATATAGTTCCCATATGCGGGCATCGAAGCCATTGATCGATTGCAGTTGATCGGTAAAGTTCCCGTCGATATCCACATGGTGATAACCCACTTCCTCAATCACCCTCTTCGCAGCTGCAAAGAATCCTTCATTCCTCAGTCTCATAAAGTTGGGATGAATCTGCGTCTTATCTGCTACCAGCGTATAAAAGTCCGTTGCCTTTCCCGCTTTCTTAAGTTCATTATCATCCGGCACATAGTTCTCCATCAGCACCGAAAGCCTATTTCTCGCTTCATCTATTGTCTCATGATTAAGACTCATGTCAACAATCTGATATTTCCCAAGGGTATTCCGGTCGAATAACATGGCATGGTAAGACATATCATCCAGATCAACAGAAATAAACCCTATTAGTTTTTCATCATCAGATTGATAATACTCCAACTCTTTGTTTACCAATTTCACCGTGGGCGTTCTGGTAAACATCAACAAAATATCGGCTCTGTTAGGATTTAGCGGTTTCATTTTTTAATTCCCATATTTCTCAATCATCATATTAACGACACCTTGTGTCTCAACACTAGCGATATAGTGGAAGAACAAAGGATTATAGTCTAGCGATTGCTTCATCACCTTATTCAATAGTTTGAAATTCTTCTTCTGTTGCTCGTCAAATCCATTAATCTCTTTCTCAATATTGTTCATATCCTGATCAAGGAAGATAAAATATTTACGAAGTATCGAAACAACATAGTCGCAAACCTGTATCATTGGATTGGATGCAGAGTCTTCAAAGCAATAATTAAGCAGAATATCCCCGTTAACTTCGATAATGTCATCCCATAGTGCTTTCTCCACTTGCTTCTCCATGTCAAGAATCAACGTTTTGTTAGGGTATGAGCATATCTCTGCAGAATAGAACTGTACGAACGCCAACTTCCTTGTCACATTATATGCTTCAGTATAATCCATATTTTAAACCATTAGTCATCCGCTCGACTCTGCCGCTTCCCTCAAGCTGTCACCGTTTAATCAAGAAAGGTATTTGTTTCCAACTATTCTTTGTTTCTTCATGCCATACAGATGAAATTCTAATATTATTCTCTGTTAATGCTTTAAAATGGGCTATTAAAGGGAACCCTGGCGTTATTAGGTCAGGCGGAGCCAAGAAAATTGCATTTTCATGAGCCCTACCGTTATCAACGGAAAGAACGCCCTCATTAAAACTACCAGTATACATATTACACCCTTTACATTCAAAGGATATTTCATTTTCAGCATTGGGTGTGGCGAACAAGAAATGAGGTATAGGTTCCATATAATAATTTGCCGACACCTCTACTTCTATCTCTCTGCCTATTAAAGATGTGGCCCTTGCTTCAAGATTTGAAACGCTAGTAAATTGCGGTCGAAACGTGTTTGAACCAGTAGCAATATCTATTATTTGTCTCAATGCCACTTCAAAACCATTAGTATAGAGGTCAATATATAACGATTGTGATAATATAGGAGGAATCAGGCAGTTGTCAATTCTAACGGGAATCAGCCTTGCTTTCCCATTAGAGGCCTTCATGACAGCATTTTGCCATTCTAGTTTTACCATGTAACTACTTAAGCTATTATTGGATACAAAGAAATAGAAGATTGTGCATTTAGCCAACCCTTCGTTCATTCTATCAACAATACCGTCACCAGGCTGAATAGACCAAGAATCATAAAAAACATTCTCCTGTCCAAATATCTCTCGTAACTTGATTGCAATAGGCTCAACTATTATTTTGTCCTTAGTATTATGAGATAAGAAAATCATAAATAATTATATAGTTTGTCGCCTGCAAATATACAAAATTTCCAAATATCACCAAACAAAACTAACAAAAAATAGCAGAAATGTGGTAAAAACGCCAAACGCCCCGGAAAAGAGCCGATCTTCTCCGAGGCGTTTGGCTGTTGATGTCACGTACCTGTCCCTTAGCAGGATGCTTAGCAGCAGATACCTGGCAGCAACATTTACGGTACCAATGTAATTTCATTTATAGCATCCCAGTCTCCACGATATAAGACACCATTATACTTGCCAGGTTCTTTGTTTGGAGACGACATAATAAAGTGAAATTCTTCTTGAATATCATTTGACAGCGAATTCAAGCCATTCCTGATTGATTCCCATTCTGATTGAGTAGCGACTTTAACTACATAAAAGGTTGTAAGTCGCTTAACATGCTGAAATGGAGCCAAAATATTCTCAATACGCTCCTCGATTTCCGCACGCCTTGTGCCTTCGGCACTTAAATCATATGATATTACAAAATGCATATATATAGTCGAATTATAGAGTACAAAATTACAAAAATAATCACTTATACTATTTGTTTTTGCCGTTAAATAATGTTTATCCTATTCAAAATAGTTCTCAAATGCATATTTATGTCCGTTTCTGACAATACGTTCCATCCAATTTTGAATCACCAGAGAATTATACAATGGTTTGCCATCACCATCTTTCATTTTCATCACAGCAGATAATATAAGAGAATACTCATTATCTAAAGATGTAGTAAAAATGCCCAGATCGTCAGTATTGATGGTCACAGGAAGATGGTGACTACCATTTGGATCCAAATCACACATCCTAAAAATTGGATGTCCATCATATCGTTGCAACCGCCCAATTTTATAATTCGACGATGGGCAACATTCTATGGCAATCCCCTTATCTTCAATTTCGCACATCATTCTCTCTTGCATTTGGGTAATGAGATTTACATATGCATCGTCCACCTTAAACTCAACAACCGTACCTCCATTTTCTCTTATTTTCTTACCAAAATGGTATAGCTGATACAGATTATTTATCACCGAGTCTGTTCGATACTCATTTATCAATTTATCATTGTCAAAATCATATGCATCCCAGTAATCCATTATATAGCCATACATTTTTTTCTCCTTCCCCAAAGGATTGTCTCCACGCAACAACATCGATCTGTAATAATCTATCATTTCAAATTTCAACCCGCTTTCTTTATATAGCGCAGAGAGTTCTGAAAATTTATCAAGGATAAGCATTTCAACACATGGCGCAACCTGTATATTATAAGCTTTTGCCTTAAAATATAACCACACAAGGTTATCCAAAAGGTTCTGACGTGGAACAGGCACGGTGTAATGCTTTTCTTTATAATATTGTTTAGCATCCATTGCAAGAGCCAGACAATGCCCCAGCCTATCCCCCCTTCGAATATGAAGAAATCTTATAGCTTCATCTATTGCCCTTAGGCCATCCGTCAAATCATAGAAATCCTCTCCTACGTGGTAGGTATATCTCAAACCTGTATTTTTCAGATATCGATAAGCCTGAGCAAAAACTTCTGGACGGCAAAAGAATTCGGAATTTGCAGCATCAATTGCTACAACCTTTCTTTTCGCCAAAGAACTCCCCATCAACAAGCTCTTTATAGCTATAGCCTGTTTTCTAATTTCACATCTCACCTGAAAATTCCTTGGTTGTAAATAATCCCTTTTCCGAAAATCCTTCTTCTTTATAAAATGGTATATAAGCTGATAATCCACATCACAGTCTCCAAACGACTCCAATCTGCGATCAATGAGTTTACACATTTCTGCCAGCTCATTTGCCAATTTCTGCTTCGTTGGCTCTGGCGTCACCCTTGTTTCAACATATTTCACATGATGATGCCTACTAGCCTCTTCAATTGGCAATTCTATCAAAAGGTTCTTATAATGAGCATATCTGTTAAGAAACACCTGTTTTCTCCTTTCAAACTCCGAGAAATTGCCGAATCCAACATTCTCATTATTCTGAACCATTTTTTTGCGTAAATGATTCTTTATAACAACATATCGCCACAAAAGCCTTACAACCTGTTCATTGTCATCACCTTCGTAAACCCTTTTAATCACAGAATATATAAACCATCGTTCCGAAGAAAAAACACAATCAACTGGATTAAGATCTTTATTCGTCAAGTAAATATAATCATATGGATGCTGTTTACACTTACAGGCCCTCATCAGTTCTTTCTCAATTCTACTTAAATCACCCAATAATGCCATCTTTTTATCCTTTTCAATGGCACCCAAAGATAACTGATGATCTTTAACCGTCAAATAGCAAAAAAGTTCCAGTCTTATACATACAGCCTCTATGTATTTCACATACAAAGCATCACATTCATTTCGTGTATTGCAGATTGTCAGGAACTCCGAAAAACGACCTCTAACATGATTCATCAAGCACAGCCATGAGATTTCAAAAACATCAGTCGAAGCTTTAAGGTGCTGATGCAGTTCTGCCAACCCGTTTTGGCAGAAATAACGCATATTCACATCATCTGTAGGTAATACAGATGGCCAGTCAAAGGGCCTGGTTCTCTGCTGATACAAATCTTCATTTGCCAGCATAGCACAAACCATCAAGTCCTCCCCCAATTGCTGCGTCAGTTCTCGCCACTTAAATATGTGCTCCAATCTCACATAGGGTATTTTTCTATTTAGCACCAGAACATCATTAATAAAAGGCATGAGCGCATAAAATATATTACACTCAGCCACACCTTTACTCCAACCGTCTTCATATAATTTGAATATCAGCCTTATATGATCATCAGAGAGTTCAAGATGTTCTTTTTTCACGCACTCCGTAAATACATTCTTTTTTAACAGCATTCTAGCATTATCCGATTGTTCTTCAATCGGATAGTTTGAGAAAGCTGTATTTAAAAAGGTACGAAGTAAATCCATTCTATAGATCCTTATTCATTAGTAGTTGATGTTCCATCAAGTTTCAAGCCCCAAGCTCTACTTAGCGACTCCAGTTTCGGGATAGTTGCAGTTCTGCCATATCTTTTAAAGCTTCTAAAATGATAAAGGAAATCATCTTTATGCTTTTTGTCATTAATATTAGGATACATCTCAGTCAACAATTTCCAGATTTCGTCCTTTGTCATCGACTTTTCCAAATACCTGTACGGTGTTATTCTCTTTGAGAACGCCTTATTATAGATATTATAGAATTGTTGCTGGTCCTTGCAATTCATAAGGAACTCTGCTAGTACTTTAAAGGGGATAAATCTTATTATGTACGGTTGAGCCTTATCATTGCCCCCCTTTTCCAAATCATATGTAGCTATATGGTACATAAACACCAACCTATAAAAATCTGCGAGAACTCCAATCTCACCATTCTCCGGTCTGAGACGACTACTCTGTCTCTCAAGAAAAGCAAACAAATCCTCAGCTATCTCAGCATTTCTTATAGTCGACTTGGAAAGCAGATTATGTTCAGCACTGTAACCATTAATTTCAAAGCATTCCTGCAACAGCTGGTTATACAACGATGATGCCACCCCGTCTTCACCATACCATTTTTTCGCTATATCAAAGATATAAGGACTAAACCTGCCATAAGCATGTTTTACGTCCAAAAGATTAAAGAATGGCGACATTACATTGAACTCCATATTCGTAACCTTCGACAAATCTCTATCATAATAGGCATCAGTATTTGTACGATAATTGCCTTGCTCCTTACCACCACCTTTAGAGTAAATAAATCTTGAGACAGTAAGCATAAAGAACTCTGCAATACGCAAGTCTTCTGTAAAAATAATCTTCTCGGTAATAGTTGCCTTTTCTATGCGGGCGTATCTTGCAACCAGATCTCTTATCAACGCATTCAAAACGGCTCCGTCTATCAATCGTATTTCACGTTGGTTATCCTTCACGCCACCTCCGATAGTAGGTATTACCGACTTTCCGCTAATATAATAATAACTACCGCCAACAAACTTCTGAAGGTAAGACACACTTTCTAGTACTTCGTCTTTTCTGTATGGTTTAGAGTCCAACTCTTTTTCATCCTGATTCTCCAAAGCATCTGTCACCATATCGTAGTATTCATACAGCCTTATAGAGTACAGTGTCTTGATAAAAAACAGCAGCAAATGGCCATCCTTTTGCGATTCCAATTTGCTCATGTAATCAATATAAGTAAATACATCTCCAAGCGAAACATTATACATCGCATTATTACGATTCGTTATATCTGCGATATAATCAGGAACCACTTCTGATATGTATCTATAATCAGATACATCAGCCAACAGTTGAACCACTTTTTTATTAAACCTTACCGGCTCCTCTTCACCTATTAACTCTTCTGCAATTCTTCTTGAGTCCTCACTTAGTTTGTTCAGCCAATCACTGAACAAGTAATTCTTAAAAACTATCTTGTTATTCTCCGCAATTTCCACCTTATCATCCTTACTATACGTTCTATAGTCGGGCATTTTAATCAGTAAGCTCAATAACATTCTAAGTTCTCTTAAATTACGCGGAACTATATAGCTTGTAGAACCTTTTGTGTTATAAAACAGATATCTGCACTTTTGAAATATCAGCTGGGTCACCGTGGTTTTCACATCACCTATTTCCACAGTCTTGCCTTGACCATCCAAAATAATCTTAAGCGGAGTTTCATAAAACACGTCCATAGTAGGCATGTATATTCGCGATTCTAATGGTAAGAGCTTAGTCAAATACCTATCAGCCATATCTGCATAATCCTGCTTATTTCTACCTGGCAGATTTTTATACTGGAGTGCCATCTTAATCTGAATCACATCAGAAAGCTGCTCCAATTTTGCAGCAAGTTGAATAATCACGCCAGGTATAATCAAATACTTTCTTAGTTGTTCTGCCATTTCATAAGCCCGCGAAAAATTCTGGTCTATATCATCAATAGTTATCAGAAGAATCTTTCGTCCAAAGAACTTCAAGAACTCTTTTATCAGGTTTCTTAAGCTTTCTTTCAGATCTATGCCCGACGAAAGCTGATATAGCGCTTCCATCTCATTATCATCACTATATTCTGGCTCTTTATCCAGATACTTCAAGTGTTTTTTCGCTTCATAAAAGCAGTTCCTCAAGTCAACAATTTCATGTTCCTTTTTCTGATTATCATATAATTTCTCCTGCGCTTTGCTAAAAACACCATACATTTTACCTATCACTATCTGGATAACATTATGATGCTCATCAAAGAAAGAAGGATCAATCGCATCCAAACAATAGTAAATGCTTTCATCTGATTCCATCAGCAAATTCGCTACGGTGTACATGCACGACGTTTTACCAGAACCTCTATCACCGATATACGAAATGATGTTATTATGATATACATCCACAAACGGCGAATCCTTCCGCTCGTTATTATCAGCACATTCTTGCACCATTGCGCTAACACATTTCAGCGCCTGATTAACCTGCTCATTAAGCAGAGAGCCTTCTAAGCTTTCCGCGGTCATTATTACAGGTTTAGTTTCCTCACCTGTTCTAAATACAATTGTTTTAGGGTTACTCATATCTGTTTAGTGTTTACTAGTTATAACATTATTATTTTGATGCTTCAAGTACATAAACTTTATAAGCAATTACAATTTCCTTTATTTGGCTATGAGCATAACTATTTGCCGTTTTGTATGCAAAGTACATAAGCGTAATCAGCACGAAGAATCCCACACCACAAAACATTATCTCCGGCATTCTATGAACTTTTACAATGAATATCAAATCTATCAAGAGCAAAAATCCCAGCAAGCATGAGGTCATCAATCCTTCAAACAATGCTCTCATTACCCATAACCTATTACAATAAGCCAACCGTCCCTTAACATTTTCATTTTCACTTTCCTTGATACTATCTAGCTTTATCCACATATAATAATAGATATCCATTTTATTGGTAAATTGCGGCAAAACACCATCTTGAAGCCCCAAGCTCTTCACTAAGCCATCATAAACCAAGGAAAAATCATTCTGTTCAGGACTCTCGTTTTTACAATCATCAGATAAGAAAGCTTTTCTCATCTCCTTACCAATCATCCACGAAACCAAACCGCAAACATATACCAGTAACAAAACAACGATAACCGTCAACCATGTAGGCCAAGACATCAATCCGTCAAACCAAGAAAAGCCTACATGCACTGTTACTCCCGCCATAATAATAGAGAGAGAAACAAAACCTGAAATAAGAAAGGAGAAATCAAAGATATTCAACGCATCTCCAATCTTATCAAATAGCTTCTTTAAACCTAATGTTTCCATAATTTTATTTTTTAGTTATTGTATATAGATTTTTCCTCACCTTTGCTTTTGTTAAGTTTTCTCGGGTAAAATCTCACGATATCCTTTTTTTAGTTTCCGATACAGGTGGTACATTTATCTAGAGGCTATCAGGCATCAGATGTCACGTACCCGTCCCCTAGCAAGTTTTTCATTCTAAGAAATCTTTGTTCTGAATTCCAACAGATTCCTTTTTATCAGTCCAAGATTCGTCGCATCATTTAGCACGATATCACTCTCCATTTTAACGATAGCAGGTACTAAAGATGTTAAAGAAGCTGTATTCATCGCTTCATCTAAGGCTACATTTATAACCCTATCAATTATCTGTCTTATACGCACTTTATACCCCCATGCCTCATTCCCCGAGTCACGAACCATCAACGAGACTAACTCGGAACAAAACGATAAGGAGAAAGCAAGATTAGTAACCACATGATTCTGTTTTTCATCCATTCTCAATCTATATCGATTGAATTCATTGTCACTACGCATAAACGTAATAGGCACATATTTGTAACCATTAGCCAAAGAATCCGTATATATATCCACAACACGTTTAACTCTTACGTTGAGCTTAAGTCTAATTTCTTTTAGCTCTTCCAATTGTTTCTCGGCTTCATCAATATGCTGTCGAGCGTACCTATATATTCTTATAACGTTTACCATAGTCATCCCTCCTTATCCTCATTTTCTTTATCTTTTCTCATTTCCTCTTCATCCAAATCTTTCTCACCAGCCTCACCCATATCCAAGTCTTTTTCAGCAATACTTAGCAGTTTCTGCACATAAAGATCATGACTCTTTTCGATAACATCTAGATTACTAGTCAATTGCTCTTTTATTTCAGCTTTATATGTTTCAAGAATCTCCTTTGCCCTTTCACCAATATCTGATAACGAGTCGGATTTCTCTTTGCTAAACAAATCTTCAATTCTCTTCTTGGCATCTTTTTTAATCTGTTCTACAGATGAGTTCAAAGTATTCAACGCATTTGAACTATTTGTTTCAAAGTCTCCGAGTTTTTTACTGCCCTCTTCGTTTATTTTCTTCAGCCTTCGCAATTCATCTTTACTCTGATTCTCCAATTGCTCGGTTTTAAACAGCGAATAAAAACTGAATATCAAAAATATAACAGTCAGGATTCCTGCCCAAATCTCAATTGCTTCAAACTCATTCTGAATTCTATTAAACTCTAACTCTAATAGCGATTTCACCTCCAGATGAAAAGCCTCTATTTCCTTTTCTCGTTGAGCATCCCTCATATTTACGGGAACCCTCTCACCTTCTAACTTATCAAGTTGTTGTTCATAAATCCGTATTATGCGGTTTTGCCCTTCAACGATATGACCATTATGCCGAAAAATCACATATCCATAGAGTACACAACATATCATAAGCGCACTAAAAAACGCAACTAAGATATTATGAGACGATGCATACTGCCTATCGGTAGCACCAAGCTGATTATCTTTAGACTCTCCCATATTTAGTATCAATAAAAAAATCACCGGTATTCATCTTCATATCCATACAGGCCGATGTCAGTGCTCATCGTTTCTTTAGTACGCTTGGCTCGTCCATAAAAGGTTGCTCATTATATCTTTTCTTGCCGCTCGGCTCTGCCGCTTTCAAGAAGAAAGAACACGTCAAAATTGGCTGCTTACGCTGCTTACACCTGCTCTCATAACAATCTTTATATATCCTATAACACCTCCCAAATTCCAACAGATTGCTGATCAAAGCCATTGAGCAATTTAATCAATCTCGTCCGTATTAATAATGTCGTAGGATGTATCTGACCAGATTGTCTAAAGTTATAATTGTTACAGAACTCATTATAATACTTACGATACCTATTCGTAGAAATGCTTTTTTGGGGGTTCACAGCAGAAAAAGAAAGACATCGAGAAAACAAACCTGAAGGACGCATTTTTTTTCTACCTAATTGTACTGTTCGGTTCTTTGTTCTACGAAATTGACTATTAAAATTTAGAGTACTACCGCATACTAAAAATAAAGCCTGCATTCCGGCATTATGTAAGTAATGCAAACGAATAATATCATCAAAATAGTCTTGAAATAAGTCAGATGTAGTATCTTTTACGTATTTAAACTCAAAAACAACTCTTTCTGTGTTTTCACCTGAACCTTTTTCAACATACAAATCACACCTTTTTCTTTTAAAAATGGGATGAGTATACTCTAATTCTAGTTTTTTTAATGATAATCGACGCTCCAAATATTCCACTATGGGATAGCGGATAGAACTTTCTGCCAAGATTTTTGCGTATGAGATAGCCTCATAATACGACAATCTAAGTTTTATCGCTTGAGACATCATGGCCAATTCATAATCGCTAATCATATTAGACTCTATTATAAATGAAAGACTTCTGTATCAAAAACGTCGTAATCAAAATCATTAATACCAGAAACTATAACCCTAACATAAGGATTATCTAAAAATATTTCAATAAATTGATTATGAATCACATCCCCCACATATTCACTTACTATATTATCCATATAGGACTTTGGCTTATTAAGGCCACCTCTTAGTATGGTAATAACACCGCCATTTTCAACACGGAATTCTTTTATTTGAACATCATCGTATCGCATAACATTTATGTTTTAATTTGCTATTTAATTCACTTCAACCACATTATTAAACAGCGTACGTAAAATCATATGCCTATCCCCTCTAATTGGAATCGAAACCTTTTCCTGGTTTATCTTCTTAATAATGTCAGTATAGGCAGCATCACCACTACGGCTGTCCGACATCAACTTTACGTTAATCATCTGAACTTTATAGTTCAGTTCTCTAATTTTTCTTTCTTCCATAATTCTGATTTTTAGTTATTATATATAGATTATTCCTCACCTTTGCTTTTGTAAAGCAGGCCCCACTTGATTGATTGTATGAGAGTAATTCAAGTGGAGGCCTGCGTTATAACGAACTTTTTATATTGATATCTCACGACATCTCTTACCTTGCTGTCACGTACCTGTCCCCTGGCAGGATTGTTTTGTTCACTTCAGCATTTATCCCCTGGCATTCGTCCTCTGGTATTATTATAACCAACTTTTCAGAATACTCCCAACCTAGCAAGAAAGCCTGGTAAGCACTGATCTGGAAGAAGAAACTGGATGTCATGGCCCTTGTAACGCATATACCCAGGCTGCGGTTTTTGAGAAAGCAGTTTGCTCCGATCAGCAAATTTTCGCTTCATATAAACGAATGGGAGACCATACGATTCACTTGGATTATTCGCTCTATCCATCACATCGCCCCTTCGATGAAAGATATCGAAACTCTCACCAAGTTTACTATGACATACGCCGTCAGCTATGATTCGGGCAGCATGTGTCCAATTACCGTTTTTTTGGTATAGAGCAACTTTATCATAACCAGACTCAGGCAAATCATCATTACATACCTCAAATCCAAAATACCTGAACGTCTCAACCAATGAATTTGGGGCGGTATCCAGAGGTATGTGGTCAGGCCACCAAAACCACGCTATATCTCTACCCGTAGCAATCCATATGTCTTGATAACCTATAGCGAAGGCGATACAATTGTAGTTTATGTCTTCATCGCTATTGACCACAAAATCTAGGTCATATTCAAGGTCAGGATAATGCCCTATACATTTATCCCTTTCTTCTTTAGTATTTCCAGCCATACCTTACATACAAAATCTAAAGGCAAATAGCCCATATATTCCATTTCTCCCTCATATATCCTGTCTAGGGCATGTACAAGAGGGGTCGGTCCCTTCTGCAGTTCCCTAAATATGAATGGTACTGCATCCTCCTTCATTTCAACTATTGCATCAAAATAAGAACTTTCAAAATTGTTCACCGACATAAAAGAAGAGTCCCTTTGCCATCCTGCCAAGTTTGACACGAATTCACATTCCTCCTGATTTCTCCTTGTATCCAAGGTGGTAACTTCGTCAGATCCCAAACTTGTCGTCAAGCCTATTTTTACGGATACGCGAGAGAAATCCTCTTTCAATTCATCGTCTTTGAAAGAGAAAGGGGCTGATTGATTGATATTAAAATCACCCATGCTTATCCAATGCTTTAAAGGTATAGGTTTGCAGCACATTTTCATTAACCAATACCACGACTTCGTAATCTCCGGGATTAGTCAAAGTTATCCCCTGAATATTTGTACACATAGCAAGTCGAACATCCTTACCTTCGCCATTATGTTTAATCTCCAGGTGTCCTTTTATTTCATGCAATGGTTTCGCGTCACCAGCAGGTTTAATCCTTACCAAAATGTCAAAGCCCCCAGACTCTTCATGAGGGAAGAGTATTTTCAACGCCAAGCCAACTTGACCACGCCAAGGATACTTTTCTGAAACTATATCCTCAAATGTATTAACAATTGTGAGCCTCCCATTGGTATTGAAAGCCCCTTCACATAATGTAAAAAGCTCTATTCTCATATCATTAAACAATTAATATTATTACTACATATTTCATTGTATTCATCCGTCAATTCGCCCCCTTCATATTTCCGCTCTTCGAGCGCCCTCTTTGAGAATAAAAATGGCCCCAGCATCTTGCAAAATGCCTTCTCACCCTTATTTTCCCATCTGGGTGAAATCTTGAACTACAGGCTGCTCCATATCCCTCAGCTGTTCTCTTTCAACAATCAATGTTTCACTATCAATTATCTGTTCCGAGATGACCGCACTCGAAGTCTGTATTGAATACGGGCCACAATATTCCATCAAAAATTCCTTGTCCATAATCTCTACATCAATAATTTATCCAACCCGTAGTATTCCCGGTAATGTTAAACTTCAAATTTAAATTGACGTCCCTCCAATATGCAATGATTAAATCATTATAGACGACCTTTGCTGCAGATGGACTTTCGATAGAGGCTAACATACATCGCACCTTCAGTGACTGTTGTTGCGTAGGATTGGTTTTAGCAGCAATTGTATTAAATATCTGCTGCTTTTGAGCATCAGGCATATTAGCCGGTATGTTTATAACAGAATACGAGTTTATCAACGCAGAAGCATTTGAATCAGCCAACAGTTCATTAACAACATTAAACGCATCGTTGCATTTCATTTCTGTCTCATAATCAAGCCAGACTTTCCATAAAAGATCTTCTAAATTTTTATCTGGAAAAACAACTGGTAAGCCTATTTTTTTAGCTTCTTGTCTTCCCACAGCATATCCGTGATGATAATATGAAGAATTAAGTGCTTTCGCTATTGCTTTAATCTTACTTTTTTTATTTATATGAAGCCCCAGCATCTTCTCACTTAAGGAAAAAGTTAAATTCTGGCTCCTTTTTGAATTGCCAATATTTAATGCGCCAACCTGTTCAAGCAGCGGCTGTATCGCCGTCATCATTTGTCCTTTATTGGCTTTTACGTCAGTTTTCAAGAACTCTATATAATTAACGATATCCTCAGGACTAAACTGTAATCTCTCAGTAGTTCAAGATGGCGTCGTATGCGGAGCAGTCATTTGCGGATCCACAGGGCCCAAGTTCGAATAAGGGTGCATCAATATCTCATCTGCTCCTAATGACAATATAGTCGCAGCACTATAAGCAACGTATGGCAGTAAGACCGTAACTTCATCAAATCTTTCTCTAAGAAGTCCCATTATTCTCATCGAAGTAATCGGATCGCCACCATTGCTTATTATAAGAAAATCAACCTTCTTTTCTTCTTCCGGTATAAGACTCAATTGATCAATAATCGGTCTTATGGCATCTCCAGCCATCATACAACTCATTCCTGGTCTAATTGAAGTAACATAAGTAATCAAAGGTCTTTTCCTTTTTGCCTTAATACTATCAAACATTTTTTTACGTTCCTTATACCCCATATTATCACAATTATAATTTATCTATATGATTCTTTAGTACCTGCCCCATGGCAGGCACAGTAGCAAAACCCCACACCTATGCTTTCATAAACTTTGCCTCGATGAATTGTGGAACCTTCCACATCATCTTCATGATTTTTGTTGGAATGCCCCAACGGCCGTGGGCGCGATACATGCGCACATCCTCATCCCACATCAGTTTGCGTTTCGCACTATCTGTCGACAAGCCTCCCATGCGCATCCTGATAATCTTGCGTTTCAGATAGGTCACTTTCAAATTAGCCATATAAAGATAGCGGAACAAAAGATCCGAATCGGCTGCAATCTTATACGATTCGTCGTACAATCCCTCACGCATCATCACATCTCTGCGAATATAGCAGGTTGGATGTAGTGGCAACCATCCGCACGCCACCTTCCATCTATGATACGTACCTCCTATCCAATTGCGCACAGGTTTGTTTGTGTCATTAGCATTCACAAATACGCCATCACCATACAAGAAATCGGCATTAGTTTCTTCAAAGCGCTTTACAACATCCGATATCACGTGGTTGTCGTACAAAAAATCATCAGAATGCACCAATCCGATGATATCGCCAGTTGCCATCCTAATACCTTTGTTGATAGCCTCGTACATCCCATGGTCGCGTTCTGACACTATTTTCGCTACACTATCCTTATACAGGTTTATAACTTCCATCGAACCATCGTTCGACAGACCATCAACAATAATATATTCTATATCAGGATAATCTTGAGCCAAAACGCTCTCGATTGCACCTTGTATCGTGGTTGCCCTATTATAGCATGTGGTTATAATTGAAACCTTCATGTGTTTTAATTCAATTTTATATATTTCTTCATCAAATCAGCCTCGAAACGCTGCCCCTTTTCATTTGTATGAATACCATCTCGATACATATCTGCCGATATACCCTCGTCTAATTCTTTTATAAGTTGAATACCATTTGCTTTACACCAGCTAATAATTTCTTGCCCCTGATTGTTATAGTTTCCGACCTCTAACTCTCCTT
>JAEEGK010006595.1_pt1 | contig 27891 bp, 19 predicted proteins | sample 8958771 | NCBI WGS metagenome assembly JAEEGK01 (sample SAMN16246547, study PRJNA631951) | gut metagenome | biome: gut microbiome; feature: rumen; material: SC-attached | host: Bos | place: Iran: Karaj | collected 2018-10 | reverse complement strand
CCCAATCCCCAATCCCCAATCCCCAATCCCCAATCCCCAATCCCCAAAAATTAATAAAATAATAACCAGAAAAATAATTTTATTTATCAGAAAATTTTTAAAATTCAAGTAAAATAATAATTTATTTATAATTTTTTAATTGTTTAAATTATATTAATTTTTATTGAAATTTTCTTAAAATGTAATAAAAAGAGAAAATATATTATAAAAAGAATATTTTAATTTAATATAAATGAAAAATAATAATATTAAAAAAAATGAAACACCAATAAAACTTCGACAATTAATTGATGATTGTGAAAAATATTTAATTAATTTTAATTCAAATAATAAAGAACATTCAATTCTTTCTTTTTTCTCAAGTAATATTTTTGTAAAAGAAAAATATTTAGATTTATTATCAAATTCTTACAACAATTTATTTCATATAAATATATATTTTATTATTTATTTTATATTATGTCAAATAGTTCAAATATGTTTTACTATTTATAATTATGATTCTAATAAAAAAGCTAAAACAAGAATTTTAATATCTGAAATAATAACTTTAGGAATAATAATTCTTTCTATTTTTTTATTTTTTTTGAAAAAAGTTCAAAAAAATAAATTTTTAATAATAATAATTTCTTGGATTCTTTTCTTAACATATGATATAACAATATTAGTTGTAATGTATCATAATAATTCATGCGAAAAAGGCTTTTTTATTTCTAAATTTTATTATTATTTTATATCTTCTCATATATTAATGATTTTAATGATTTCTGCAAATATGTCTTTACATTTTGGTCATTTTTTTATTATAGTTTTCTTAGATTTTTTTGTATTAATAATGTTAAATATAACCAATTGTAAAAAGAAATTTTACATGAATAATTGTACAATTATATTGACAGCAGTATTTACTATAATACAATCTTATAAATTTGAATTATCAGTTAAAAGAGTTTTTGATTTTTGTGTTGAAAAATATTATTCTTTTTTAATTAATGAAGAAACTTTAGAAAATGGAGATATTGGGATTTGTTTAACTTCAAATGATTTTGAAATTTTAAAAATGAATCAAAGTTTACAAAAAGATATGAAAGAGTTATATCATTTTGATAAAGAAAAAACCAAAAATTATTTATTATATAATTTAATCCTTCATAAAAATGAGAAAAGTTTTGAAAGAGATGTGAAAAAAATGAATTTATTACAAATTATAGAAAAAACTATAAATAATTATATAATGAGAGGAAGAAAAGAAAGATTAGAATATTTTGTTCCTTTAGGACATTTTAAAATAAAGCAAAGTCCAAAATTATTTAGTATTAAATTTAAGAGAATAATGGTTAAAAATTCAGATAATAAAAATAGAGATAAAAATAATGATATAAGCATAAGTGAAATATTTGAGCCACCATCAAATCAAAAAATATATTTAAATATTTCAAAAGGAAATAATTCATTAGATAATTCTGAAAATATATTAACAACACCATATAATCAAGATCACAATATAGATTCATCAACTCATCATTATAATTATAAATTTATTTTTACTTTAATATCAAATAATAGAAAATTAGATAGAATTAAAGTAGAACAAATATATCAACAATTAATATTAACTAAAGTAAGTAATGAATTTAATACTCCAGTATTATTAATTCAAGATTTAATGGATAAATTAATAAAAGAAAAAGAAGATAATGAAGAAAAAACAATTTGTACAAATAAAGTACCAATGATAAAAATAGAAGAAGTAAAAAGTCCTCAAGATTCACAAGCAGAATTAATGTTAAAAAACAGAGATTTATTTGATGATAATAAAACAATAAAAAATATATCTGATGGTGATAGAAGAAGTTTAACATCAATTAAATCAAATTCTGAATTTTTTCAATATAATAACATAGAAACTTTTTTATTTGTAAAATACATTGCAGATACAATAAAAAATAGTGCAATGGATTTAAAACAATATATTAATATTCATAGTGATTTAGAAGGAAAAACAGAAGAATTAACTTTAAATTTTTATAGTCTTAGTGAATTAAGAGAATATATTGAAGGAATTGGAAATGCATATTTAAATTTAATGGGTAAAACAATAAATTTTACAACAACAATGGATAATATTTTAACAACAAGACATATTGAAATAGATAAAGATAAATTAAATCAAATATTATCAAATTTAATAAGTAATTCAATAAAAAATACAGATGATAATAATGTAGTAATGGTAAATATAGGTAAAATGAAAGAACGAGATTTAAAATATTTTGAATTTGGAGCAAATAAAGATATATTTGAAAATCATACTTTTAATAATGATATAAATGGGACAGATATATCAAATATTAATATAGAATTAGGTTTAGTAATATCAATAGAAGATTCTGGAAAAGGAATAAGTGATACTTTATTAAATAATATTAATAGTGAAGGAGAAACTTTTTATAGGGTTGATACAATTGAAACAAAAATAAATGATGCTGAAGAATATATTAAATGTAAAGGATTAGGTAGTGGATTAAAAATTTGTAAAAAATTATCTGATGAAATGGGAATTAAATTAAAATGTTATGTTAAACCTGGTTATTGTGGAACTGTTTTTAAAATTTATGTAAAGACTGAATTATTGTTTAATTGAAATTATTTATTGTAAACAAATCAAAAAGTTTTTTTAATTTATAAATAAACTTCATTATAATTAATAAGTGATTTTTTATAGAAATTTATTGATGATTTATTTGAAAAATTTAAAGGATTATTATTATTTTTTTTTATACTTGCACTAAAAATTGGTCTATCTTTTAATTGAAGACTTTGTTTAAAGAAATATTTTTTTACTTTAAATTGACTTATTGATTTTCTAACTGTACTATTATGTAAAAGTAAAATATAATTTAAATTGATTGACTTATTTTTATTTGAAGAATTCATATTTTGAACTGAATTTTGAATATTTTTAAATAAATTTGGTAATTTTTTCTTTGTTTTAAGTATTTTTTTAAATACTAAAGGTGAAATTTTATTAATTTTTTCCATTTTTTTTTTAATTTTTTCATCATTTATTTTTGACTCAAAAATAATTTTTTTATCATTTGTTGTTTGAGGAGTAAAAAAATATGGTTTTGAACTCATAATTTCCATTTCTTCTTTTATTTTTTTTATAAATTCTTTATTTATATCTATAATTTTATGGTTGAAAATATTTTTTTTTAAATTATTTTTAAACTTCTTTTTTAAAAAGAAATCACTTTTTTCAGAATCATATCTTGGTAAAGAATATTGCTTCTTCATATTACTTTCTCTAAAAGTATTGTTGTTATTAAAATTAATAAATGAATTGTTTTTTTTTAAATTATAAAATGAAGAATGTTTATTAGAATTTATTTTAGATTTTCCAAGAAAATAATAAGTAAATATTTCATTTCTTTTCCTTGAAATATTATTATTGTTTTTCTCATTAATATTATGAGTCGAAGTACTTTTATCAACTTTAATACATTTTTCATTCATTCAAAAATATTTTAAAAAAATTACTAAAAAAATGAAAAAAACAATAGATTAAAAATTAAAAAATAAAAAATAAATTTTTTCATGAATTATAAAAAACCTGAAGAATTCTCATTATAAATAAATTCATTTATATTTGATTGAGAAAACTTTTTATTTTAAAGAATTAATATTTTTCATTCTTTTATTATTAATTAATTTTTTATCTTATATTTTTGGTAGATTGAAAGAACTTATTTTTAATTTAAATAAAACTTATTTATAATAATAATTAATTTATTTTATTTTTTCTTTTTTTTCTTTATTTTATTTCCAAGTTTTTTTACTTTTTGTTTATCATAATTTATTTTTTCAATAATAATCTTTTTTTCCTTTTTTTCATTTTCAACTTTATTATCAATTACTTTCTCAATGTCATCAATAACAGGAATACCTTCAAAAATATCTTCATCATTAGTTTTTTCAGTATTTTCATTTTTATCTTCTTTCACAGAAGTTAACTTTAAACTTTCATATAAATCATTACTAAGCATTTCTTCTTCTTGATTAAATTTTTGTTGAGGAAGTAAATTATTAATATTAGCAATTCTCATAGGAATAAGAATAGTAGAAATTAAATCAACTTTATTTCCTTTTTCAAAATACATAATATTTTTATCTTTAATTTTCTCAACGATAATTTTATCATTAAGTAATTGATTACAACTTAATCTTTTATTAGGATTAACAACAATCATTTTATTAACAATATTAATTAAATCATCAGTATAAAAATTATTAGAGATTGGTTTAAAAATACCTTTAATAATATTTTGAGATAATTTAATAATAGAAGTTCCTTTAAAAGGAGTAGTTAAACAACACATTTCATAAATAGTACATCCAACACTCCAAATATCAACTTTATTATCATAAGGTTTTTCACTCCAAATTTCAGGAGAAGAATAATAAGGAGTTCCTATTTTTGTCATTGCATATTTACTAGATTTTAATATTTTTGATACATTTAAATCTCCTATTTTAACTATTCCTTTTTTTGTCAAAAAAATATTTCCTGGTTTTATATCTCTATGAATTATGTTATTCTCATGAAGATATTTTAATCCATATAATATTTGAATTAATATTTTCCAAATTGTGGTTTCATCAAATTTTAATTTCTTTTTTTTTATCTCACTAATTTTTCTACTTAAATCCCCATCATCTGCATATTCCATTGTTATATTTAATGTTTCAGATTCTTCATCATAAAAAGCTTCTTTGTATGCTATTATATTTGTATTATTTAAAGAATATAATAATCTTATTTCATTTAATGAATCTGTTATTTCATTTTTACTTAATTTTGATATATTTATTCTTTTCATTGCATAATTCTTCTTATTTAATTTCCTTGTTACTAAATATGTTTCACCAAATTTTCCTGAACCTAATTTTTGCCCTATTAAATAATCAGATAAAGACATTATTTAATTATTAATTTTATTTTAGAAAATAAAAAAAATTATTCTCTTTGTTTTTTTACTTTTTACTAAATTATTAAATATTAAATATTTAAATAATATCAAATATAAAAAAACTCAGATTTGTTACGATAAATTAGATTATTAAATAACAAAAATGTGAAATAGCAAAATTATACAATAGACAAAAAAAATATAATAAAGAATAAAAAAAATAAACAATTAACAACATGTTCCAATTCTGAATTTTTCATCTTTTTTCTTTTGAAGTTTCAATTCTTTTTTTGGTTTAATATTTTTTTCTTTAACATTATTAGCAATTTGAAAATATAAATATTTAGCAACTTCTTGAAATAATAAATTAGATGAAGACCCAATTTTCGCTGAAGTTTCCATAAAAAATTGTAAATTATAATCGTAAAAAAAAGATTTTGCATTTTTAGTTTGAACAAATCTTTCATTTTCAATATCATTTTTATTTCCAATTAAAAAAATAGGAATATTAGGTTGAGAATTTAATTTAATTTCCTTTAACCAAAATTCCAAATTATTAAAAGAAGAATTATCATTAATAGCATAAACCATTATTGTTAAGGATGAATTTTTATATAAACTTCTAATTAAAGAGCGATAACGTTCTTGTCCACAAGTATCCCATAATTGTAATTTAATAAATTTATCATTTATTTTATAACCTAAATAAAAGAATTCATATCCTATTGTTGATATAAATTGATCTAAAAATATATTTTTTACTCCTTTTATTAATAAACTACTTTTTCCTACTCCTGAATCGCCTATTAATAATATTTTAAATGTATAATCAAAATTTATTGATTTGTTTTTGTTTATATCTGATAATTGTTCTATTTTTATGTCTGAAGAAATCTCATAATTTCTTATTAAATTCATTAAATTTAAATGTTATGATTTATTAATATGATAATTTATGGAATATAAAATTTTTTTGTTTAAAGATTTTTATTAAATTATATTAAAGTAGATAATGATTTTATTCAAAATCATTATTTTTTATATACAAAATAATTAATTCATAAAAAAAAAGAAAAATTTAAATTTTTCAAAGAATATAATAATATTTTATATCAAAATTAGAATTTTTGAACATTATTGAAAATCAATTAAAAGAAAAATGAGATTTTAAAAAAAGAAAAATTTAATTTAGATATTTTTCTTTTATCAAAAATATAAATAGAATAAAATTAGGAAATTTAGAATATACTTTTAAATCAATTAAATGATATTCAAAAATCAAATCAAAGAAAAACAATTAAAATAAACAGAATAATTATTTTTTCATATTAATTTTTACGATTTTATAAAAGTATAACACTTAAATTATTTGATTCCATCAATTTTACAAACTCAATCAATAAAATTTAAATTTTATTGAACTTTCAAAAATTAAAGAAAATAATTAATAAAAAATAATATTTAATATAAATAAAAATAAATAGAAATAAAATTTTAAATTTATTTAAATGAAAAAAAAAAAAGTAGAATTAAAAAATAATATAAATGCTATTTTAAATTTTAAAAACAAATAAATGGAATTAAGTTATTTAGATTTTGAACTTCGTTCAATAAAAGAAAAAGATGAAAAAAAAGAAATAGAAATAATAATGAATGGAGAAGTAATATATGATCCAAATGAACATTGTTTAATTTTTAATTCTGGAAAAAATTCATTTCAAATTTACTCATCAGAAATAAAAATAAAAGAAGAATATTTAACAAAAGAAAGAATAGTTTTTGATTATGAAAAAGAAAATAAAAAATACGAAGTACATATATTTAGTTCAAAATTTGATACATTATGTAAGAAAACAATACAAATATTAAATATGAAATTTATAAAAGAAGAGAAAAAAAGACTTAGACAAATATATACAGATAAAAATTATAAAGATATAATTAAAGAACCAAAAGATTATCAAAAAGAAATGTTAGAAGAAGCAAAAAAAAAAAATATAATTGTTTTTTTAGAAACAGGAATGGGAAAAACATATATATCAATATTATTAATAAAAGAAATTTACGGAGAACCATTAAATTCAAATAGAAATAATATAATACAATATGAGAAAAAAACAAATAAAAAAGTTTTATGTTTATTTAAAACAGTATCATTATTATTACAACAATCAAAAGTAATAAAACATAATACATTATTAAAAATATTAAAATTATATGGAAATTCAGAAAATTTCATTTTATCATCACATGAAAAATTTAATAAAATATTAAAAAAAAATGATATTATTTGTGGAACTCCAGAAAGTATATATCGTTATTTTACTTTTGGATATTTAAAAATAGAAGACTTTGAATTGGTTGTTGTTGATGAATGTCATCATTGTAAAGAAAATGATTTTTATAATCGAATATTTAAACATTTTATTCTTTTTAATCAAAATATTAAAATTTTAGGTTTAACTGCTTCTCCTTGTGAAAAAGGTGTTTTAGAAGAAAGCAAATTAAAAAATCAAATTCAAGAATTATGCAATAATATGAATTGCTTTTTAACTTGTCCTAAAAATTTATTAAATAATGAAAAAGATGATAATAAAGAATTAAAATTTTTAGAAATTTTTGATGACTGTAAAAATGATATTGGAAATAAAAGAAATATTAAAAAACATTTATTCCATAATTTAATAATGCCTTTTTTAGATTTTCATTTTCAAATTATTTTCCAAAAAATTGTTGCTCCTTATAAAAATAATAATTTTGGTTTAAGTAAGGATTTAGTCAAAAGCAAATTTGGTGAAGAAGAAGAAGAAAATGATGATGATGAAGAAGAAAAAGAAGAAGAAAAAGAAGAAGAAAAAGAAGAAGAAAAAAAAGAAGAAAAAAAAATAAATAAAAGTGTTTCTCCTTATCAAAAAATTTATGATCAAATAAAAGAAAATAGGAAATTTAATAAACAAATGAAAAGAATAACAAAAGAATATATTTGTATGTTAATTTTAAGTTATTATTTAACTTTATTAGAAGAAGATGAATTTAAACAAGATGAATATTTTTTAGGAATTTATTCTATAAATGATTATAAAATAATAAATGATTATAAAGAATTTTTCAAGGATAATAATGATGGAGACAGATTTTTTATTAAACAACATTTTATTTCCAATTTCATAACTAAATTATCTAATTTTAATGATTCAACTGAAAAAATAAATTATGTAAATGAAATAAAAGATTTTACAAAAAAGTTTGAAGAAGATAATATAATAAAGCAAATGAAAAAATTTACTAAAATTTTTTCTTTATTATTAAAATATTTAGATTCTGAATCAGCATTTGAGTATTCTATAAATTTCTTTGATGAAAATTTTCAAGAAGAATTTTTAAACTTTCATAGAAAAGAAAATTTAGAAAGACAAGAAATGCAAATGGAATCTTTAAATTCAATGTTTTTAAAATTATTAGATGAAATAACAAAATTAAATAAAAAATTTACATATAGATCATCATATTTAACTTCATTAATAGATTTTATTATAAATTCAGAAAATAAAAATTCTAAATCAATTATTTTTGTAAATCATAGAATAATATGTAAATTAATAAGTGATAAAATAAATAATGTTTTAGAAGATTTATTCCAAAAAAATCAAATAGAAGAAAAAATCTATTCAAAATATATAATTGGAATAAATGCAAAAAATAATAATTTCACAGAAAAAAATTTAAAAGAAAGTATATTTGATTTTAAAAATGATAATAAATGTAAAATATTATTAGCAACAAATGTAATTGAAGAAGGAATTGATATTCCAGATTGTAATAATATAATTTGTTTGTCAAAAATTCAAACAATAAAAGAATATATTCAAAAAAGTGGAAGAGCAAGAAAAGAAAATCCAAAAATAATTTTATTTTCAACTAAAAAAGATGAAAAAATAAATGAACAAAATTTACAAGAAATAAAATTAGCAATTAAAGTAATGAAAAATTTAGTGAATGAAAATTCAATAATTCCTAAAGTGAAAAAATATAATTATATAAATAATTATAATATAATAAAAAATGAAAAAACAGGAGCAAAAATTTATTTAGATTATGCTAAAAATGTAGTTGAAGAATTTATAAGTAAATTATTTAATGATGGTTATACTTGGAATAGAATAGAATTAAAAATAATGAAAAAGATAAACAATAAAAAAGAAAAATTTATTCCTTATTTATCTCTTCCTTCTGTTCTTGAATGTTCTTTTAATAATATTTTTGAATTTCCACAACATTATTTTAATGATGAAAAAAAAGCTTTAGAATATGCTAATAAATATAAAGATTATTACTATTTTAAAGCTCTTAAATTTTTATATAAAAATTCATATTTAAATGATTATTTTCAATTTAATAAAAATTATGATAATTTAATTTCTTTAGAAGATAAATTTATAAAAGCAGAATCTGAAAAACATATAAAAATAAAAGAAAAAAAATTAGATAATAATAATACTGATAATAATGATATTGAATTATTAGCTCATATTGTTGATTTAACTCCAAAATATTTTGATTTAACTTATAATGAAAAAAAAGAAAGATTTATTGTTTTATTATCAGAAAATCCAATTTCAATTTTTAATTTTGATTTATTTGTTCCTTCAAGTTCTCTTATTAAATTATATTATTTTAATTCTAAATTAATGGTTCAAGATGAAGATGATATTCCAAATTGGTTTAAAAATAAAAATAAAATTCCTTATACTGTTTATTCAAAAATTAATTTTGCTATTAATAAAGTTATTAAAATTAAAATTCCAAAAGATAAAATTCATTTAATTAATTTTTTCTATGTTTATTCTTTATTTGTTTCAACTGATGCAGAATTATTTTTTTATTATGCTATTTATAATAAAAAATTTGATTTTTGTGAACAATTATTTTCAAAAGAAAATTTGTTTGATAAATTAAAATCTTTTTTTGATAAATATGATTTAGAATATTTAAGTATAAAACAGCATTTAAAAAATTATAATACAAGTGTATTAAATTATCAAAATCATTTAATAAAAATATCTTTAATACAATATAATAAAGAAAAAGAAACATATGAAATAGATTATTCATATATAAATAAATGTTATGAAAGTGTAATAAAAGATATTTATTCATATAGTAGTTTTTTAGAACTTCATTTAAAAAAAGAAGAAGAAATACAAAAATTATTAAATGAAGAAAATAAAACTTATTTAGAAGAAGAAACAGAAAAATTAAATGAAATATTAGAAAATATAGAAGAAAAAGATGAAGAATTTAAAATTGAACCTGGAGATTTATGTAGAAATTTATTTAATTTTTCTAAATTGATTATTATGAATTTTTCAGGAAAAGATATTAAAGCAACAAGATATATTGATAAATTAAATCATTTACATTTTAAAAATCCTACTTATCAAAAATATTATTTATATAATTATGGTATTTTAGTTTCAACTAATCATGATTTTAAAAAATGTTTAACTTTAGATTATAATATGAGATTTATGAGATATAAAATTAATTTATCACATTTAGGAAAAGTTGCAAAGAAATTTTCAAAATTTCAATTTTTTAAAAAATTCCATTTTTTTCCTGATGAAATTTTACAAAAAATTACTTTTGCAACAATAGATCAATTATATATTTTTACTTTATTTCCAATTATCTTATTTAAAATTCAAAATTCACTTATTTATTATTATAATACCAATATTTTATTAAATAAATTTTCTAAAAGCTTTTCTTCTTTTAATCAAATTGATATTAAATTAGTTATTCAATGTTTTAATTCAAGAACAACTTTAGAAATAAATAATTATGAAAGATTAGAATTTTTAGGAGATGCTATTTTAAAGTTTTTATCAAGTGTTGAATTATATGTTAAATTTCCAAGAGATAATAGAGATTTATTATTTAGTAAAAGAAGATTAATTGAAAATAATAAAAATTTATTTGAAAAAGCAAAAAATTTAAGTTTACAAGATTTACTTTTCACTTCTCCAATTACTATTAAAAGAGTTAAAATTCCTGGTTTTACAAATGATGAAAGTTTAATTTTTGATATTTCTTATAATAGATCATTTACTAAAAATTGTTATAATCACAAAAGGAAATTAAATGAAGAAATTGAATTAGATTTAATAAAGAAAGAAAAAGAAAGAGAAAATAAAGAAGAAGAAAAAAAAAAATCAAATGAAGAAGAAAAGAAAATAACAAAATATCAAAAAATGGAAATAAAAAATATAGATGAAAATATAGAAGAATTAAAAACAGATAGAACAACAATAGAAATAGAATATATAGGAAATAAAGAAGGAATATCAATGGAAAAGTCATTACCAATAAATAGAGAAATAATAAAAGATATAATAGAAAATAAAATAGAAGTAGAATCAAATGAAACTTTTAGATTTATTTATACAAAAACATTAGCAGATATAATAGAAAGTATTACTGCTTTATGTTATAATACATCTTTATTTAATAATTTTTCAATTGAAGAATCATTCAATTTCTCTTCAATTTTTTTAAAAGAATCAAATATTTTAATTTCAGAATATAAGGAAAATATAAGTAAAATAACAGAAAATTCAATAAAAAATTTATTAAATCCTAAATGTAAATTTAAAGAAAATCAAAGAGATAAATTTTTTGAAGTAATCTTAGAAAATAAAAAATATAATTTTAAAAATAAAGAATTAGTATATCAAGCAATGACACATCCATCATCATTAACAGAAGAAAATATAGAAAAAGGAAATAATTATGTAAATAAATCATATCAAAGATTAGCATTTTTAGGAGAAGCAATAGTTGAATTATTTGTTTCAATTTTTGTTTATGAAAATAATAAACATGACTCTGAAGAATCTTTACATAAAATGAGAATTTGTGGAATTAATCATCATATGATTTCTCTTATGTCAATTAATTTAAATTTACATCAATGTTTATTAAAAAATGCAAGTGGAATTAAAAATGATGTTGATAATTATATTAAAAAATTAAAAACTGTTTGGAATTCACAAAAAGATAAATTTAAAATTCCAGAAGATGAAATTATTGATGAAGAATTTGTTATAATTTTATGTGAATTATTCCATTCTTATATAGGAGCAATTTTTGTTGATTGTGGAAATATAGAAAAAACTTTTGATATCTTAAAAGATATTCTTAATGTTTATTTATTAAATAATGCAACTAAAGATACTTATACTGAACATCCTAAAGTTGAAATTTTACAAGAATATCAAAAAAGAAAACAAATTTTTAAAAGAATAAGAGAAAATGGAGGTAATAGAATTATTATTAAATATGGAGATAAAAATAAGAAATATAGAGAAAATAAAAATTATGAATATCAATTAATTATTGATAAATATATTATTTATTCTGAAAATATTGCTTATAATAGAAGTACTATTAAAAAAGCGCAAAAAAATGCTTTACAAATTTTTAAAAAAATATGTAAAGAAGTTGATCGAAGATTAGGTTTAAGATTAAATGAATCTAAATTAGAATTAAAAAAAGTTATGGATTACATTGGAATTACATATAAAGAAATACATAATTAATTTAAAATAATTTTTTTAATATTTAAAAAGTAAAAATTAAAATAAATAAATACTTAAAAAAAAAAATATAAACTAAATACAAAAAAAAGGAAAAATATAATGAATGAAAAAAACATTTTTTCAAAAAATAATGAATCAATAAATGTAAAAAAAACAATTGAATCAAAAATTAAATTTAATTCAGGAAGATGGAAAGAAGAAGAACATAATAAATTTATAGAAGCTATTTTAGAATATGGAAATGAATGGAAAAAAGTACAAAAAATAATTAAAACAAGATCAAGTACTCAAGCAAGATCTCATGCTCAAAAATTTTTTTTAAGAATAAAAAAAAATTTATCCTTAAAAAAACTAAATTATAATTATAATGATAATATTAATGATAAAAATTCTACTTTATCTTTAATTAATGATAATGAAAAATTTTCGATTAAATATTTTTTTAATTTATTATATGGAAATGAAAAAAAAGAAAAAAATAAAATTAATGGAAAAATCAGTTTAGAACAAAAAGAAAAATTTTTAAATTTTCTTTCTAATTTTTCAAATTTAAATGACAATATAAATAAAAATAATAAAAAGTTAGGAAACAATATAAAGAAAGATATTGGTGAAGATCAATTAATAAATCAAGTAAATAATTCAAATAATAAAATTTTTAATATTTCCAAAGAAAAAAATAAGAAAATATTAAACTTTAATTATAAAGATAATAGTTTTCATTTTCAAAATAATGAAATTAATTCTACAATAAGTGAAAGTGATAAAAAACATTTCTTTGGAAAAAAAAGGAAAAATCAATTTGATCCTTTTCTTATTCATTTTGAAATTGAAAGTAATTTAAAAGAAAAAGAATATCTTTATGATTGTAATGAAAAAGATAATACTTTATTTATTGAAGATAATTATTTATTTGGAAATGAACAAAGAAATAGAAAAGGAAGTGATATTTTTGATAATTTTATTCATTTGTAATTTTATTTATTTATTATATTGAAAATTAATAAATTAAATTTTACAATTTATTTAAATAAAATAAGAAACAATAAAAAAAATAATGTAAATGAAATTCAAGTAAAATAAGGTATAATTAATATTTAAACTTTAAAAATTTTAAAAAAACATGTTGATTAAAAGCAAATATTTATTATTATTATTTTATATACAAAATAATTTATTTTCTTAATTAATTTTTACTAAATATAATAATCAAACATAAACTACAAAAAATAAAAAACCTTTAAATAAAATACATTACAATATATATTTATATTATTAAAAAAAATAAATCCGATAATAAAATATTGAAATATTTAAAAAATTTGATAAACATTATAAATAACAATTTAAAAAAATTCTAGAAGCCTTTTCAAAATTTCCTTGAAAAAAAATGGAAAACGAAAAAAGAGAAAAAACAGAAAAAAAAAATATCAAAAGTAAAAAATCTGAATTTCTAAAACCTCGAAATTACTTAACAATGACAAACAGACCATCAATAATATTTAATGAAGAAAAAAAAATAGTAAAAAATTATTTTTCAAAAAAATCAAAAGAATCATCCGAAAATTTATCATATGAAAATTTAATATTAATGGAATTAAAAGAAGTTGAAAATGATTTTAAAAATTTAGAAATAATAGAAAAAGAAAATTTAAATAAAGAAGAAGATTTAGAAATGTCTTCAATAAATTTAGAATTAAGTAAATTACCATATTATGATCAATATATAAGTGATTTATCAGAAGATGATATTAATGAAACTAATTATAGTAGTTTTATAAATAATATTGAATATGATATTCCTGATTTTACAAGAGATGAAAAAATAAGAGGAAAAATAATTTCTAATGCTATTGAAATTGAAAAAACTGCAAGAAAATTTTTTGATGTTGATTTAAAATTAATTCCTAATAAAAGGTAATTATTGTTTTATAATTTTTTTAATTTTTTTTTTTTAGAAATTCTATTATTTCATATGATAAAATGAAAAGTTATAAAGATAATTTTGAAAGAGATTTATTTATACTTAATATTAAAGTTAATTCATGTAATCAAATTTTATGTAGTCCTGATGATATTTCTATGGATGTTATTAGTGATTCTACTATTCTGTATGAATATGATAATATGATTATAGATTAATTAAAAAATATTTTGAGAAACTTAGTCTTTATGACAAGTAGATTCTTTTTTCTTTCAAAGCCTTTTTTCAAATCAAAAAAATATTTTTTTGTCATTCAAAAAATTTTAACTTTTTTTTTGAGAAAAAAACATTTTTTTGAATCTTAAATATAAATATTATTATCAAATATTTAATATATTTAAATATCAATTTTTTTAATGTTTATTTTCATATATTATATATTTATCAACAAGAAAAAAAATCTTTAAAATGAATTATAATAAAATCCATTAAAAAGAAATTTAAAAAAAAATTAAAAAAAAATGGGATGTACATGTCAAAAAAACAACACAATAATAAATGAATCTCGAGAAAAAAATATAGAAATAAATTCTCGTAAATTATCATTAAATCAAATAAATTTAAGTAGAAAAGAAGAAGAAGAAATATTAATATATTCAGAAATGTTAGTAAATGAAAATAAAGGAGATATATTAAAATATTATATTCCTTTAGAAACAATAGGAGAAGGATCATTTGGAAAAGTATTTAGAGTAAAACAAAGATCAACAGGAAGAACTTTCGCAATGAAAATAGTGAATAAAAAAAACAATATAAATAATAATAAAAATTTTCTAAATGAAATTTATATTTTACGTAAATTAGATCATCCAAATATATTAAAAATATATGAATATTTTTCAAATGAACAATTTTGGTATTTTATAATGGAATATGTTTCAGGAGGAGAATTATATGAAAAAATATATAATATGCAAAATTATGATGAAAATAAAACTGCAATAATAATGAAACAAATATTTTCTTGTGTTTCATATTTAAATCAAATGGGAATTGTTCATAGAGATTTAAAACCAGAAAATATGATGATGACAAATAATAATGATTTAGAAATAAAATTAATAGATTTTGGAACAGCAACTTTTTTAAAAAAAGGTTATTATCTAAATAAAAAAACAGGAAGTCCATATTATATTGCTCCTGAAATTTTAAAAGGACATTATGGTTTTGAATGTGATTTATGGTCTTGTGGAATTATTTTGTATATTTTATTAGTTGGTTATCCTCCTTTTGATGGAAGAAATAATAATGAAATTTTCCAAAAAATTTTAAAAAGTGATTATAAATTAAATGGTGATGATTGGAATAATATTAGTAATGATGCTAAAGATTTATTAAAAAAATTATTACAAAAAAAACCAAATAAAAGAATCACAGCACAAGAAGCTTTAAAACATCCTTTTATAGTAAAAAATACATTAAATAAGAAAAATGAAAATAATAATAATATAAATAATATAAATAAAATTTCACTTAAAAATTGTTTACAAAATTTTTCTTCCAAACAAAAATTACATCAAGCTTCAATTGCATTTATAGTTCATCAAATGTCAAATACAAAAATGATACAAAAATTAACAGAAATATTTAAAGAATTAGATGAAAGTGGAGAAGGATTATTATCAAAAGAAGAATTAAAAAAAGGTTACAAAAAATTTTTTGCAGATAATTTAAATGATAATGAATTTAATGAAATTATGGAAACTATTGATCAAGATAAATCTGGTCAAATTTCTATTGAAGAATTTCTAAGAGCAACTGTTAATTATGAAAATTTAGTAACTGAAAAAAATTTAAAATATGCTTTTCATTATTTTGATAAAGATCATTCTGGTTTTTTATCTCCTGATGAAATTAAAGAAATTTTAGGATTAAATTATGATAATGATGAATGTAATAAATTAGTTAATGATATTATTAAAGATGTTGATATTAATGGAGATGGACAAATTAGTTATGAAGAATTTAAAACTATGATGAAAAGAAATCAACACTTAATTACTCAAAATATGAAAAATTGAATTTTTTTTGTTTTTTAACTTTTATTTTTTTCATTTATTTGATAATCAGGATTATTAATATTAGAAGTTTTTATTTAGGAAGAATTAATGTTTATGTTTTTAGATTATTTGATTTTTTTTTGCAATTTTTTTATTCATTTATATATAATATAAATAAATTTGTATTGTGGAATAGGTTTTATTTAGTAGTTTTATATGATTATATAAGAAATTAATATTTCTCTATTATTATTTGAATCATAATAATATATAAAAAATTGTGTTTTAATTATATTTTAAAATTATTTAATTTAATTATAGATTTATTTTTTTTTTTGAAGAAATAAAAGAAGATAATTAAGAAATAATTATAATTATCATTATATAAAATCTGCAAAAAAATTTTTTTAAAACATAAACTTCAAAAAAACCTTTTGAACAACAATAAAATAAAATATTTATATTATTTTTCAATTACATTTTAATATAACTTTAGAATTGATCTTATTGAATAAATATCAAATCCTCCTCCTATAACATAAAGATAATCATTTGAATTAAATAAATTACACAAATTACTTCCTTCACTGAAACTATGATAAGTGATTTTTCTTTTACAAATTTCTCTTGTAGTAACACACTTTTCCAAGCATTATAAATATTATCAGCATATTTTTGAATTAATTCTTTTACATAAGTTTTTTTCTTTTCCAATTCTATGTAATCTAAATTCTTTATTATTCCTTTATATGTTCTTCCACAATATTTCCATGAATCATATTTTTTATAGAATTCGGCGGTTTTTTTATAATAAATAGTTAAAGGTATGTTTTCATTTTTTTAAAGGAATTTTATTTTTTTTTAAAGAGTTTTATTCTTGAGAATTTTTTATAGTGTTTTTTAAAGTTTTAATAAGGAATATTAGTTCAATTAATTTCAATTCTTTTTTTACTTTTTTTAAGTAAATTTTTTTACCTCTTTTATTAAAAGGAAAATTACTTATTTTGATTTTATTTTATTAAATTTATTTTTATTTAATTGATTTTATTATATTTGATATATTATTATAATTGATATGATTATTTTCTTTTATTATATATGAATAAATTTGTGTAATTAGTTCATTTGATAAATTAGGTTTAATGGATTTAATTTTTTCAATAAAATTATCTAAAGAAATTTCTGTAATATTATGATTATTTCCTCTTAAAAAATTATAAAAAGAATTTATAATATCTTTTAAATTTACAGTTTGAGAATATTTATCAAATAAATATTTTAAATTATCTTTATCTATTTCAATTATTTTTTTTTTTGAATAATGTTCATTTAATTTTTGCATAATTTCGAGTTTTTTAATTTTTTTTCCTGTTAAATAAAATAAAACCATTTTAGTTTCATGAATTGAAAAAAATTTTTTATTTGATAAATTTAATTTATTCATTACAATATCAAAATCAAATTCATATAAAGAAGAAAAAAAATTATCCATTATAATTTTAATTATTTTAAATTTATTTTAATATTTAATTATTTTATTCATAATTTGTTTATACTATGTTTTGTTTAAAATTTAATTTTAATTTTTGATTTGTTAATTTAATATTTGAAATTATATCTGATATTATTTCTTGTTTAAAATGATCTGGAGTATTATAAGTTGTACTTGAATAACTTCTTTGTTTTGTTTTCATTATGTTTAAATTAAAATTATTTTTTTACAAAATTAATTTTTACAAAAAATAAATATAATTATTTGTTAATAAATATTACATTTACTTCGACTATTATCATCATAATCAAAATTTTCAAAACTTTGAGTTTCAGATATAGGAATTTTAGATAATTTAATATTTTTTTTATTATCATATATTTTAAATAATAAATCTTCTAAAGTAACATTTAATTCTTTATATTCTTTATTTTCAATTAATAAAGACACATCTTGATAATTAATTAATAATTTTTTTTTATTTAATAACTTCTTAATTTTTTCTTCTTTAAATTCTTCAACAATATTAATTTTATTATTATAAATTCCTAAAATATAAGTTTCCATTTCTTTAGGACAATTATCATTAATATATTGAAGAATTTTAATTAATTTATTTAAAGAATATTGATCTTCAATATCAATTAAAATAAAACAAGCATCAGCAATCAAATTTATTGAATAAGTTTTATTTAATTGATTAATTTGATAAAAATATATTTCTGCTGTATTTCCTGCTTTAATTTGGTAAGTAAATGATATATAATTATTTTCTGGATCTTCTAAATCTTTATTTATTTTTTTTCCTACTACTATATGCTCATTAATAAATATTTCTATTATCTTTTCATTTAAAGATTTTTCTTCTTTTTCTTCCTCTTTTTTTTCCTCTTCTTCTATATCATAAAAAAGAATTTTTAATTGCATTGTCATTTTAAATTATTGAATAAAATTTAAAAAATAAATAAAAATGAAAAGAACAAAAATGTACTCAAAAAAACCATAAAAGAAAAAATAATTGAAAATTTTTATAAATTGACACACAATAAATATATTAAATATCATAGTTGTTAAAATATATAAATTGATAAATCAAATTTTATATTCAATAATAAATTTATTCTTTAGAAATTCTTAAATATATACAATATTTAAATGTTTTTTATCAAGGAGAAATTGAAAAAAAGTTTCTAATGATATTACTTGGAAAGTGATTTGAAATTAAATTAATTATTTTATCCTAATTTATTAAAACTATTATAAAAAATAAAATTAAAAACATTGTCTTTCAGTTATGATATTAAAGTACTTTATTTAGGATTAAAAAATAGATAAATGCTTTAATTAATGGAGAAAAATATTCTAATAAAAATTTAAATGAAAATTTAAAGAAGAATATTTTAATTTTTTTGTGAAAAAAAATACATTTTCAATAACAACAAAATTAAGTAATTCTTCTTTGAAAAAAAGAGGAATATCCAAATAAAAAAAAAAAAAAATAAATCTATTAAGCGTGTGATAAAGAAATTAATCTTGAAAAAAATATATGCATTAAATATATTAATTTATTTAGGAAAATTAGTAATTTTCATATTATATTTTTCAAGATTTCCTCCTGAATTATTATTAATAAAATAATCTTTAGAAGATTTCCATCCGTGAGGAAATTCTTTATAATGATATTGATGATCAGTAATTTGTTTTTTTAAAATCATTTTATTATAATTCGAATTTTCATTATAATTTTTAAATTTTCTTTTAGGAATAAATTTAGAATTTATTTTATAACTTTTTCTCATTTGAAAACTACTATTATTACTTACTTTCAAATTATTTATTTCATTTTCTTGATATTCAGTTAAATTATTTTCTACTTGAGATAAATATTCTTCTGTTATATCTCCTGTTGTTAATTTTTCTAAAAAATCTTCTCCTAATTTTTCTTTTAAATAATTTACTTTTTTTTCATCTTTTTTTGAATCTTCTATTATTTTTTTAATTCTGAGCGTTTTATTTTTTTTTTCATTTTCTTTTAAATTTTCTTCTTCTTCTTTTTCTAAATCTATATTATTTTTTATTTTTAAATTTTTCTTTTTTGAATTTTTTAATCTTGTAACTTTATTTGATTTTAAATTTTCTATTTTGTTATTTTTTTCTTCGTTTTTATTTTCTGATGGTGTTATTATTTCATTTAATTGATTTAATTGTTTATTATATATTATTTCATTATTATTTTTATTATTATTTAATTCATTTTGATTCATTGCTATATTATTTAAATTTATTGAATCATTTGTATTAAAATTTATATTTTCTTTTTTATTTTTATCATCTAAATTATTTTTATTTTGTTCATTTAAACTTGATAAATATTTATTATCAAAATTAGGAGTTTCAATTTTATTTTTTTCATTTAAACTTGATAAATATTTATTATCAAAATTAGGAGTTTCAATCTTTTTTTGTTCAGTTAAATTAACATTATTTCCTCTAACATCATTAATATTATTATTATTAATCTTATCTTTATTATTATTATTCATCTTATCATTAATATTAATATTATTATCATTAATAATAACATTATTATTATTATTTATTTTTTTATTAATATTATTATCATGTAATAAAGTACTTCTTCCAGTACTATCTAATTCTAATAAAGAATTACTTTCAATTGGACATAAATTTCCACTATAATTATTATAAGTATTATTTACTATACAATTAGGATTTAAATATGGTCTTTCTTTAGATATATTTAATTTAGAAGTTAATTCATTTATATAATTTTCATGATTTTTATTTAATAATGTTAAATCTTGAATTTGATGATTTGCATTTAATAAACTTGTTTCAAGAGAAAAAATTTGATTTTTTAAATTTTGATTTGATAAAGTTAATTCATTATTTTTACTTTGTAAATTGAAAGTGTTATTGTTATTTTTCATATTTGAATTTTTTAAACGATCTAATGATTGATTTATTAACTTAAAATCTAATATTAAATTATTTAAATATTCATTTGTTGGTTTTAAAAAAGCATTTTCTTGAGAAAAATTAGAAGATAATTCTTGCCTTAATTTTATTGCATTTATTGAATTTTTATCTATTAATTGGGATATTTCATCAATTGGAGAATTTGAAGAGAACATTTTTTTAATTATTATTATTTTTTTTTAGGATGTAATAATTTTATCAATCTTATTTATATTAAAATAAATTAAAAAAGTTGAAAAAATTACAAAATTTCATTTAATATTTTATTTATTAATGATTTATATTTATTATTTTATTTTTTTTTAAAAAATATTTATTTATTATAATTCTCTTTTCTCTTTTATATTCCAAGGAAAATAGTTTTTTGTTAAAATTCTACTTTCTTATTAATTAAAGGATTATTTGTTTTATATAGCTTTTCAATAAAAAATGATATTTTTAAATTTTGAAATGATACAATAAATTTACAATAAATTTTTTTATCTTATCTTTTCATAAAAAAGGAAATTTTTTCTGAAAAAATTTAAAAAGATAATTAAATTTTGATATTACATTTTAAAATGATGAAATGATAATTAAAATAAAATAAACAATTAAAGAAAATCAAATACACAGAAAGAAAAACAAATTTTTAAGAAAAGAAGGATATTAGCTTAAGAAAGAAATAAATATATTATTTTCTAAAATAAAAAGATATACATAATAAAAATATAAAAAAATAATTAAAATGGAAAGTTTAGATATTGCTATACTTTAAAATAAATTAAAAAAATAACTTTTTATGATATAATTGTGCTAAAACATCTATTTATTAAAGTAATATTATAATTGTAAACTTATATAGATATAAAGTTAAAATAATAAATAAAAATAATATTTTTTTTTTTCTTGGGTTATTGATAATATCTTGTTTTTACAACTTTTTTTTATTTGTCATTAAATATTTTTTGAAATATTTACGATTTCTACTTAAAGTAATATTAACCCAAGATATGAATAATTATATTTTAATTATAAAAAACAACAATTCGAGATTTATCATCTTTCAATTTTACCTCATATTATTTATAATAATCATGAAAGAAAATAGAATAATATTTTTCTAGTTTGAACTGCATACAAAAAAATGAAAAAAATAAAACAAAATATACTACAAAAAGAAAAAAAGAAAATTCACTTTATAATGAAATTAATGATGACTCTAATAAGATGGAATTTTTAGTAAATTTCTTATTAATAATGATAGTTTACATAAAAATATGAATATAATTTTAATGATTGAAGAATTATAAAAAATAATGAGACTTTAATTGATATTTATTTTTGTTTCTGATAAATTATTTTAGAGAAAATAATTTAAAGAAAGAAATAATTAGTTTTGGAATAGAAAACAATTTTAAAATTATCTTAAAAATTATGATTATAATCATCATATTTCATAAAGAGAAATAAGGTAAAGATAAATATTAAAAATAATAAAAATATAAAAGAAAAAAAGCAATTGAAAATTATTCTTTTGAAAATGAAAAATAATAATGAAGAAGAAGAAGAAATTAATGTTGCAGAAATAATAAAAGATAATAAATATTTAAATATATTATATTTAAAATACTTTTCCAAAAATAAAATATATTGTTAAAAAATAATTAAATTTATAAATCAAACTTTCAAAAAAAATATTCATTCTTCATTGTTTTCTTGAACAAAAAGGATATTTTCATTAGGAGTTCTATATTGTTGTAAAAAAATATTTAATCTAAAAGGAAAAATTTCTTTAAGTAAAGGTCTAATTAATTCAATTTCTCTATCATTTAATTCATTTAATTGAAGAGTTAAAAGATCATCTTTAATATTTTTAAGTAAAAAAAGTATTTTTTCATTTCTTAAAGTAGAAATATCTTGAACTAATCCAGAAATTTTTTTAATATCAAAAAAATCATCTTCAGCTTTATTAAATAACATATTAGAAATTTCATAAAAAAAAGGAACTAAATGATAAAAAGAATTTTTATTATTTTTTTCATATTCAATAACAATTTTTAAATTATTTTCTTCTAAAAAAGAAGGAATTCTTATTCTACATTTTTTATTCTTTTTCATTTGAAATGCTAACCATAAAGGAACTGATACTTCTCTATTTGGTTTAAATGGACCAAATCTTCCACTTATTGTTTTTATTTTTTCACCACGAAAATTTGGAGTTATTGTTATTAAACTATTCTCAGCTAAAAATTCTAATTCTGAACTTGTTATTACATCCCGCCACATTTAAATTTTTTTTTTTTGAATTTTTTATTTTTTTTTTTCTAATAATATTATTTTTTTCCAATTTTTCCTTTGAAAATATTTTTTTATTTTTGGAATTTTTTATATAATAATTGTTTTTATTTATATTATATTAGTTTTTTTAACTTTTTTTAAAAAAATATTTTTTTAATCAATATTTTCTTCTTTACTATGACTTACACTTATTTTTTTTACTTTTAGATTACTTTGAGAAGAAGGATTATTTTTATTTCTATATAAATTTTGATTATTATTATTAGTTTTTTTAATTTGTTCATTAATAGGATTTTTTTTAGAAGAAGTAAGAACTAATCTCATTTCTTTATGTTTTAAATTATTATTATTATTTCCACTAGTAATAAATTGATTAAATTGTTTTAAAATACCAAATTGTTTATTATTATCATTTATATTTAATTTTCCTTTATTTAAAGGACTTTGTCCAATTTTTTTATTTTTTGAAGAATAATTAGAATTATTATTAATAATCGAATTTCCTGAAAGATAATTTATATCAGTTATTATATTAATATTTTTTGTTGTTATATACTTTGTACTTATATTTGTATTTGTATTTAAATTTTTTAATGCTGAATTCGAACGAATTTGAGACTCTGAATTTTTTTTATTATTTATATTTAATTCTTGAAATAAATTATTTTGATAATAGAATTTATCTTTTTTATCTGGACTTATATCATTTTTAAAATATGGATTTTTTGTGTTTTTAGTTGACGATGATAATGAAAATTTATTTTCTCTTGTTTTTTCTGTTAATATATCTGGAGATTTATACTTCGAATTTGGGTTTGTATTTAATTTATTATTATTATTTGAATTATTTGAATTTAAAGTGTTTTTATTGTTTAAATCTGAAATTAAATTTTGATTGAATACATTAAAAACATCTCTGTGATAAAATGTTGAAGTTGTTTCAATATAATTATTTGGATTTAATTCACTTTCTTTATCTTCATTCTTAATTTGACTATTATTATTATTATTGTTAATATTATTATTAATATTATTATTATTATTATTAATATTATTATTATTATTATTAATATTATTATTATTATTATTATTTATATTTTTATTACTTAAAGTATGTTTTATTTCAAATAATTTTTTTTCATTATCAAAAATTTTAACTTTATCATTTTTATTAAATTCATAATTTTTATTAGGAAAATCTCCAATTAAATTACTTTGAGTAATATCAAAATTAGAATTAGTAATATTAAAATTTAAATCCTGAGAATTATTAATATTCCCAAAATATTCTTCTTCATTATTAATGATTTTATCATAAGTATTATTTGGAAAATTATAATAAGGCAATTTATAATTTTCTTTATTTTGTTGAAATCCAAAATTTTCTGTTTTTTCAGATAAAATAACTTTTTTTAAAATACTTTCAATTTTTAATTTAATTTTATAATAATTTTCATATTCTCCTTTTGGAAATAATTCATTTTCAATATAATTCATTTTATTATTAATATCAATAAAAAAATCAACTATTTTATTACTTGAAATTTTTATCTTTTCAAAATTTTTAATATATACTTCTTGAAAGGTAAGTATTTTTTTTTCAAGTTTTTTCTTCATATTAATAAATAAATTTACGATTGAATTAAAATACTCATTTATTTTTTTAATTTGTTCATTAAAGTGAAAATTAATAGAATTTTCATATTGTTCATTTTCTGCTTTTTTTTTAAAAAAATCTTCTTTTTTATTTTCAATTTTTTGTTTTAATTCAAAAATTTCATTTTTAAATTTTATTTTATCAGTTTTAAAACAAATAGTATTATGATCAATATGATTAACATAACAAATTTGACAAGGAAAAATAGAATGACTTTTACAAAAAAATTTAATTTTATTATTAGGATGTCTTAAACAATATAAATAATTATCTTGAGTTTTATTATTATCATTATTGTTTTTATTGTTGTTATCAAAATTTAAAATAATATGTTCATTTAAATGCTCATATAATTGAGCACAAATTGGAATATTTGTTAAATCAAATTTATGATTTATTTTATGATGAGGACAAAAAAATGTTTTTGTTTGAGGTTCATATATATTTGTTATACATTCTTCACAATATATATTTCCACAAGGAAGTGATAATGGCTTTTTATTTTTGTCATTATATATTTCTTTACATATTTCACATGTGAAAATCGACATTTTTTTTCAAATTTTTTTAATTTAAAATTAAATTATTTATTTATTTATTTTTTTCGGTTGATTAAAAATATTTGATTTATTTATATTTGTTTTCATATGTTATACATACCCATAAATAATATAATATTTAATAATTTTTTATTTCTTTATTATTCTTATAACTTTTTTTTATAAAAATGTGTAATATGGTATACAAATTAAAATAAATAGCAACAATTTATACGATCTCCCTTAATTTTATCATTCTTTTTTTTATTATTAAATTCTTCTTCTTCTTCTTCAATCATTTTTTCTATTATTTTTTCATCTCTTTGAAATCGAGTAATATTAATTTCTTTTTTATTATTAGTTCCTTTTTCTTCAGCAGAGACTTTTAAAATAGAAAATTTATTATCAATTTCAAAAGTAACAATCATTTCAATTTTTCCTTTTTTATCTTTAGTAATATTATTAAGAATAAATTTATCAAGGAAACAATTATCTTGAACAAATTTTCTTTCTCCTTGATAAACAGCAATACCAAATTTTGTTTGAAAATCTTGAGTTGTAGTAAAAACTTTAGTTTTTTTACAAGGAAGAGGAGTTTTTCTTTTAATAATAAAAGACATAATATTTCCAATAACTTCAATTCCTAAACTTAAAGGACAAATTTCTTGTATTTCTAAATTTATTAAATTTGTTAATCCTTTTTCTTTTGCTGCTATTATTGAAGCTCCATAGGCAATTGCTTCATCAGGATTAATATTTTTATTTATTATAAATTCTTTATTATTAAAAAAGGCTTTTATCATTTCTTGTATTTTTGGAATTCTTGATGATCCTCCTATTAATATTACTTCATCTATTTCATTTTTTGAATATGAAGAATTTTCTATTGTTTCTTTTATTAAATTTATACATCTTTCAAATATTCCAATACATAAATTTTCAAATTCACTTCTTAATATTGTTATTTTTAAATCTTCATTTTCTGATAAATTTTCTATTTCAATATTTGCTTCATCAGCAACTGATAATTGTTCCTTTGTTTTTTCACAATATATTTTAAGTCTTCTTAAAGCTTTTAAATCATTTGAAATATCAATATTATGTTCTTCTTTAAATTTACCAATACAAAATTTAACTAATTCATTATCAATATCTTCTCCTCCTAAATGAGAATCTCCTCCACAATTCATAACTTTAAAATTATCATTATGAATAAAAAGAATAGAAACATCTAAAGTTCCTCCTCCAAAATCAAATACACAAACTTTTCTTTCTTTATCACTTTTATTTTCTAATCCATAAGCAATAGCAGCAGCAGTTGGTTCATTAATGGTGCTAATAACATTTAATCCTGCAATTTTTCCTGCATCAATTGTACTTTGTCTTTGACTATTATTAAAATATGCTGGAACAGTAATAACTGCATTTTTTACTTTTTTTCCTAAATAATCTTCAGATATTTTTTTTAATTCTTTTAATATATATGATGATATTTGTTCTGGATAATATTCTTTTATTTCATCTTTTAGTTTTATTATTATTTTTGGTTTATCTCTATTATCTTTCTCTAATTTAAATGGCCAAAGTTTCATATCTTCTTGTACTATTTTATCACTGTAATTTCGACCTATTAATCTTTTTATATCATATATTGTATTTTCATAATTTTTTGTTCTTTGCTCTTTTGCTGAAAATCCTATTAATGTCTTTTTCTCTTTAAAACAAACATATGAGGGAAGGGTACGACTAATTGAATTTGGGATTATTTCTATTTTGTTGTTTCTGAATACTCCCACACAAGAATATGTGGTTCCTAAATCTATACCAAGTGCATAGTCCATTTTTAATTTTTATTTTTTTGATTTACTATTTTATGGGTTTTTTTAAATTTTTAAAACTCTTTTTTTTTAATTTTTTTATTTTGCTTTTTTTAAGAATTATTTTGGAAAATTTTAATTATTATTATTTTATTATATTTGAAAAAAATTTTTGTACTTTAATTCTATTTAATATTTTAATTTGTGTATGAGTTCTATTTTTCATTCATTGAATTCTAAATAACCTCATATTTCATTTATTTTCTAATATATAACTTCAATTTGAGGAAAATTTTAAATCATCATTAACAATAATATTTTCATTTTTTATTTCTTTATATATTTTACAATAATTGTTTTCATAATCCAACACTTTATTTTTTCCTTTAAATCTATCCATTTTATTGACATTAATTTCCATTTCCATTTAAATTTCATTTATTATTTTTAATTTCATCGATTTACTGTTTTTATATTTATTTTATTTTCTCATTGTTTTATTTATTTATATTGTTTAGGTGAGAAAGAATTGTTTATTTTAATTAATGAACATA